>Ga0209040_10000972_pt1 | contig 22431 bp, 25 predicted proteins | sample BogFormECP12_OM3_FD_188240 | JGI IMG/M metagenome (GOLD analysis project Ga0209040, IMG submission 188240) | Bog forest soil microbial communities from Calvert Island, British Columbia, Canada - ECP12_OM3 (SPAdes) (version 2) | ecosystem: Environmental > Aquatic > Freshwater > Wetlands > Bog ... | reverse complement strand
AAAGGCCCGAGGACGACTGAATCAAAGCCGAGGTCGTAGTTCCCTCCGGCGACGGCTTCCACTTTCCATAATTTTCCGTTTCCGGGCGACGCCACGAGAAAATCTCCCGCATTTGTGTGCGTTCCGACAAACTGAGCGTATTCGACGCCCTTCATTGGCACGCCTTTCGTGAACTTCAGACTGGTCGCTCCGCCTCCATAGTACTCTGCGTCCCACTTCACCGAAACGTGGGCAGGCCCAATTTCACTTGCGACAGATTGGATCTGTATTGGTTTAAAAAAACCACCTGCATACGCGACGGCAGTCAGATCGTTGAAATACTTCATGGCCAGAAGCCCTTGCCACAGATCTGAAAGGCTGGGTCGCTGTTTGCGAAGTTTGAGCCCCGTCGCCTGCTGCACAATCCGTGGGGCGTCCTCGATGCTATCAGAGACCTTAACGAACTCTTGAATTTGAGGGGTCTCTTTACTGGGATAATACCCTTCGTGAGCACACATTAGATACGAGAATTTCGGTGCGTTTGCAACCGGCTTCAGATCAGCCATAGTCTGCTTGCCAGTGCGCTGCGCAATAATCAGCCCCTCGCTATGTCTTGTGTCAAATATCCAGAAATAGTCGACGCTCACATCCTTATCGTCCCCCAAGACTCGCCCTCGCCACATCCCATGCAGTGTTTTTTCAATCCTAGCCGTGGGAAATTCTCGCGCATTGCTGGTAGGGATGATGGAAGCTGGGTCTATCCGGCCGCTCTTGAGCTTGCCAGTTTTGGTCGAACAGCTCTCTAAATCCGGTTTGACGATGGCGTCTAGCTGCTTCTCAGTCAGGGTCCGCCCCTGCGCGTACGAGGGGCTAGTCATCAGGCAGAATGCGCCACAGACGACAAGCTTAATGAACAAGGTGTAATGTTTCATTGCTCCCTCCAATCACCGCGTTTGGGACGTGTGAGCTACCAGCAGGGCGAGATTACCGCGGAAATATCCCGGCAGACCTCTCCCGGATTGCTGAATTGCTAAGCGTCGGTTCGGTCCACCCACTACCGCGGAACCGCCAGGGAGAATCGGCGTCGCGCGCAGGGGAAGACACGCGTTATCGACGTTAAGGTGACGGCCCATTTCGGGGTGCTCCGCGATTTGCTATTCGGCAACGACGTCAGCGGATCAACGATGACGATGTGCTAACCTGCTCAAGATCATGCTGAATGCGAAGAGTCTCGCACGCGTGGAATCTCTATCTCAACGAGGTGAACCGGATGCTGGAGCGGGCGAACAAAAACAGGCACAGCCGCGAGTGACCTAGCCCCCGAAAACTGGACCATCCTAGAATGAGAGTTCTCATAAGGGCGGTAGTGACGCCGCTCTACGGCAAGCTCAGCGATATCTACGGGTGGCGACGAGAAACACCATTCCTAACATCACCCGACCCCTGAATTAGCCAGCGCGATTGTCGACCGTTTCCTACTCCGATCGCCCGCGCATGAGAGTTACACTGCTGTTTCATCTTCGCCTCTCGCCATGGGACCGGAACATTCGCGGCTATGGACGATCGCCACTAACGCACCGTTTTGCACAAACTCCATGGCGCTATGATCTTTCTTCTGTAAAATGTCGAACGGCAGTCGAGGGTCGGTATAATTTAGAAAGTCTGCGGAGATGTGTGAGTAGGCAGTCCCCTGATGAGTCATTGTGTTAACGAATAACGCGATGTCGATTAGAGTTAATGCAGGCACGTGATCGACTCGCCTGCCATCTGAAAGTCTGTCATCTTCCGAAGGATAATATCGGAAATGGTTGTCGGCGACGGTTGACAGATAGGAGTTATCCCTGCTCATCGTTACATCAGCGAAATTTACGAATTGCCTTGCTCGCCGGATGAAGTTTGCAAGGGGTGGCGGGAGGACATTGAATAACGTTAGGGTTGCGCGACCTTCGACGCCATGTTGTGTAACAAGAGTTGACCGGAGAGCCTTAACCGTATCGTGGCGCGTCGATATGACCTCAAAGTGCAACGACACTCTATACTCAGCGACGGCTTCGATTCTATGTACCACAGTCTCTACAGACTTGATTGCAAAGGCGAAACCTTCCGGCACTCCACATTTGCCACGGCCAACCAACAAAGACAATCGATGGCTAAGCGCAAGTTCATTGAGAATCGTCGCTCGCGAACGGAACATTGCCGTCTGCATGTCGCGGATGGGAGTCGGGACTTCAAACCGAATCTCGTCATCTGATTCGGAATATGTCAGAAGCCTATTGTTTCCATAGCATGAGTTTAGGATCTCGACGATATTGTCTTTTCGGCACATTGATGCTCCAGTGCATATCGCGCGTCACACATCCTTTTTAGCGGACAAAAGGGCACACCATCTCTTCCGTCTGTGAGGTCGTAAGGTGCAATACTTGTTCTCTTAACTCCTCGCCGGCCGACCTAGCTATCAATCCCTTAAACAGATGACGGTGTTCGTCTTGCTTATGGTGCGCAATCGCAATAACCGAGACTGCATTGCCGTACCTAATCCAATACCTGATCAGCGCCACAATAGCGCCCGAAGCGTGCTCTGGCGGCATTGTAAGAGTCAGGGTCGGCCCGCGAATTCCTTGCTGAAGCGCCGGCAATCCAGCCAATATACTCGGGCTCGCACCGGCAAATCGTAGCGGTGAGATCGTCCCTTGCGCAGCTGTGCGCGAGAGATCTCGTATTGTACTCAAACTACATTCATCGCTTACCACGATCATCCCTGTTTGATGTGGCTCAATTCCGCCTTCATCTCTGATCAGCAATTGCGTGAACTCCGCGACTGCCCAGGCAATTGGCGTCGCATAAAACGACGGCCTATTTTGCGCTTTTAGGTCGCTATATATGGCCGTCTTCAGGATCATGACCCTGCGCTCCATCTTCAGCTGAGAGTGTCATATCGTCCGCGACCGTTGTTTCAGGCGTGCGCACATTTGTAATCCCCTCGCCCAATTAAAGCAGTATTGAATCCTCCGAAACCAAGCGTGACGCTTACACCATACGAACCGCTGAGCGGGCGCCCTGTAGGGCCAGGGAACCTAGCAGAGATGCTGGCTATAGGATCGGTTAACCCGACCGTGCCGGGCGCAAACCGCCTATTCAACATTTGGAGGAGCAGAATAAACTCAACCAAGCCACAGGCACCGAGAGAGTGGCCCAGAGCACCCTTAGTTCCGACGATAGTGAGGATTTGATTGTTAGCAAACACTTCCTCGACGACCTTCGCTTCGAGATCGTCATTAAGCTGCGTCCCGGTGCCATGCGCAAGATAAAGTGCCAGATCGCCATAACTCAGCTCGGCTGCAAGAAGCGCCCGGTCCAGCGCCAGGCGAACAGACAGGCCTGAGGGATCGGGAGAAGTCAATCCAAACGCATCATTAGAAGCCCCTATTCCAAGCAGTTCTCCCCTATGCTCGGAGCAATCCTCACTTCGCATAAGTACTACTGCAGCGGATGCTTCGCCGAGCAACATTCCGCTACGATTAATGTCAAAAGGCTTGTGATCGCCAACCGACATTGTTCCTAAGGTGGAATGTGCAAGTCGCTTGGCTGCGGTTACGATATCCACGGCTACAACGATTGCTGTATCTATCGTTCCGCAATCAAGCATGGCGGCAGCGACGCCGAGCGCGTCTGCTCCCGAAGAACACCCGGAGCCGACCACTATCGGATCAAGATCGCACCGCAGGCTTCGAACACAGTCAGTAGCCCAAGTTGACATCGTATCGCTACCTGCATCATCGATCAGATGACCATAGCTCGTGGCAAACACAAAAGCACAACGGTCCGGTTGTTGTTGTTGGGGGTGTATTGAGAGCGTATCCAATACCTTGCGGGCGACATATGTCGCAAGATATCGCTGCCACCGACCGTCACATGCCGCATGAGCCGGTCGTTGCGGCACGACCGCGGATCGAGTATTTCGAAGTGTCCAACGCGATGTCTGGGGAGAGAAGGCCGAGCGCTGCTCGAATAGAGCATTAATAGTCGCGTCATCTTCGCCTAACGGCGTTACCATCGACCAGGCGGCAACCGCTAATGGCTTCATATCGCTGCCCACTCTCCGTTTGAGGCATAGGCTCAGACCCAGCAATGCGATCTCTCCCGCGACCCCGGCTTCGCGCATCACAGCGGCGGGCTAACCCGCTGTTGCTTCTTACCAACGCTTGACCTTCATCGCGTCACGGCGCTGGCCAGCATTAGTTACTCTCAATCACCGCTAAGGAATCCACTACCCTGCAAAACTTTTCTATATGTGCTGCCACACCATCTGGGCAATCAAGCACAAAATAATGCTGCCCTTCTAACCATTCGATGGACAGGAACTTCGACGTGTATCCCTCCCACTCTGCTAGTGCGGCCGCATTCGTCATTTTGTCGTCTCTACCTGCTAAAGCGAGTATTGGCACATTGATCTTCGTTTCACCAGGATCGTAATCACGGATCATCTCTTGATCATTGCGAAGTACCGTCAGGAAATGCTGGGCCATGGCGAAGCTTAGACCATTTGGTATGACTCTGAGTTCCTGTAATTCCTTGTATAAGCTCCGGTCATCCAACCCCGGTACTCGGCGCAACCAGTCGTTTACGTGTCTTGGAGCATTGCGTCCGGACGCCACCATAAAGAGCGGAAGCTGCATTCCGCTCGCCTCGATCAATTTGGTTGCTTCAAAGGCTAGGAGTGCTCCCATGCAATGGCCATGCAAAATATATCTCTCGTTGAGCGTGTCTATTTGCTGGAGCGCGAGAGCTGCACATTCCTGAATAGATTTGGCGTATCCCTCATGAGATCTCTTGCCGCGCCCTGGTATTTCCACCGGGACAACACGTCCGAGATCGCGCGGGAAGCCATCAACGTAGGAACGGTAGCTCGATGCGCTACCGCCACCATACGGAAGTACAAATATGTTTCTCATGGCGTGGCACTCTCTCGCCTTGCGTGAGGCCCTTACAGGTATCCATGTCCTATTTATGAAACACGGCATTTCTCTGTTGAATAAGCGTGTCCGGCACTTCGTGTAACCGAAGGGACGACTTCATAAGTGTCTTGATCTCTTCCAGATCAAGAGTCTTGTCATCTTTTGCCCACAAACGCGTTACCAGTGAATCCGTATCGGCCGCCGTTGTGCGCGCACACTCAACATCGGGATGCGACTCGGCGACCAGATCTATGTTTCTGGTATTCAGTTTCTCGCCTTTTACAATCAATATGTCGGCTTTCCGGGCAACGTAGCGGAGGTAGCCAGCAGCGTCCTTTGTGAAGAGATCCCCCGTCTCCAAGAATCCATCAGATGTGAACGGCTGGCGCAGGATACTTCCTCCAACCTTCCGGCGACAGACGGATGGTGTCTTAACCAATAACTGGCCGACCCCGTCGGCATCCGGCGTTTCTATTCTTGTTGAGATATCGCCGAAAGCTATACCCACAGAGTCGTAGGTCTCAACGGGCGCAATGTGCGCCGGCAGAACGGAGACTCGCGGCCCAGCCTCTGTCAGACCATAAGTAATGTAAAGCTCATTTATGAACGACTTGCTCAGCAAACTCATCACGTCTTCAGGAGAGACTCGATCGCCACCAATGCTCATTGATCTCAAGGTAGGCAAAACAGTTCCCCTTCTAAGGAGGTCCCGAGCAATCGTAGGTGTGATTCCACATATCGATATATCTTCTTTGCGAATGAGATCAGCAAAGCGATTGGCGTTGAACGGTGGTCCGTCGATTTTAAGTTCGCAGCCGCTGATGATCGCTCCAATGCTCTGAGTGATGAGTCCGTAGGAGTGATACATCGGTAGTACGACGAGTTGTTTATCGGCCGCGTTTATGTTGAGAGTCTTATTTGTCATGCTCGCGTTGCATACGAGCGACTCAACACTATGAACGCACGCCGTTTGCGATCCGGACGTGCCGGTAGTGAGGATCAGGACATCGAACGGTTCGTATGACGGCGGAGTGCGATCGCAAACAACGACATGAAACGCGCCAATCCTAGCAAAGTGTTTCGCTTGGTAGCGGGCCGGATCCAAGTGAGGCCCTACGATCGCTGCAATCTTTAACGAGTGTTGGAGCGCTCTTATTAGCGACGTCTTCGTCGATGGCTCGATCGCACAAGGAACGTAACCATTCGCGAGAGCAGCGATCCAATGAAAGAGAAATTCGACACTGTTGGGTGCGACGATGAGTACCGCGGACCCTGGCTGCAATGCCAATCGAGCATACCCTTCGAATAACTGATCGTACTTTGGCGAGGCATCGCCGAAATCAGAAATGCGCCGCGCGAGATCATCGACGCCGCCAATAATCATCCGCGCGGCTGCACTCATCTCGTTATGTCCATCAGTGGATCACGCTTCATCGTCGGCGGAGCCCCTATTCTATGCCGGATCATCTCTGCTTACCTCGACACAACGTTACTGCTGAACGCTGTTGGCACTGCAGTGCCGATTGATCAGGCTGGTGAGAGACGATATTGATGAGAAGTTCTCTGGCGTAAAGTCGTCATCAGAAATAACGATTCTGAATCGTTTCTCAACTTGCTCCCTTAACTCGACAAAACCGAGCGAATCGATACCGAGGTCTTGCCGAAGAGAATAGGTTGGAAGGATTTTATCCTTTGCGAATTCTACGAAGAGATCTTCGATCAGAATGTCTCTAAGACAATCTTCGATACTGCTCATCGTCGCTTCTCCATTTGTTTACTCAAAGATGTCATGTCTATTTCGATGGACTGTTTCACATTGTTAGAGATCAAAGTCCTACTAGCGTTATAAATCGATTTGGTACCCACAGCGACCAGCGCGTCACGCGGAATTTGTGCTACATATCGGCCCTCTTCCTGCCGAATCGATATTGGTCCGAGAGTTTCGGTTATGTGTCGCTCAAGGCAAGGCGCGATATCGCATGCAGAGTCCGCGATCTCGATCAGGTCATACATCTCGTACATGTGCATGATTGCATTGTGCTTGGCTGCTTCTGGTGAGCTTCCCTGTAATGTGAACGGATCGCGGATTTCAAATACCCGGACGTCGCGAAACCCTGCGCTTGTTAAGAGATGGAACATTTCGTGGCGCGAGAAATGGGCATGCGGATGTCCAGTGCGCGAATAAGAGTGCACAATGCTGTCAAACCACTTGGCGCATCTTCCGCCGATTTCGAAATCATGCAACACAAGGCGGCCGCCCGCTCTCAACGTACGGTGCGCTTCGCGAACTGCCAGCCGCCTTGCGTTGCTATCGAGATGATGACTGCCATAAGCAATGAGAACGCCGTCTAATACGTTGTCGCGGAACAAGCTCCTCGTTGCCGACTGACGTACGCACGGTAACGCCTGTGCGTGACATGCGTCGATCATGAATTTCGACATGTCAGCTGTATAAATCGTCGGAGTGTGATGCCCGAGCATTTTACAAAACCGTGCAAAGGTCCCATCGCCTCCGAGTACATCCAGAATCCTGAAACCCTGACCAGGAACTTTGAAGGAAGACGAGAAGGACTTCAGAAGTGTGGTCATGCCAACTTTTCGATTGTCCGCACTCTTCTGTGCAAAATTGTAGGCCAAGCCGCGGCCACCCACTTTCTCATCCTCGAACTCCCACGAGGTCATATTCATTTTCGCAATATGCCGCTCGGCGTCGCGACATCTCTCGTGATTAAGAAGATCATATAGCTCGGGACGACCATGACGCAGGTAATGTAGATATTCCTCGACGCTATATCCATTCACGTAGCGCCCGGTTCGCACCTCTGTAGTTGCCGTAAGTATGTCTGGCATCTTTCCTTGCTTGGTGCAAGAAGCGCTACGAAACCCTGTTTCGTTTTCCAAGCGGCTCCCCTTCATGAGGCCACGAATCGTGCCACAATCTCCCTGCCACTGCGTTGTGCAATAGTCTGCGCCTCGCCACGTTTTATGTCAGTTATCCTGTAATAGTCGACGCCCACATCCCCGTCGTCCCGTAGACTCGGCCTCGCCAAATTCCATGCAGAGTTTTCGCAATCCTATCCTTGGGCGTCTGGCCACTCTGGGGCAAGCATCAGGCGGCAATATTATTGCGAAATCATTGGGGAATTCCTCTCCCGGATTGCTGAACTGCTAAGATCGGTTCGGTCCGCGCGTTAGCGCAGAAACGCCACGTCCAAGGCGCGTCCGCGAAGCGCCCTCCCCACTTCCGATTCTTCCAGAATGTTTCACCCGATCGTGCCCAAAGGGAGCAAGCGAGGAGAAGCGGCGTCGCCGGCAGAGTGCTCTGATCCGAACGAGGTGACCGAACCTTGGCCGGCAAGGTCGATTTGCGAAGACTCCCGGGGGTGAATGCGATGCGGAGCAATGGGAAGCGCGGGATTGGAGTTTCATCCGCTGGTGCCCTTTTGCGCGCCTGCCGACTTCTGATCGCGTTCATGCTTGTGGCTGTGCCGGTCGCGCTTCTGCACCCCCAAGGCGGCACACCGGTTGTTTTGCCCGACCGCATCGAGGATGTGCCCTCACTCATGGCCGACGTCGACGCGTTTCCGAACGTGGACAATTTCGCTTGGCGCGCCTTCATCGCGCTCAATTGGCCCTCGCTTGCCGACTCTGCTCATCGCGGCGTCCCTGACCGCGCCAAGACGCTTGGCGATCCCGGCGCCCGCGTCTGGGAGACCCTCAAAGCCCGTTATGAACTGTTCCAGGTCGGTCCCGACGGTCGCCCGATCGCGCCTCAGCCATGGGCGACCTACGACGCGGCGAACCCTTGCGGCGCGGATGTCAACGGTCGCGCGAAAACGCTCGCGACCTTCGATCCGTTCATGGATTTCACTCAATTCTTCTCGCCGGGCGTGGCCGCCAATCCGCTAGTGGCGCAGAATCGCACCTATACCCGCTACGAAACGCGCATCAACGAACCGGAGTATTCGGCGCTTGCGTTCAGCGGCTGGAGCCAAGGCCAGAAACTGCCCGATCAGGACCATCCTGCGCAATTGCCCGCCGGGTCGATTGCGGTCAAGGCCGCATGGCGCCTTCTCACCGCGGCAGACACGCCGGCCGTGCGGGCGCGCTATTACGTGGTCGAGAACGCCAACGTCGTCGACATCGCCAAAACGCTCGCCGCGCGGCACGTCGTATGTTCGAAAAGCGACGTCGCGCTGGTTGGCCTGCATATCGTGATCAGGACGTTCCACCGGCCGCAAGGGCTGTGGAGCTCTTTCGAGCACGTCGACAACGTGCCCCCGTCCGGCACGGGTGAAGCGCGCGAGCCGGACGCCAGGGACGCGGGCGCGCCCTATTCCTATTTCGACGCGTCGAAGCCAGAGCTCGGCCTTTGGCCGGAGTTCGGCTCGCCCGACACCTTACCGGTCAGCATCGATCATCCGCCCAAGATCGACCCCGAGCCGATGCAGGTGGTGCGCCGGCATCCGATCCATCGCTCCACCATGGCGATGAATCGGGCTTATTGGGCGCTGCCGGGAATCAAGGGAACGGTCTGGGAGCATTACATGCTGGTGGCCGACCAGTGGCCGACGCGCGCTCATCCAATCGACCCATATAACGACGGAGTCTATTTTCCAGAAGGGCGCAAGGAAAACCTCGTCAACACGACGATCGAGACGTACCTCCAGGATCCACCGTCGAGCTGCATGTCCTGCCATCAGGTTTTCAACGAGCGCGGGCGCGACTTCGTCGGCATGCTCGGCAGTTTTCGCTGAGGCTGTCGTCGCGGCCGCTCACTGCGCGGGGAGGACGAGTTTTGCGTCGAGGACGATTTTTGACGGAATTTCGGACGTACGGGGCGGCTGCGGAACGTTTGGACGCCTATCGCGAGCAGCCGCGATTGGGCGTCCACAGGCGCCACGTGGCCAGGGGTTAGACGCGATGGCGCGGGCGGGAGCAGAGGCCAAGGCGCTGGTTCTGCTGGTGACGTTTTTTCCGCAATGCGTCGTCTCCATGCTGAGCATGACCCCGCCCGTCATGGCCAGCCAGATCGCTCACTCTCTCGGCCTTTCGCCGCAGATTGCCGGTGTCTATGTCGGGCTGGTCTACGCCGGCGCGATCCTCAGCAGCTCCTTCTCGGCCTCGCTGATCACGCGGCTAGGCCCGCTGCGCACCAGTTTTGCCTGCGTAGTGACCGGCGGCGCGGGGCTCGCGCTACTTGCCGTTCCACATCTCGTCGTCTCCTTGTTGGCGACCGCCATCATCGGACTGAGCTACGGCCCGCTGACGCCGGCGAGTTCACACGTGCTGGCGCGCTACCGCAGCAGCGCGGGCATGGCCTTCCTGGTTTCGGTGCGCCAGACCAGCGTGCCGATGGGCGGCGTACTCGCCGGCTTCGTCGCGCCGCCGCTCGTTCTCGGGTTGGGCTGGAACGCCGCCTGCGTGTCTATTGGTGGGGTAACCGCCGCGCTCGGAGCAGCTGTCTGGATCGCAGTGTCCGTGGTTCGCAACGAGCCACCGGACAGGCCGCACGGACATAGCGCCAGCCTTTTCGAGCCGGTTCGCTTCATTCTCCGTCGCCCCGGCCTCGCCTCGCTTGCGACGAGCTCGGTTGTCTATGCGGCGATGCAACTGGTTCTGAGTTCGTTTCTCGTCGTCTATCTGACAAGCGTAGCCAGCCTGGATCTCGTGCTCGCCGGCGCGCTGCTGAGCGCCAGCCAGCTAGCCGGCGTGGCGGGCCGCCTCGGCTGGGGTTTCGTCGCGGATCGGGTGGCGGCACCACGTCGACTGCTGCTTGGCATAGCGATACTGACGGCAGTCGCTGCCGGGTTGATGAGCCTGCTTACGGAGGCATGGCCGGTGGGCGCGATCGCCGCCGTTGTCATTTTGCTTGGCGCCACCGCCAGCGGATGGAACGGCGTGTTCCTGGCGGAGATCATCCGCGACGTCAGGCCCGCTGAAGTGGGCCTCGCGACGTCGGGATGCCTGATGTTCACCTATATGGGCACCGTGCTTGGACCGTCACTGTTCGGCGGACTGGCGAGAGTCGTCGGCTTCCCGAAGGCATATCTCGTCATTGGCGCGGCCGTGCTGCTAGGCGGCATACTCGGAGCGTTCGGGCGCACGGGTCGGTCAGACAATGCACGGGCCTGATCGTCCGGTTCGCCCAGTTGATTTCCTTGAACCGGGTCGCGAGAAGGGCGGAGATTGTATCTCGCCGCTCGATCATGCGAGATGTGCTTTAAGCGTCAGCAGCCAAAACTTCGCGACGGCGATTTACTTTTCCGACTGCCGAAATCAACTCGGCTGCACCGGTTGAACTTGATCAATGTTCCATGGGGCAAGCTGTTGGACGCGCAGGCGGGCCGAGGCACGTTCCCAAAGTGGGGGTCATCGAATGGGAGCCGTGGTATTCGGTCTCGCTGGCCGAGGCGCTGGTTTATGGCGTCACCATCGAACAGGCCGCCGCGAGTGCAAAGCCTAAGAAAGCGCGCGAAACAAATTCGATCACCGAGCTTGCCAGCCTCAACCAGCGCGCTCTCGTATCGGACCTACCGGACACCGCCGCTTCGTGCATTGACCAACTTCAGGCTGTCGCTGTCAACTCCAGCAAGTACTTTGATAAATGATTTCACAGCCCGCAGATGCTCACGGCTGGGCCGGTTGCTCAAGCGTTCGAACGTGGACAACGCCTCATATGTTTCGCATGCCGCCCGATGTGACTCGCCCAGACCACCGGGTGCGTACCGTTACTACGAACCAGGGCAATCTAGGAGAAGCTATTCTCTGTTGATGATGCGACCATACAAGGGAGGCTCGCCGTCCGAAAGCAGCCGCATGTTCGAACATGAACCCCACGGTATGGAGGAAACTGCAAATTTATGATTGAATCCAGGGATGTAGCGGCGATCGATGTCGCGAAGAAGCAACCGAAGGAAGCGGGCCTATATCCTGACCCGGACGTGGATCAGGAGACCGCAAACAAAGCCCTTGTCCGTAGACTCTTTGAAGACCTGTGGAATGATTCCGACAACGAAGCAGCGGTCAACTATTTAGCTGCCAACTACACTGACTATGCTGTTGGTCCATTGGAGTGTGTTGAAGGCCAGTGCGCGATGACGGGGCCGCAGACGATGGAAGCGCTTGTCGGTCGCCTTCGTTCTGCGTTCCCCAACGTCATTTTCTATATTCTTCAAATGGTCGCTGAAAGCGATAGGGTGGCTGTCCATTTTATTGGTGCGGGAACCCATAAAGGAATACTTGGAAATGTGGACCCGAGTAGTAAAGAGGTAGATGTGGTTGGCTCTGCGATTCATCGCGTTGTCAATGGAAAAATCACAGACAGTTATCACTTTCTTCACATAACGGGTTTAGGTTGAAGACCCATGCCCCTACTCGCTTTTTGGCACAATTGACCCCTTCTGAAACAGAAGGAAATCAGAATGAAGCCCATATCCCGCCAGGGCCTCTGCTTTATGGAGGCGTGCGCCTGAACAAGTTTCCAACTGCCGTTTGCATGGCGAAACACTACAGTCTCTGCAATCCCCACAAATGACGCCTCCGATCCTGCAGATGCGACAAAAACCGCGGCACCACCATCTGCGGTTGGACTTCGATTCTGCGACCCTTTAGTTGCATCTGAGCTGCAGAACTGTGATGTTGTCGTACTTATTGAGTATCGTCACCTGGTTGGTAAACAACTCAAAGTCTTCCGTAGGCATCGCATCGACTTTTTTTGGCGCTATGCGGCAGCTTGGATCGCCCGCCTGAGGTGCGATGTTCGCGGCTTTGCGGATAACCTCAACCTCCGCGAAATTAGGCGACAGCATTTATGAGACCGCTTGCATGTTGCTTATATTACCGAATTGCGAATAGCATCCTATATTCGTACTGTCGACTGCGGAAACCGTCCCGATACATTCTAGACAACACTAACCAGTGTTCGTAAGCGTGCAGGCTAGACAACTGTACAACGTTTTCACGACGGCGACATACCGTCTGATGGATACACTCAAAGGTGTCCTCAGCAAGTTGAGTTAAGTCTGTGACATCGAGGATCGCAAACCCAGCATCAACTAACTGGGCCTGGTAATCGTTCAGACTGAACAGTTGAATCTCGTCCTCTTCATACGCGTACTCGCGGAAACCTTTAGTAATCAGCGGTCCAGCCATCATTTCAGTAATGACGAGAAGGCCCTTATCCGAAAGGCAGTCGTAGGCTTTGCGAAACACCAGCGAAGTCTCAGGTATAAGCATTAGAGAGTCGACAGTGTAGACGCAGTCGTACCGCCCGTCCGGAACCCAGCTAAGTATGTCGCGCTCGACAAAGTTAAGCCGCAATTGGGGAAACTGCGAGAGTCGCGCTAGGGCTTTGCGAACCTGGTGAGGATTTGCATCAACTCCCGTTATATCGTACCCACATTTGGTACCAAGATATATACAATTCGCGCCGAGACCTGAGCCGATCTCAAGCAGCCTAAGGCAGGTCTGCGGCTTGAGCTTTGACGCGATAGCGTCTAAGACGCGTGCGCCCCCGATATTAATAAACTCCCGACCCGAGTGCACCGGTTCATAAACGAGCAGGCGCCAGAGTGGATCGTCAGCGTTATCATAAGAAGTGTTCCGCGAAGGTAAGCGACTCCTCTCGCGAGCAGGCAAGCCGTCTCGTGGCGCGTCAACGATACACAGAGTTGACCTTCGTGCAGTCGACATACATCTCTCGTGTCTCATCATCGAAGCAACGTACTCAGGGCTGCAGTGGATATGATGGGCCAGCCTCAGACATATGCCACTGTATGAATTTCCAGTTACCGCCTTGTTTCACCGCGAGCACAGTAGCTCGTAACTGTTGCTCTTGCTGCGAGCCATCCGCGAGGATAAGCTTAACCTTACACTCTTCCGTGCAAGCGCCAAAAGTAGAAGTTGCCCGGCAGGCAATCATGGGATGTTCTGCCTTGGAGGTTGCGCCGGTTTTCTTCAGAGAATCAAAAAACCGCTGAGTATATCTGATTATGTCGTCCTGCGACGTTAATTTGATTGGCTTGAGCGTATCGGGGTCGACGTCGAACGTCACTAAGACATCGTCGCCGATTACTTCCCGCTTGATTGCGTCGAGATCCATAGCATTCAGTGCTTCGTGCAGTTTTATCAACTCCTGTTCAAGCGCTTTTCCTTCTGCTGCGTTCCAATTAACCCCAGCGCCGTTGCTGGGCGTGTCACCAGCAAACAACGTAGTTCCAACAAGCACGAGTGAAATGGTAACCAGCGTTCCCAGTCGCAAGAAACTTATGCCAATACTTTTGAACTCTTGGGTGTTCATGAGAATCTCCTCCTGATGCGGGTAAAGGCCTGTCGGTATGAGCCCGGCACCTCAGCTGGACTGAGGAGTCAGGCGTCCGGCGCAGATACTTATAGCAACCAGCCTACTTAGAGGTACTGGTACTTGCTTCTCTGCGATTGCTAATTGCTCTCGAAAGGAGCGAGTCAAGTGTAGGGGCGGTGTCCCCGGTGATCCGTATACTGCTGATGACGCGGGGTATGAAGTTGCGAGCCTGTGACATGAAATTAAGCGGCGGGTACAACTGCTTTACGATTCCTTCAAGTACAACGAACGATAGAATTACACTAACGAATTTAGGGGAACCGCACAGTCCATGTCGGCGCTGTAATTGGAACAATTCGCACGCGAATCGTGACACTTCAAATTCTCTAGCACGCTGCGAAGCGTACCGCGCTATCATCTCACGCATTTCAGCCTCGAAACGGGCGGGGTCACACGTTGGCGCACGGGAAAGAGCGCTGTCGTAGATCACTTCAGCACATTGCCGACCTTGGTTAGTGACCATACCGAAGAAAAAGGTTGCAAATGATCGTAGATCCGAGCCTTCCAGTTCAGTTACCATGCCAAAATCAACCAGGACGATCTTCCCGGTTGATGTGAAAAACAGGTTGCCGGGATGCAGATCAGTGTGCAGAAAGCCATTTTCGAACGCCATAGTGTAAAGAACGTTTACGCACGACCGTGCTGCTTGATGCCGCTTCTCTTCTGAGAGTTGGAGGTCGCCTACCCTCTTGAAATTACAGATGTACTCCATGATCAGAACCGAATCGGAAGACCATTCGAGGTAAACGCGAGGAACGATAACGTCCGGCAGGTGCCCTAGGTTGGAGCGAAAACGGCGCATATTGTATGCTTCCAGTCGAAAGTCGAGCTGGTCCTCAAGAATCCGACCAAACTCGTTGATGATTAACAATAATGGTATTCCCCGTATATGGAAACAACGCTCAAAGCAAGCGGCAACCCAGCGAAGCAGGAGAAGGTCTGCTCGAATCGTCGGGACTGCATTTGGTCGCCGGATCTTTACGGCCACAGCGTGGCCGTCTCTTAAGTGTGCTTTATGGACCTGTGAGATGCTGCCACAGGCTGTAGGCGACCACTCGAAATCACGAAAGATTTGACTAGACGGAACTCCAAGACCGGCCGAGACGAGGCCGACGATCTGGCCTCTTGGAATCGGCCTTACATGTTCACACAATCGACTTAAAGGTTCTGTCAGGGCTGGCGAAAGTACGTCCGGACGAGAGCTTAGCACCTGCGCGAGTTTAATAAAGGTCGGACCTAGCCGCTCCAACAGCGACGCAAGCGATTTACCAAGTGCTATCGAAGCCTCCCCTTTGCGATACAGCTGCGGGTCGAGCAGCAGGCAAAAGAGTTCACGGCATCCATGGAATATCAGTTCTAAGCACCGGCAGAACACTCTGAGGATCATAAATATTGAGTTGTGGTTGGACCGACCGGCCCATGAGTTAGCGCACTCACCTGTGGTGCATGTCCACGGGGCTCGATCCTCCGGGAGGGGTTGATGTTGAATTTGTTGGCAGTTGCTCGTCGAACTTAGAACTGCCGCTGCTAATATGTGAGATCTTCGGGCGTTGCAGCGGTGACCCCGGCCCGGTCAGGTTCTGGGCGACCCAATACTCCACGTGATGTTCCATTTGCGTATAAACGATCAGCCTCCCATTGCTCGAATACGAAGGCCATCGCGCCCAGGGTCCGGCTGCGCTCGAGATGGTAGGGGCACCTCCCACGAGGCTTTCCGCGATATACTCTCTCCCATCGTTACCGTACATACTCCACACAATGTCGCCTCTGCGATTTGCGCGCGGAGAATTTCGTTGCGTGTAATCCGGGCCAGCAAAAGTCGAGTATGTGCCGCTCTGTAGTGACAACTTGAAAAAGCCCCAAGTCCAATTGCCTCCGCGCGTAGACATGAAAACAATAGATTTGCCGTCAGGGAACCACGAGGGTGACTCGCTGAACCAGGCGTCGTTAGTCAAGTTGCGAATGCTTCCATCCCGCAGGTTTAACACGTACACATTGGCTTCGAACGGCTGCGTTGAGGCATGAAATACTATTTTGGTGCTGTCGGGCGACCAATCAATTGGATCACGCAGGTCTCGCCAACCGCGGATCGGGTGCGTCCAATTCTTAAAGCCCGTTCCATCAGGGTGTACGGTGCAGATATCCCAGCGTTCACCATTCCAGCACGTGAACGCAATATCCTTTCCGCTCGGTGACCATCTCGGGAATGTTGCCTCTACTCCAAGCGGAATGGTTCGAACTATCCTGCCATCAAGAGACCTGATTCGGAGTACTTGCCTTTTTCCCTCAAGGGCGGCATAGACAACATGAGTGTTCGACGGATCAAAACTTGCCTGCCCAGGTGATTCATTACTGCCGACTACAGTTGTAACTGCACCGGTTTCTCGATCGAGGATCTTGACGGCCAACCCACGCTCCGACAAGCGATGAAACAAAAGCCTGTCTCCCGCCCGGTTCCACGTGGGCCAGCGGTCATCATTGTCATAGTTCAATGGGCTTAGCGCAACTGGGTCTCCAGCCGGGAAGGGCATGACCCAGATTCTTGAAGGCCCATCCAGGCTCCGCGAAAATGCTAGCCATTGACCGTCTGGTGATACGGTCGGCTTATAATCCCAGACATCGCCGTGTGTCAATTCGAGCGGTACTGCTTCCCCTGAAATCGATTGCAATAAAAGGTGTCCCATGCCCGAATCGTAGGAGTGACATACTAAGAGCGACCCGAGTGGATGAAATGAGCATGCGCCCGCCTTGCCCGGTTTTTCAGTGATTGGTCGGCTGCTCCCGTCCTCCACGTCGGCTATATAAAACCGTCGCTCTTTCCATTTTCCGCCCGTGTAGACGATATGGTGCCCGTCCGGAGAGAACTTTGGGTACTCGGCGTCATCCGAGCTATGAGTGATTTGTTTTGTTTCACCGCTGTCCAAACTTATAAAAAAAATACTCTTATTCCCGGTCCGGGTGGAGGTGAACACTATTCGCTTGCCGTCAGGCGACCAGTCTCCCTCAAAGTTGTCGCTCGGATGACTGGTGACCTGGTGCCAGCGACCTGCTTCGATTTCATAGATCCAAAGTTGCCAATTCCCATTACGCCATAGACTCGTCACAAACGATCTGCCGTCAGGCGCAATGGCGGCGTCCCCGCCCCCACTGTCGTCACTGACGATCATTCTAAGTGTGTATGGGGCTTGTCCCTGAAGACGTGGAGCGCCCTTCCATACTGAAATTATGGTCGTAGCAAGCACGATGAGGAAAAGCTTTGTTCGGGTATTCATGATTCCATGTCTGAAAAAAGCATCGTGCCATAGCGTGTGAATCCAGATACGGCTACGACCGACAGATATAACAAACCTGCGAAAAAGAACATCTGATCAGCGCGAAACCTATGCTGAAGTGCCGTTCCGAGTGCGATGGCAAGGATAAGGGCTAAGCTTTCAATCTGGCGAGAGACCGTAAACACACGGCCGAGAAAGCCAGATTGCACGATCGTCTGTAAAAGAGTGTTGTACGGAACCATCATCACCGAGACAATGGCCCCCCAAAGGAACATAATGGCAGCCGACACGGGCGCCGCGGCTGCAACGGAGTATGCGATCATGACTGCGCCCTCTCCGACTAAACAAAAAAATAGCAATTTACCCAGGCTCGACTTGTGAAGCAGAGCAGCGCATATTGAACCGCAAATTCCACCAAGCCCAAACAAGCTAAGCTGCAGTCCAAGTAGACGCGCAGGACTTCGGAGGAACGAGTGAATGAAAGCAGGCGCAAGCGGCATCCATAAGCCAGCACAGAGGAGGCTCAAGAAGCACAACCCTATTAAATAGAGGACCAACGGGTTTCGACTCAGATACCGCCATCCTTCCTTACACTCGTTGACAACAGAGTTGGAACTGGCAAGGCGTGAGGTCGACCTGCAGCAGGGGTCGAGTCGCATAACGAGAAGCGCACTCAGGAGGTAAGAGAGAGCGTCGATAGACAGGGTGGCGCGGATGCCAGTGCTCAGATACAATTCGGCCCCCATCACCGGAGCCAATATCATGAGCACATTCACAGTTCCCTGATCCATCGAATTCGCTTGAGTCAGGTTGTTTGGGGGTACGAGTAAGGGAATGCAGGCGGATCTTGCAGGTGCGAAGAAGGCGAGCGTGAAGGAGCCGATCGCCGCCACCACGTAGATCGCAGCCGCGGTCGGAATCAGTATCGCACCGACTAGCACGATGAAACGACTCAAGTCCGACCAGACCATAAGATTGCGCTTGCTATATCTGTCCACCACAGTCCCTGACACCAATCCCGTGATAGCTCCTGGCAGTGTTTCGCACAACAAGAGGACACCAATGGGCAAGATCCCACGGCCGTGGTCTGAAAGAAACAAGATCAGGGCAATCCGGCTCATCTGCGAACCGGCGCTGGATATCAGGTTAGCGGCCCACAGTCGTCGAAACGGCCGGCACTTCAGAACTCCTAGTGGAGTCCTCGGCGCTCGTTGAACAACATTTGTAATCGACGTCAAATCGACGCTCCAGTTTGAGGAGTGCGTGTTGCCAAAGGGCTGCGAAACGTCTTCGTGCGTCAAGCTGGATATCCTGAGGCAGATCTGCCCAGCCAGCGTGCGTGACCGATATGCCCAGGCCGTCACGCCTTTCCATTATCTTGACCGTAGCTTCTGTTTGCCGCCCATACCACCCGGCCTCTTGGAGAATGACCTGAACTGAGTCATCACCATTGCCGGGCATTAGAAGTGCTGGAGTAGAGTGCGGAAACGCATCCCGCCACCAAGAAACGTCTCGTAAGGTGCGAGTTAATGAAAGCCTGTCGCACTGCACCAGGGCCCCAGTGCAGATCTCCGGGCTCCATCGGTATCGACTGTTTGCGCCAGTTCTGATCCTGCCCTCAAGCCGCGAGAGAAAGTCATGCCAACCCTCGCGCAATTCTGCTACTGCCTGTGTCGTGTATTCTCCACGGTCCAGCACTGTTACTTCTGTCTTGCCATCGAGAGGACACAGGAACAGAGAAACGTCGCTCGGTGCTCCCACATTCATGAACTTCCAAACAAGTCGAATGAAAGTTGGCTCTTCCAGTTCCAATATCGTGCCAGCGAAGTAGTCCCCGTCGCCAAAAGCGAACTCTACAGGCTCCTTCAGCCTTATTTGATCAGTGTCGGCGAACCACTCAGAAACGAGGCGAGGATCACTGATACATTTCCAACAGTTACCAACGTCGCCGGGAACAATAACCTGCTGTATAGCCCCTAAATGTTGAGTCATAGCTTATTGGCGGAAGGGACGGTTGCAGACCGACATGCCGGGTACGTCCGCTATTCCATCAAAGTTGGAGTCAACCTCTCCCTCTGAGGTAGAAGGTGATTGCAGGAAGTTGAGATCTAGCACTCCATCGTTGTTCCAGTCCAAGACCTTTCCCTTGAAATTGCCAGTTAAAAAGGCGTTGGTCTTGCTGCCCACAATGGGGTGATGAAGTGTGGACAGAACGGAGTTGCCGGGGAAAAAGAACTCTCCTCCGCTCTTTTGTATGCGTGCGAAGTTGATATATGCCCAGCCTTGGAATGACCCCCGGACGTACTCGATCGCGCACCCCCCGTCCAAGTGAATATTGTCGTTAAGGAACCACTGACCCTCTCGGGCAAATGGCACCATGACGTCGGGGACTACTCCCTCGGAAACGTCATCCGCTTTTCCAGACAAATAGAAAGGCCGTTTAGTATTCGTTTCGAAGTAGAAACTACCCTCATTTGCCGATGTGCGCTCGGTGAAACCACGGAAAAGAAACGCCTCATAATGATCTGACCCGTCCTCGTGGAGGCCTTTTAGCGTCTTTGCAATTACGATTTTGCTTTCTCTCGTGCGCGTAATCGGGCACGCGTAGGCTTGACCGTAAACTCTGGCGAGCATCTGAGGCGACATTACGAGCCGTCCCCACAGTTCATTGGTCTCCGTCAGCCTGATGTAAAGATCGCAAGTGATATGCAGAAAGATGGTTTGATCAAAAGTGCGGTCCTCGTAGTGAACAGCTTCGCGTTTGATTCTAAAGTCTTGGTCGACCCAGCCCTTTTCCCACGCAAAGACACGAGCCCATTCCCTTACCCGTGGGCTGGGATCACTGAGGGTGACCGTGCCAAGCTCGGCGGCCTTCGCACTCTTCATACCCTCAAGCAGCCACAGTGCGTTAATCCGGAGCTGTTCGCTCGCGTCATTGAGAAGAGCCGTTTCGAGTGCCGGTAGCGCTTTTGCCCCCTGGCGGCGCACTAGTGAATACAAAGCCTGCTCGCGTACTACTTCATCAGCGTGATAACGGCAGTCAGCTAACAAGGCTTCGTCCGATCGCGTTTCCAGATCGATCGCAACGCGTTGCATTGAGTCGCCAAATCTGGATACACCGTCCTCCACAGTTGTGGAGGTGAGACGATGGTACGTTCTTTCGCTTTCAGCATTCCGTATGTTCGACATCGCGTCGGCCTCCTATTTGTTCCGGTGTGTGCTCGTGGATCCACGATTCCTAGTTATCTGAATCTCTGCACACTATTAATCCTCAGCTGCGTACCCGTCTTCTCCTAAATTGCGCTTTGCAGGTGCACGCTAACGGCGAGAAACCCATTGGTCGCGTTGTCGGCCCGACTGAATCTTGAAATAGTCAAAAATGCGATGCACAAACACGGCAACTAACTGCAAGCGTGAAGCGCTGTGAGTATTCGTCCAATTGGCATGAACGAGGTCAACGGTTGTTGAATCTTTCTTAAATACCTGTTATGCAGGAATGGGGACTCATGGAACGCGCACGCGGAATCGGCGGTTGTTTCCCAGGGCAAAGGATCCAACCACCTTGGGCCGCTGGTACAAAGAACACCTGGGACTCGATCTTGCACCTTCAAATTACGAGGAACTCGGGTGGCTATAAGGCACGTGGGCCAACAGCGTTTGCACCGCTCCCCACCGAGACTGAATATTGTGGAACAGCACAAAATCAGTGGATGATAACCTTTCGCGTCCGACGCCTGGATGCCATAGTTGTCCAGCTACGTGCAGTCGGGATCAACCGTTGAAGTCGATCCAGAAGATTATCCGAACGGGCGACTCGTTCGGCTCACCGATCTTGAGGCAATCCAATCCAGTTGTGGGAGGACGCCGGTCGACATGGCCTCGAGTGAGAGAACCACCCCGACTTTGAGGAAATACCGCGTGATCAAACCTAAAAGATAGCGAATTCGAAGACTGCTTTGCGCCTTCCCCGGTTAAACTTTGTCAAGCACAGAGCACTGGCATGAGCGAAGCATGCGATCATCTCCAACCCAATATTCACGAGCTAAGACCAGGCGATGATATTGCGGGGCAGCCGTCGTCTAGAGCATTTTCTGTTTTACTGTAGACCCTTGAGAGCTAGTCTGAACCAGGCTTGGGCATCGTCGGGAGTGATGCATGGCAGAGCCTCGGTGATAGCCTGTTCGAGGGTTTCTTTGGTGCGTGCCTTGGCCGCGCCAAGCAGTTGTTTGAGTTTTGCCCAGGCTTTCTCGATAGGGTTCAGATCGGGAGAATAGGGCGGCAGATAGAGCACCTCCGCACCGGCCTTTTCGATACATTCGCGCACCGCGGGCGCCTTGTGGGCGCTCAGATTGTCCATCACCGCCAGGTCGCCGGGCTGCAGCACCGGGTACAGCAGATGTTCGACGTAGGCCAGAAAAATATCGCTGTCGGTGGGCTCTTCCATGGTCATGGTTGCGACCATGCCGCGCAGTCTCATGGCGCCCAGAATGGTCAGGATCTTCCAGTGGCCGCCAGGTGTCGCCTCACGGATGCGTCTGCCTCCCGTACCGCGCGCATAGAGTCGTGTCATCGAGGTCGTGACGCCGCTCTCGTCCAGGAAAATCAGCCGCTCCGGTGAGATCGACTGGATGCGCGCCAGGAATTCTTCACGTCGTGCGCGGTTGGCTTCACTGTCCCGCTCGACCGCGTGGAGTGACTTTTTTTCAGCCGCAGGCCCAACTTCTTCAACAGATGCCAGATCCGCCCCAAGCTCAGCGAAATGCCAGCCTCGCTGGACAACTTGGCCTGCAGTTGAGCCAGCGTCAGATCAGGCTTCGATGCCACCCAATCCATCACCTGACGCTGCGCCTCGGCACCGGCC
>Ga0209040_10000971_pt1 | contig 22437 bp, 21 predicted proteins | sample BogFormECP12_OM3_FD_188240 | JGI IMG/M metagenome (GOLD analysis project Ga0209040, IMG submission 188240) | Bog forest soil microbial communities from Calvert Island, British Columbia, Canada - ECP12_OM3 (SPAdes) (version 2) | ecosystem: Environmental > Aquatic > Freshwater > Wetlands > Bog ... | reverse complement strand
GCGCCGCCTGGCCTTCCTGACGGCGGTTCTGCTGGCGGCGATCTGGGCGCTCGGCGGCCAGGGCTACTTCTGGCCGGCGTGGGCCTGGCTCGGCCTGATCGTGCCGGTGCTGCTCGACTTCACGGCCGACTGGGCCTGGCGCCAGCCGGCGGGGGCGGTGCGCCGCGTGGCGTGCGTGTGGGCGCTCGTCAGCGTCGCGGCGGTGATCCTGATGCTGACCTGGCTGCTGACGTGGCTGCTGGCGGGGGTCGAGCGTTTCTGGCCGGCGTGGGCGCTGCTGGGCCTGGCGACGGCCGGCTGCGCCTACTCGCTGGTCGCCCTGCACGATCGCGTGCTGGTCGCCCGCGGCCGGCGCGCGCTGCGGGCACGCATCGACATGCTCACGCGCACCCGCCGCCAGGCCGTCGCCGCGCAGGCGGCGGAGCTGCGGCGGATCGAGCGAGACCTCCACGATGGCGCGCAGGCGCGCCTGGTGGCGCTGACGCTCCAGCTGGGGCGCGCGGAGCTGCGCGTGTCCGCGCAGCCGGAGGTTCGCGAGCTGATCCACGACGCCCAGCGCGAGGCGCAGCTTGCGATCGCCGAGCTGCGCGACCTCGCCCGCGGGATCGTCCCGCCGCTGCTGGCCGACCGCGGCCTGCCGGCGGCCGTTGAATCGCTCGCGGCCCGCTACGGGCTCGGCACGGCCGTGCAGGCGAGCACCCATCGGCGGCTCGCGCCGGCGGTCGAGAGCGCTGCCTACTTCGTGATCGCCGAGGCCCTCACGAACACCGCCAAGCACGCCTCGGCGCGGCGCAGCTGGGTGCGCCTGCGCGACGAGCGCAGGTGCCTGCTGGTTCTCGTGGGCGACGACGGCGCCGGCGGAGCGCGCCCCGAGGGCTCCGGGCTGGCGGGCCTGCGCGCCCGGGTCGAGGCGCTCGACGGTCAGCTCAGCGTGCAGAGCCCGGGCGGCGGCGGGACCGTGCTGGAGGCCAGGATTCCGTGCGGGTAGTGATCGCCGAGGACCTGGCGCTGCTGCGGGAGGGCCTGGTGGCGCTGCTGCGCGAGAACGAGATCGAGGTGGTGGCCCAGGTCGAGGACGGACCGGGCCTGCTGCGGGCGATCGCCGGGCATGAACCGGACCTTGCGATCGTCGATGTGCGCCTGCCGCCGACGTTCAGCGACGAGGGCCTGCTGGCGGCCATCGAGGCACGCCGCCGCCAGCCCGACCTGGGCGTGCTCGTGCTCTCGCAGTACGTCGAGACCGCCTATGCGAGCGAGCTGATCGGCGAGAACACGGCCGGCATCGGCTACCTGCTCAAGGAGCGCGTGGGCGACGTGCGCGCGTTCCTGGACGCGCTCGAGCGCGTGGCGGCGGGCGGGACGGTGATCAGGCCCTGCGTGACGAGGTCCTGCAGGGTGATGCCCGACGCGCCCGGCGCCGACAGGGCGACCGCCTCGAAGCCGAGCACGCCGTCCTTGCGCCCGTTGTGGCACTCGTCGCACTCGAACTGCGGCGGGATCTCGTAGTTGCCGTTGCCGGCGTCGGTCTGCCCCGCCGTGAGCTCGGTCTGCTGCATGGTGCCCATCGCGCCGATCATCCTACGCCGGGCGGCGGCGCGCAAACCCGCGGGCGCTCCGGCGGCGCGGCGACGACGAGCGACGTTTCGGTGTCTTCTTCGATCGCTTTGGTGCCCACCGACCCGAAGTGCACTTCCGTTGCGCCGGCCAGGTTGGTGCCCGTGATGCGAACGTGCGTGCCCCCGACCCCGCTCGAGGGTTCGACGCCCGTGACGATCGGGACCGGCGGGCCCACGGCGAAGCCGTCGCGCGCCCCGGCCGCGATGCCGGTCGCATCCGTCAGGTTGCTCACTTCGACCGGTGTCGCGCTGAAGCCGCCTTCGCTTTCGTTGCCCAGGTCGCCTTCTTTGTCACCGCCCCACGCCATCACGTGCCCGTCCGCCAGCAGCGCGAGGTTGTGGATCCCGTTGATCTGGACGCCCGACCTCGCCCCCGCGGCGATCGCCGTCACGCCTTCCAGGCCGCCCACCGGCACGGGCACGTCGCTGTTGCCTCCGGCGGTCGGTCCGAGCTGGCCTTCGCTGTCATCGCCCCAGGCCATCACCGTGCCGTCGGCGAGCAGGGCGAGGCTGTCCTGGTAGCCCGCTGAGATCGCGATCACGTTTTCCAGACCAGGGATCAGCACCGGCCGGTCCTGGTTTTTGACGTTACCGATCCCCAGCTGTCCGGCGTTGTTCTCACCCCAGGCCATCACTGTGTGGTTGGCCAGTAGGGCGAGGTTCTGTCCGTCACCCGCCGCAATCGCCGTTACTTCTTCGGGCAGGTCGATCACCTTCACCGGCGTCAAGCTGCTTGCAGTTTTGCCTTCGTTGCCGTCGCCGAGCTGGCCATCTTCGCCATTGCCCCATGCTTCCACTTCACCGCCGGCGAGCAGCGCCAGGTCGTTTACCGAGTTATTCACAACCTTGCGGTTTTCCGAGCCCGCCGCGATCGCGACGGCGTCGCTGATCCCCGGCACGGTTTTGGGGGTCGTCGAGCCTTCAACGCCGTCTTCACCCGAGCCCCAAGCCTCCACCGCTCCGCCGCTGAGCAGCGCGAGCGCGTCTTCGCCACCCGCCGAGATCGCCGTCACGCCGCTCAATGAGTGCACGGGCACCGGCTCCCGTTCTTCACCTACCGTTTTGCCGATACCGAGCTGACCTCCGGCGTTGCTGCCCCACGACATCACCGTGCCGCCGCTGAGCAGCGCGAGCGCGAAGTTGCCGCCGGCCGCCAAGCTGCTCGCCTGCGTCAGCCCGCTCACAGGCACAAACGCCGATGCGTTCGCGGTGCTGCCGTCCCCGAGCTCTCCGTTGTTGCCGCTACCCCACGCCGCCACGCCCGGTGTTGCGGCCGCGGTAGCTGCCGTCGCGCCGCTCGCGACGAGCACCACGCCGATGCACAGCAGCCGTGCCACGCATCTGGCGCTGACTGCTCCAACGGCCCTTACGACCTCCCTGCCCCAAACCCTGACCATCTCGCGCCCCCATTCCATTCCCTCGGTTTGCCGCCGCCGCGGCTGCCCGGCCGCACGGCGTCCCTCTCGAGCTCCGCAGCGACCCTACCAACGCACTTTTGAAAATGTCAACACTTTGCCCGCAATGTTCACTATTTCTTCTCGTCAAATGGCTGGCCGGCCAGCCAGCGATTCTTCTCTCTCGTCAAATGGCTGGCCGGCCAGCCAGCGAATTTCGGCGGGAGTGAGGTCGACTCACCGGAAGTGCGCCCGCACGGTAGCGGCCGTTGCAAACCGAACATGACGCCTGCGCGTTGCGCTTGCTACCGTGGCCCTGGAGGTGGCGCGCTGACACTCAGCCAGGCCGAGGCGGGAACGGGAGACACACCTGCGCACGCGCGGGGCGTATCCGCAGGGCCCGCCGACGCGCGTGCGCCCGCGGACGTGGGCGCGGCCTCGCCAGTGGCCGAGCTGCCGCGGCAGTTTGACGAGTGGCAGATCGAGCTGCACGGGCGGCGCGTGATCTACCGCGTCGCCGGCAGCGGCCCACCCGTCGTGCTGATCCACGGGATGCTCAACTCCTCGAGCCACTGGCAGGCGGTCGCGCTCGAGCTCGCCCGCGAGCACACCGTCGTGGCACCGGACCTGATCGGACACGGCGACTCGGCGGCCCCGCGTGGCGACTACTCGCTCGGCGCCCACGCTGCGAGCATTCGCGACCTGCTTGCCGCGATCGGCGTCGAGCGCGCCACGATCGTCGGCCATTCGCTCGGCGGAGGCGTGGCTATGCAGTTCTTCTATCAGTTCCCCCAGCGCGTCGAGCGCCTCGTGCTCGTCTCCAGCGGAGGACTCGGGCAGGACGTCAGCCCGATGCTGCGCACCGCCGCGCTGCCCGGCACCGCCGCCCTGCTGTCGATGATCCGCCCCCGCGTGCTCGCGGCGCTCGCACAGGGCGGGCGGCACCTGCACCAGCGCGAGGTCCGCGCCGGCGTGCACCTGCAGGCGATCGCGCGAGCGCTGCGACCGCTCGAGAACGCGGACGCGCGCGCCGCCTTCCTACACACGCTGCGCGCTGTCATCGACGTGCGCGGACAGCGCGTCAGCGCAACCGACCGGCTGTATCTGCTGGGGGCGGTGCCGACGCTGATCGTGTGGGGCGAGCGCGACAACACGATCCCCGCCCGGCACGGGCGCCTCGCGCACGAGGCGATCCCCGGCAGCACCTTCCAGACGCTCCCCCGTGCAGCCCACTTCCCGCATCTCGAAGACCCCGGCGGCCTCTCGGAGCTGTTGCGCGCGTTCATCGCCCGCACCCAGCCGGCGCGGATCGAGGACGCCGACTGGGGGGCTGTGCTCGCGGGGCGCTCGCCGCGCTCGCGCCGGCTCGGCGACGCCGCCGCCTGAGCTCAGGAGGCCACGCGCCCGGCCGGCGGGTAGGGCAGCGGCTTGAGCGTCTCCTCGAGCTGCGCGCGCATCGGCTCGAAGGGCGGCGGCAGCGACAGCCCCTCACCGAGGTGCTCCTCGTCCTCGTCGATTGCGAAGCCCGGTCCGATCGTGGCGATCTCGAAGAGCACGCCGCTCGGCTCCACGAAGTAGATCGAGCGAAAGTAGAAGCGATCGATCACCTGCGTCGGGCGGGCTCCCGCGGCGAGCACGCGCAGCCGCCACGCATCGAGGTCCTCCATCACCGCCGCGAACGCCACGTGGTGAACCGACCCCGCGCCCTGCCGGCGATTGATCTCCGGGGGAGGCACGTCGTAGGCATAGGCGCCGCGCCGGCGCTCGCCGCGCACCTCCCAGTGCTCGCCCGCGAGCCGCTCGAAGCCGAGCGCCTCGCCGAGCAGCGGCTCGCTGCGTACCGGCTCGATCGTGTACGCACGCACGCCGTCGAGGCCCAGCAGCGCGTGCTCGGGGGGGATCTCGCGCGAGTCGGCGCGCAGCGGCTCGTCCTCGACGGTGTTCAGCAGGAGCTCGTGTTCGAGGCCCTCGGGGTCGGCGAACAGAAGGCTGTCGCCGGTCATCTCGGCGTCCACCCCGTGGCTGCGCAGGCGCTCCTGCCAGAACGCGAGCGACTCGGCCGAGGCGACCCGCCAGAGGATCCTGTGCACCATCCCCGCACCGGCCACGCCGCGTGTCGCGCCCGGGTACTCGAAGAAAGTCAGGTCCATTCCCGGCGAGCCGTGCTCATCGCCGTAGAAGAGGTGATAGACGTTGGGTTCGTCCTGGTTGACGGTCCGCTTGACCATCCTCAGGCCGAGCACGCCGGCATAGAACTCGACGTTGCCCGGCGCATCGGCGGTTATCGCAGTGATGTGATGGATCCCCTCGAGCTTCATCGCGTGCGAACTCTATTTGTGTTCAGTGCCACGTGGCGCGTGGTTCGCGCAAGGACCGCCCAGGCCGCGCGGCGAGCGCGCCTGCGATCATCGGGCGCGTGCAAGACGGATCGCTCATCCCGCGCTACGGGCGCGCGCGGCGCGATCGCTCGCTCGCCGTCCTGGAAGGCTTTCACCCGCTCAAGCACGCCCTTCGCTTCGGCGCCACCGTGCACGAGGTCATCACCAGCGACCTCGCCGAGCTGGACCGCCTGAGCGCCCAGCTCGCGCCCGATCTCGGCGCGCGCATGCACACGCTCGCCCGCGAGGTCGCACCCTCCGTCTTCGAGCAGCTCGCTCCGCTCGCCCCGGCGACCGGCGTGATCGCCCTCGCCGAGCGCCGTGCGGTCGATCCCGCGGCCGTGCTCGCCGACGCCCGCGCCGCGCCCGTGATCCTGCTGGAGAACCCGCGCGACCTCGGCAACATGGGAGCCTGCGTGCGCGTCGCCGCGGCCGCCGACATCGCCGGCGTGCTCACGACCGGCGGTCACGACCCCTGGCACCCCGACGCGCTGCGCGGAGCGGCCGGACTGCACTACGCGGTGGCGGTCGCGCGCCTGGCGGGCCTCGAGCAGCTGCGCGAGCCCGGGCGCCCGCTGATCGCACTCGATCCCGAAGGGGAGCCGCTCGCACCCGGCGAGCTTCCCCCGCGCGCCCTGCTCGCATTCGGGACCGAGCGCCACGGCCTCAGCCCCGAGCTGCTCAGAAGGGCCGACGCGCGCGCCAGCATCCCGATGCAGCCCGGCGTCTCGAGCCTGAACCTGGCGACCTCCGTCGCGGCCGTCCTGTTCGCCTGGCGCCTCGCGCCGCGGACGGCCGCGCCCACCGCGTGAGCCGGGTCGCAGGCGGGCCTTGAGCGGCGGTTCAGGCCTGCACGCCATCGAGCAGGAGCCAGTTGCCACGCAGCGCGGCCGTGGCACCACGCACCATCCGCTCCCCCTCGCCGTCGGGCTGCTCCGCCTCGCCGATCAGCTCGCCGATCAGCTCCGCGGCCGCGCGGGCGTGCTCGACGTCGCGCGACTCGTGCACGCGGAAGTACTCCGTCGCCGGGCCCTCCGCGCTGTAGCCGTAGTGCGCGCTCAGGCCGGCGATCTTCGTGCGCGAGATCTCCGGCTGGCCGGCCTCGATCACGTACAGAACCGCGAGGTGCTCGAGCAGGCTCTCGCCGGCCGTCCACGCCGCCGCACAGGCCGTCGTCTGCGCCCGCGGGCGCTCGCGCCGGGCGCCCGCGGCCTCCGTGTCGCACGCGCGCGCGAACTGCTCCCACAGCGCCACGTGCGCCGCCTCCTCCTCGGCATGGCGGCGCAGGCCCTGCTCGTGCTCGGGACGCGCCTTCCCGGCCGCCAGGGCGGAGGCCTCGGCGAGCGCGATCACCGCATGCCGGTACTCGTCGGCGTAGATGGCGAGCTCCTGCGCGCTGAGCTCACCTGCATTCCAGCGCTGGTAGAACGGATGCTCGAGCACGTTGATCGCCGTGCGAGCTTCCTCGAGTGAGGCGAGGACGTCCATTTGACTTCCCTTCTGTTCGGTTGACCTGCGGGCGATGCAGGATGAGGCACTAACGATGCCGAAATATACGGTCACAGCGGACAGCACGGGCCGCGGGGCTGGACTGTCATCCGGGGGCTGTGTAACAGTGCGCCGGAGGCTGAGGCAGGCGGGATTCCTACGGTGATTTTGTGATCATCCTTGTCGTAGTGCTGCTGGGGGCAGTCGGTTTCGCCGCCGTGATGGTGATCGCGCTGAGCCGCGCCGCAGGCCTCGCCGACGCGCGCGCCGAGGCCCTGCGCGTAGAGGAGCGGGCGGTCGCGAGCACCACGACCGTAAGCCAGAGCTACGAGGGGTTGGCCCTCGCCCAGTCGACGATTGCGCGCGATCCATCGCGCACGGACCCATCGTCGAGGACGAGAGCCGGGACCCAGCGGCTGCCCGTCAGCTCCTTCACCTCGCGGCGCCCGCGCGTCTGGTTGAACATCCCCGGCAGCACCCCCAGACCGTAGGACCTGACGAGCTCCGGGTCGTGCCCGGCGTCGCGCAGTGCGTGGTAGGCGTTGGCGCAGGGGTGGCCCCCCGGACGCGGCGTGGGGAAGGTCCCCAGCACACGTAGAGGTAGAGCTTCACGAGACGCTCAGCGTCCCTTCCATGCCCGCCTGGCGATGTCCGGGCACCGAGCAGTAGAACGTGTACTTGCCGGGCTTGAGCTTCAGCGTGAGCGTCCTCGTGCCGCCCGTGAACGTCGGCGTCGCGCCGAGGACCGTGGTTCCCTGGGCGATCGTCACGTTGTGTTCCAGCGGGGACATGTTCGACATCGTGATGCTCACGATCCCCGCCTTGGCGCTCAGCTGCTTGGTGCTGTAGCTGAGCGCTCCCGTCGGATTGGCTGCGAGCGAGAGTGCGCTCGCACCCGCCGGCACGCTCGCACCCGCCCCTGAGGCCTTCGCCCCCGCCGGCGCGGCGGTCGAGCTCGCCGCCGGCGCTCCGCTCGAGGCGGGCGCTTCGAGCGGCGCGCCCGGCTCCGGCGCGGTCGGGGGGGCGTACTGCGGGTGCGTGGCCGCGCCCTTGGCGGGCGGCTCGGCCGTCACCACGGCCATCGACACGGTCGCGAGCACGAGCACCGCCGTGACCGCCATGACCCCCCGCTGACCGGCGAGGCTGCTCGGAAAATCGGGGCGCCGCAGGCCGAGCCCGAGCGAGACGGTCAGCGCCCACACGACCAGCAGGCCGCCTGCGATGTAGAAGGGGACTTTGCTCTTCTCCGCCGCCAGGACGGGCGCCAGCTGCAGGGCCGCGGTGTGCATCGGGCGCGAGCCTAGCCGATCGGGCGCACGGCATGCTGCGCGCCGCGGTGACGGCTGCTCATGCGCCCGAGCGCTCGCCGGCCCTCTCGGCGATGCGCGCCTGCTCGGAGACCGGCGCGAGCTCCGGCTGGGAGCGCGCGGCGCGCAGTTCGTAGCCGGCGCGCGCGCCGGTGTCGACCTGCGTGAGCACGGCGTCGGCCCGCATGATCCGCGACAGCCCGTCCTGTGCGCTCACCGGCAGCAGCGCCGAGACGCGCTCGCTGACCGCGAGCTGCTTGGGCACGTGCACGTCGAATCGCGGCACCTGCAGCGTTTCGACGATCGCGTCGGCCACCTGGTGGGGCTCGAGCTTGCGGAACTGGCGCTGGCGGGGCTCGGACAGGCCGAGTCCGAGCTCCGTGTTGACGGCCACCGGGCTGACGATCGAGAGCTCCACGCCGCTGCCGCGCAGTTCCTTGCGCACGGCGCGGCTGAGGTTGATGACGGCGGCCTTGCTCGCACAGTACGTTGCGCCGCCGGGAAAGCCGTACTTGCCGGCCTGGGAGGCGACGTTGAGCACGTGGCCGCGCCCGCGCGCGATCATCCGCGGCAGCACGATCTTCATACCGAGGATGACGCCGTGGACGTTGATGTCGATGATCCGCCGTGCGGTCGCGTCGTCCTCATCCAGAAATGGGCCGATCGGCATGATGCCGGCGTTGTTGACGAGCACCTCCAGCGGTCCGAGCTGCTCTTCGGCTTCGTCGGCGAAGGCCGTGAAGGATGCGCGGTCGGTCACGTCGAGCGGGAGCGCGACGGTGCTCTCGCCGAGCTCCGCCGCAGTGACCTTCGCGGCCTCGAAGTCCAGGTCGCCGATCGCGACCCTCATCCCCTGGCGCACGAGTGCCTCCGCGGTCGCGCGGCCGATGCCGCGTGCGGCGCCGGTGATCGCAGCGCTCTGCCCGGCAAGGATGCGGGGCTGCTTTGCCATGGTCTCTCTCCTCCTGATCGTGACTGCCTGATCGCGGGTCGCATCAAAGCTAGCGCGCCGAGCCCTGAGGAGGAGGACTCGGGGGTAGTAGGGTGCTCTCATGTCGTCCTTCAGGTTCGAGGGGCAGCGCATCGCCTATACCGAGTACGGCGGGGGTCCCGCGGCGGTGACCGCCAGCGGTGTTCGCGGCCGCACGGCCAAGAGCGCCGCGGCCGGCACGCGGCCGCTGATACTGCTGCACGGCCTGCTGCTCTCCCAGGAGATGCATCGACCGCTGGCGCTCAACCTGGCCGCCCGCGGCAACCGCGTGATCACCGCCGACCTGCTCGGTCACGGCCGCTCGGATCGCCCGCGCGACATGTGGCGCTACTCGATGGCCTTCTTCGCCGAGCAGGTGATCGCGCTGATGGACCACCTGGAGCTCGAGCAGGCCGTCGTGATGGGCACCTCGCTCGGCGCCAACGCCGCGCTGGAAGTCGCCTCGATGCGGCCCGAGCGCCTGCGCGGGCTGGTCATCGAGATGCCGGTGCTCGACAACGGGCTGCTCTCCAGCGCACTCGCCTTCACGCCGCTGCTGGTCGCGCTGACGTTCGGCGAGCCCGTCATGAGACTCCTCGCGCGCGTCACCGGCGCGGTGCCGCGCCGGCTGCTGCCCCTCTACGGCAACGTCATGCTCGACGTCTTCCGCCAGGAGCCGGGCCCCGGCGGCGCGCTCCTGCAAGGGCTGTTCTTCGGGCGCATCGCGCCGCCGCGCAGCGAGCGGCGCACCTTCCAGGTACCCGCTCTCGTGCTCGGGCACCGCCGCGATCCCGTCCACCCCTTCAGCGACGCGGGCATGCTCGTCGAAGAGATGCCCAACGCGCGCCTCGTCGAGGCAGACTCGCTGGTCGAGCTGCGCATGCACCCCAAGCGCCTGACCAACGAGATCGCCTCCTTCCTGGACGAGGTGTGGGCCGCGCCCGGCGCGCGAGGAGCCAGGCGGCCGGCCAAACGCTCGCGCAGCTAGCCCGCCGGGAAGACTTCCAGTTCGTTGACGCTCACATGCCCGGGCGCCTGCGCAGTGCCGACCGACGAGGAGGGCGCCCTGCTGATCCACAGCATCACGAAGCGGAACGACCGGCTCGATTCGCGCAGGGGGATGCGCAGATGGCGCCCGCTCTCGACCATGCCCGAGCTGAGCTTGACCCACGCGGGGTCGGAGATCGCGGCCGGGAGCGTCGTCGCGGCGGTCGCGAAGACCTGGATCGTCATGCCGGGCGTGTCGGTCACGAGTACCAGCGCCGAGACCCTGCGCAGGCTCTTCAGGTCCAGCGCGACGCCCGCCTCGACCTTCGGCGCCAGGGCCGGTTCGAGCTGCGCCGTCCAGGCGGTCGACGTGTCGCCGTCGTTCACCAGGCTGGGATCGCCGAAGTTGCTCGCCGGGTAGGCGTTGGGGTTGTAGGTGCTCGCCGCGTCGGTGTCCAGCAGGATCGCTTCCGGCTGCGCCACCGCGCCTTCGCTCCCGCCGGCCGTCTGCGAGCCGGCGGACGTCGTGTTCGTCGGCGTCGTGCTCGCGGGCGCCGTCGCGGCCGGTTTAGGCGTGATCGCCACGAGCGGGATCTTGGGCGCTTTGATCAGCGTTTTGGGGAGGCCGAGTTTGAGGTGGAGGTTGAGTTTCGGGATCGCCGGTGCGGCCACTTTGCCCGGCGTTCTCACGCCGGGGATGCCCGTCCCGAGCCCGCTCGCGGCGCCACCGGGCGTCACCGCCGCGCCCGGGGTGGGCGTGGCTGCCGCGCCCGGGGTGGGCGTGGCCGCCGGAGCAGCGGTGCTCTGCGCGACGATCACGACGTGCGCGGGGCCCTTGTCCCGGTTCAGGGCTGCGTAGCCGGCCGCGGCTGCGCCGAGCACGAGCACGGCCGCGAGCGCCGCGATCGCCCCGCCCGTACGCCAGCTCGGGGTCTCCGTGCCGAGGCTGCCCGGGGCGCCCGCGCCGCACTGCAGGCACCAGTCCTGCCCGGGACCCAGCGTCGAGTCGCACTTGGCGCACGCGCGTACGTCGGGCGCCGGCGTCGGGGAATCGGGCTGCGGCGCGACCGCCGGCGCCGGCGCCGGCGCCTGGCCGGCGTCGGGCGGGTTCGCTGGATCGGCGAGCAGCGTGGCCACGGGCCCAATTCTAGCTGGGCGCTCGACGCCGCTGAGCACTTGGGCGCGGCGGCGGCGGGTGGCGTTGCGGGCGGCTCAGCGTGGCGGCGGCGGGCCGCCGGGCACGATGTCGCGTCCGGTCGGCGCGAGGGCCGCGTCGAGCTCGAGCTGCCAGTAGTAGCGGGTGAAGGTCATCCCCGCGTTGAATTCGCCCACGTGCGGGGCGAGCGGCTCGCCGGCGGCCATGCGCACGATCAGCTCAGGGTACGTGCGGCCAGGCAGCGCCGCGTACACGGGAGCCGGGAAGGCGCCGCCGAAACGCGTGTTCACGTCGGTGATGCCGAGCCCGATCTCGGGGTCGCGGAAGACCTGGATGGTCGCCGGCCCCGTCACCGCCAGCGCCTCCATCGTGCGCCGGCCGAGCTCGATCAGCTCCCGATCGTGGACGACCGCGCCCTTGATCGACTCTCCCCCGCGTGACTCGAGCATCGTGCGCGGGATCGCGTTCAGGCAGCGGCCGTCGAGATCGCCGAGGCAGTCGATCGAGAGCTCGGGGCCGCCCATCGCGCGCTGGACCATCGTCGGCTCGCTCACATAGTCGATGAAGAAGCGCGCCTGCGCGGGGTCTGCCGCGAGGTGGATCGAGCGGGCGCCCGAGCCGCGGCGCGGCTTGACCATGACCGGGTAGGCGAGCGCCTCCAGGTCCTCCGTCGGCAGTGCCGTGGGCGGCGAGGGGAGCGCATGGCGCTGGAGCAGCAGGTGCGCGTCGTACTTGTCGTAGGTCGCCCGGGCGACCGCGGCGGAGGGCACGAGGGCGGGAAGGCGCCCGTCCTCCCGCGCGCGAGCGAGGATCTCGATATCGAGGTCGGTCAGCGGCAGCACCGCGCCGACGTCGTGCTGCGCGCACAGGCGCTCGAGCGCAGGGACGTAGCCGGAGTCCCCGATCAGCGGTACCGCGGCACGCACGTGCGCGACGTAGGAGGCCGGAGCCAGCGGCGAGGGATCCGCGACGATCGTGCGCGTCAGCTGCGCGAAGCAGGACACGATGTCGTAGCGCTTGCCCGCTCCGGTGAGCAGGATCGCGGGCGGGCTCACAGCTCGCCCTCCCAGCCGCCCGCAGGGCCCTTGTAGAGATCCTCGCCGCCCAGCACCATCGCGACGGTCCGTCGCAGGATCCTCAGGTCGAGCGCCAGCGAGCGGTGTTCGATGTAGTAGAGATCGAGCTCGATCCGCTCCGCCCACGGCAGCGACGCGCGTCCGTTGACCTGCGCCCAGCCGGTGATCCCCGGCCTGATCGACAGGCGCCCGCGCTGGCGGTCGGTGTACTGCTGCACCTGCACCGGCAGCGTCGGCCGCGGGCCGATCAGCGACATCTCCCCGCGCAGCACGTTGAGGAGGTTGGGGAGCTCATCGATCGAGGTCCTGCGCAGGAACGACCCGACGCGCGTGATCCTGGGGTCGTTCGCGTCCACCGCAAGCCCCGCGCCGATGCGCTCCGCACCGTCGACCATCGTGCGCAGCTTGAGCATGTCGAACGGATGCCCGTCGCGACCGGCGCGGCGCTGGCGATAGATCACCGGGCCGCGGCTCTCCAGGCGGATCGCCACCATCGCCGCCGCCACCACCGGCGCGCTCAGCGCCAGCAGGAGCGAGGAGACCGCTATGTCGAGCGCGCGGCGGATCACCGGGCGGACAATAGGCGCCCCGGCACGCCCCCGACGGCCCGAGCCGCGCGCGTCCGCGCCGACCCGCGCCGAGATCGTCCCGCGGCCATCACCGGGTGCCCTCGGCGGCCTCCCACGAGGCCGAGGTGCCATGACGCAGCCAGTCCCACAGGCCGGCCGCGGTGGAGGCGGTGGTGAGCACGTAGTAGCGCGCGAGCAGCAGCGGGCGCACGGGCAGCACGCCCGCCAGCGCGGCCGCGAGCAGCAGCGCGAGCTGGAGCACGAGCGTGACCACGTACAGCCGGCCGCCGCCGGCGGCGAGCACGGCGACGTTCGCGGCCAGTGCGAGCACGTGCAGCGCGGGCGTGAGGTAGCGGAGCACGCGGTGGGAGACGATCATGAGCGCGTAGCCCGGCGGGTAGCCGCGCGGCGAGAGCATGCCGCCCCGCAGCAGGATCGGCCACGTGTGGCTCATCATCCTTCGCTTGCGCGCGAACTCGCCGGTCAGCGAGGGCACCATCTTCTCCTGCGCGCGCGCCCCCGGCTCATAGACCGCGCGCAGCCCGCGCTTGACCGTGTTGAAGGGCAGCGACAGGTCGTGGCCCATGATCGGATCGACGACGATGTAGGAGTCGCGCCTGGTCGCATAGATCGCGCCGTTGCCCGCGGTGATCGAGCTGAGCCGCGACTCGAGCGCCCGCACCGCGAGCTCGTAGCGCCAGTAGACGCCCTCCTGGTTGGGCGGCCCGCCGTCGGCGGCGGCCCGCACGAAGCGGACCTGCCCGCAGGCGTAGCCCACGCGCGGGTCGCTGAACGCGCCGGCGAGCACGCGCGCCGCCGCGGGCTCCCACAGCGCGTTGGCGTCCGAGAAGGCCACTATCTCCCCGCGCGCCCGCTCGACCGCCGCGTCCTGCGCGCGGATCTTCCCGCCACGTGGAAGCTCGAGGACGAGGTCCGCGCCCGCTGCACGCGCCCTCGCGGCCGTGGCGTCCTCGCAGCCGTCGCAGGCGACGATCAGCTGCAGGCGCTCGCGCGGATAGTCGAGCGCCAGCGCATTGGCCACCTTCGCCGCGATCACCCCCTCCTCGTCGTGGGCGGCGACGATCAGCGAGAGCGTCGGCAGCTCCCCGCTCGCGGCCGGGAGCTGCGCCCCACCGGCGCCGCGCACGCGCGCGAGCAGCGCGAGCGTCGCTGCGTATCCGAGCTGCGTCCACACGATCAGCCCGCACGACACCCAGAAGACGATCTCGAGGGCGAGCCTCATCGCCCTGCCTCCCCGGCGAGGAGCGCCTCGTAGAGCTCGAGCGTGCGCCGGGCGATCGTCGTCCAGGAGTAGGGCCCGGAGGCCGCCGCACGCGCCCTGTCGGCCAGCGCGGCGAGCGCGGCCGGCGAGCCCAGCAGCTCGCGCAGTGCCGCGCCGAGCGCGGCCGCGTCGCCCGCGGGGAACGTGCGCGCGGCGCCCGTGGCGGCGACCTCGGGAAAGCCGCCGACGTCGCTGAGCAGCAGCGGCTTGCCGAACGCCAGCGCGGTGAACAGCACGCCCGACTGGTCGATCTCGCGGTAGGGCAGCACGAGCAGGTCGGCGCGGCGAAAGTAGGCCGGCAGCTCGGTGTCGTCGATGAAGCGCGCCACGAAGCGGACGCTCGGCGGAGCCGCCGCGCGCAGCGCCGAGATATCCATCCGCGGCATGCCCGCGATCCACAGCTCCGCGTCCTCGATTCCGTCCCACGCCTCGAGCAGCAGATCGATTCCCTTGTAGGGGCGCATCAGGCCGAAGCACAGGACGACCGGCCGCTCGCCCGCGGAGGAGGCCTGCGCGGCCGCGGCCGCGGGATCGCCGGGCGCGTCGGTGAGGTGCGCGAACGCCCCGTGCGCGATCACGTGGACGTGCTCGGGGGCGAGGCCCAGCTCCTCCGTCAGGCGCGCGCGGCCGGCCTCGGAGTGCACGACGATCGCGTCGAAGCGGTCGTAGAGGCGGCGCTGGGCCGCCCGCTGGCCGGGGCGCGGCTCGCGCGGGAGGATGTCGTGGGCGGTCAGCACGAGCGGCCGGCGCGCGCCCGACGGGGCGCGGCGCGACGGCAGCAGATACCCATCCAGGTGCTGGATGGTGAGCCACTGGAAGTGCACCACGTCGGCCGTGCGCGCGGCGCGCCGATAGCGGAGCATGTCGGGGACGTGCTCGGCGAGCTTGACCGCACGGCGGGCGCGGGCCCACGGTACGCGCGCAGCAGTCCGGTAGAAGGTCTCGCGCCGCCGGTAGCGCTCGGCGCGCGCGACCGGCCCGTAGGCGAAGTGGCTCGTGTAGAGCTCGACGTCGGCGCCGGCCACCGCCAGCGCCTGCGCCAGCGCGTGGTCGTAGGGCGGCGTGTAGGCCGAGGGGTCGACTAGATGGACGCGCATCGCAACGGACAATAGGCGCGGCTGGGGCCACAATGGCGGGATGAGCGCACCCGAGCCCCCCGCCCGCGAGCCCCCGCCCGCAGAGCGGATCGAGCTGAGCTACTGCGTCGTGAACACCTCCCAGCGGAAGCTGCTCCTGCGCGGGCTCGACGCGATCGCCCGCGAGCGCGGCGGCCTGCCGTTCGCCACCGAGGTGCTCGTGCTCGACAACGGCTCGCGCGACGGCTCCGCCGAGGCGGCGCGCGCACACCCGGCGGTGAGCGAGACGATCGCGCTCGGCGCCCGCCGGGGCAAGGCGCTCAACGACTCCGAGCTGCTGGCGCGGGCGCGCGGGCGCTACGCCCTGCTGCTCAACGAGGACTCCGAGCTGCTCCCCGGCGCGACGCTCACCCTGTGGCAGGCGCTGCAGGAGAACCCCGCGGCGGCCTGCGCGGGCGCGCGGCTGCTGCGCCCCGACGGAACCGAGCAGGCCTCCGCGTGGCGCTTCCCGTCGCCCCTCACCGCGCTCGCGGGCGCGCTGCTGCTGCACCGGCGCCTGATCGTGCAGAGCAGCGGGCAGGGCACGCGCGAGGTCGACTGGTGCCAGTCGGCCGCGCTGCTCGTGCGCCGCGACGCCGCGGCGCAGGTCGGCTACCTCGACGCCGACTTCTTCGTCTACTCCGACGAGGTCGACTTCGCGCTGCGCCTGCGGCGGGCCGGCTGGCGCAGCGTGTACGTGCCCGAGGCCGCCGCCGTCCACCACGAGCAGCTCTCCAGCGACGCCGTGCCCGAGCGGCGGATCGTCGAACTGGCACGCAACCGCGACCTGTACATGCGCAAGCATCACTCCCCCGTCGCGGCCGCCGCGGTCCGCTGGCTGACCGCCTGGAGCTACTCGCTGCGCGCACTCGCAGCGCTGGGGCTGCGCGGGCATTCCGCGCGCCGCTACTGGCGCCACGTGACCGCCACACTGCATCCCGAGCGCGGGGCGGGCCTCCGCGAGGCAGCCGAGGAGTACAACCACACGCCGGAGGCCTGAGCGACGCCCCCGTCGGCGGCTCGCTCAGTTGAGGCCGAGCTCCTCGACGAGCGCCTCGACCACCTGGCGGTCGAGCTGCGAGCCGGCGACGCGCAGCAGCTCCACGCACGCCTGCAGCCGGCTGCGTGCGGCGCGGTAGGGACGATCGGTGACGATCGCGCAATAGGTGTCGCAGGCGGCGACTACGCGGGCCGCGAGAGGAATCGCGGCCCCCGCGAGGCCGTCGGGATAGCCCCCTCCGTCCCAGCGCTCGTGAGTGGCCCTGACCGCCGGTGCGAGGTGGGAGAAGACCTCGATGCTCGCTACGAGCTCGCCTCCGATCGCAGCGTGTGCGCGCATCGTAACCCACTCCTCCTCGCTCAGCGCCGCCGGCTTGAGCAGGATCTCGCTCGGCACGCCGATCTTGCCGATGTCGTGAAGCAACGCCACCGAGCGCACGTCGTGTGCCTCGGCGCCGGTGAGCGACATGCGCAGCGCCACGCGCTCGGCCAGGTCGGCGACCTCGACGGAGTGCTTGGCCGTGTCGAGGTCCTTCGCCTCCACGGCGTCCGTGAGCGCGGCCAGCGCCGTGGTGAACGCGCCCTCGAGCTCGGCGAGCAGCCGCGCGCGGTGCAGCGCCGCGCCGAGGCCCGCCGCGATCGTCTCGACGAGCGCCGCATCCCCCTCGTCGAGGCCGCCGGCCTCCGCCGCCTCGATGTTCAGGACACCCCACACGGCGCCGTCGAGGAGGACGGCCACCGAGAGCTGCGAGCGCGGATCGGTCTTGGCGTCACGCACGAGATAGTCGGGGTCGGCCCGCGTGTCCGGCACGAGCGCCGTTGCGCCCGACCGCGCGACGCGCCCGTTGATGCCCTCCGAGACAGGCTGCTCGGTCACCAGGAACTCGGTCATCACGTCCGCCAGTGGACCGCGTCCGGCGATCAGCCTGAGCACGCCGTCGTGATCGAGGCGCTGAACGGCGGCGAGGTAGAAGGCGAATGTCTCGTGGAGCTCCTCGACGACTAGGGCGGCCATCTCCTCGGGGTCGCCCTTGGCCGCGAGCCTCGCGGTCAGGCGCGCGGCGAGTCGCAGCTGTGCGCGCAGGTAGGCGGTCTCGTCCATGCTCTGCCCGCGCGCCTCGGCGCGGTGGCGGCGCAGCGCCTCTGCGCGCCGCCTGCGCTCGGCGACGCCGGGGAGCCGCGAGGACTTGAGGGTGAGGTCGGCCACGACAGTGCGCATATCGGCGTGCGCGCGCGCTCTCTTGAACGATGGGCAGTCCCGTTCGCGCCCGCGGGCGCGCGGGCGGCGCGCATACGCGCACGGGCGGTGGCGGTGCGCAGACGCGCAGTGCCAGGGGGCGGTGGCCCTCAGACGTCGCGCAGGGGATCCTCGGCGTAGGCCTCCACGTCGCCGTGGCGGGCCCGGAAGGCCGCCACGCGGCGGCGGCCTTCCGGAACCAGCCTCCGCGCGCGATCCCGCTCGTGCGGATAGAAGAAGCGCGTGAGCAGCAGGGCGGCGGGGAGCAGCAGGAGCCACGCGACACGCAGCAGCAGGCCCAGCGCGCCGTTGTCGGGGAGCAGCAGCTCGCCCGACACCGCGACTGCGGAGAGGATCAGCGCGAGCTTTGCCAGACGGCGCCATTCGAAGCCAACCTTGAACAGGCTCCGCGTGAGCAGGTACATCACGACCAGCATCACGGTATAGGCCCCGCACAGCGCGAGGCCGGCGCCCGCGATCCCGAGGCCGGCACCGCTGTTGGGGACGAGCACCATGAGCAGCGTCACGTTCACCGCCAGGCCGGCGGCGGCCGCGGGGAAGTTGCGCGAGGTAACGCGCGCGCGACCCGCGATCGCGATGAACACCAGGTACAGGCCGTACAGCGCCCAGCCGAGCGCCAGCCATGGCAGCGCTCGATGCGCGTTGAAGTATTCGGGCGCTGCGAGCAGCCGCACCATCCAGCGTCCGAGCAGCGCGACGGCGCACACGACGACTCCGGTCGCGAGCGCGTAATAGGTCGTGACGAGCGAGTACAGCCGCGCGGCCTGCTCGTCGCTGTCGATCGAGTACGCCAGCGGCGGCCACGCGTACTGGAAGCCGCGCACCGCGACGAACACCACGGTCGCGAGTTTGATCGCCACCGCGTACTGCCCCGCGGCGCTCTGCGAGTAGGAGCGGTAGAGGTACAGGCGGTCGGCGACCTGCAGCGCGTACACGCTCGCGTCAGCCGGGACGGTCGGCAGCCCGAAGCGCAGCATCGCGCTCAGGTCGTCAAACCTGATGAGCAGCGAGAAGCGTCGGCGCAGCACCCACCACAGACCGAGCACCACCAGCGCCGAGGCGCCGAAGTTGCCCAGCAGCAGGCCGCGGGCGCCCTGGTTGAGGAACACGACCAGCGTGATCGTGAACGCCACGGTCATCGCGACGTTCACCCCCGAGGCGATCACGTAGGTGCGCGTGCGTTCGTCCACGCGCAGCTGGGCGTAGGCCATCTCCAGGTTGGTGAACGCCCACAGGCCGAGCACCGCGCAGTCGATCAGCTGAGGGTCATCCGAGTTGAGCAGCAGGTGCGAGAGCGAGCCGGCGTAGGCGAGGGCGAGCAGCGAGGCGATCGTGGTCGTCCACGCCACGCTCGCGGTCGCCGTGCGGGCGATGCGATCCCGCCGGGCACCGTCGTCGTCGTCGAAGTAGAAGCGGATGAAGGCCTCGCCGATGCCCGCCCGCAGCAGGATGCTCGCCAGGATCACCGCCGTCAGCAGCGCTTCGGCCGCTCCATAGGCCTGCGTGTCGAGGTGCCGCGTGTACAGCGGCAGCGTCAGCAGCGCCAGGCCCTTGGCGAGGATGTCGCCGAACTGATACGCCGCACCGGTCGTCACCAGCCGCTTGAGGTAGCCGAACACGGCTCAGAAGCTATCTATGGCGAGGGAGGGAGGACCGCGCCTCGCGCCGCCGCGCGCCCGTTCTGGCGGGCGAGCGCGACGCCGAGGGCGAGCAGGATCCACGTGAAGGGGTCCTCGAGGAAGTCCGCATAGGTCCACGTGTGGAGCACGAGCGCCGCAAAGCACGCCGCCACCGCAATCCGCGGCGGCGAGCGCCCGACACCCCGGAACAGCACCACGAATGCGCTCAACAGCAGGGCCACGTAGAGCGCCAGCCCGACTATCCCCTGCTCGGCCGCCACCGTCACGGGGATCGTGTGTGACGCCGATGTCGCGTTCTCGGCGGTCGCGTTGCTGTGGCGCTTGTACTCCGTTTCGAACGAGCCCGATCCGTAGCCCTCGAGCGGTCGCTCGGCGAACAGTTCGAGGCCGCCGGAGATCAGCGTGCCGCGCCCGCTCGTGGCGTTGCTGGTCGAACCACCCGAGCCCTTCAGGCCGAAGTGCAGACTCGCCGGCGCGAGCAGCAGGACCGCCACCGCCACCGCGAGGGCGCCGGCCGAGACCCAGATCGTCGCGCGCACGCTCCAGCGCAGGGCGGCCAGCACGGCCAGGCCGAGCAACAGCGCGGCGATGCTCGACTGCGAGAAGCTCGTCACGAGGCCCGCCAGCAGCCACGCGAGCAGCGCCGCCCCGATCAGCACGTCGCGCCGGCGCCTGGTCCACAGCACGATCGTGCTCACCATGATCATCACGAGCGCCAGGAAGCGCCCGTAGATGCTCGGATCGAAGAACAGCGAGTTCACCCGGAAGTAGTTGTCGTACTCGTTCGCCGCGACCACCTTCGGGTTGAGGAACAGCGTCTTGCGGTAGTACTCCACGAAGCCCACACCGGCGAAGACGACGGCGAGGGCGACCGCTACGGCGACGCAGCGCAGAAGCAGCTCGCGCGTCCAGCGGACGTCGCGCAGGAGCAGGAACAGCAGCGCGAAGGGCAGATAGAAGAACGCGATGTTCTCGAGCGCCTTGACCCGATCAGCCGAATAGGTGGCCTGCAGCGCATACAGCCCGATCGATGCGAACAGCAGCCACTGCAGCCCGCGCGGGGTCGCCCAGGAGGCGGGGCTCGAGAGACTGGGCCGCTGCTCATGCTCGCCCCACTCCGCGCTCGCGCCGGCCAGCCAGCGCGGTAGCAGGAACGCGATCGTCCCGGCCGCCACGACGAGATATAGCGGGATCAGCAGGTTGACCGTCCTGCCGTCCGCCGCGATCGGCAGCCTGAACGGCGCTGCGAACACCGCCAGCAGCGGCAGCGCCTCGCTGTGGCGGCGCATCACCACGACGAGCGCGGCGATCACGATGAGCGCGCCGGCGAGCAGCGCCGCGATCGCTCCGGCCCCCGGCAGGCTCATCGCGAGCGTCAAGCCGGGGACCCCGCCGCACGATCGATCAGCGTGAAGCTGCTGGGCGAGCGCACGGTTCGCTTCTGCCGGCGCAGGGTCACTTCGACGCGGTATTCCCCGGCCGCGGCCGCGGGCCCGAGGGTCGTCGGGCTCAGCACCGGGTGGCCGTGCGCGGTGTAGGTGACCCGGTAGCCGCGGGCGGTCCCCATGCGGCCGTTCCAGCGCAGCGAGAACTGTTTGTAGCCCGCCACGGGGAAGTCGCGCACGAGCGTCGCCACGACATCGCCCTTGCCGTCGATGATCGCCACCGTAACCTCGTCGGCGTGTGCGAGCTTGAAGGAGATCGCCTCCTGGGCGTCCGGCCCGGAGGAGCCGGGCGTGAAGTTAGGCGTCAGCTCGAAGCGCTGCACGGCCGTCGGCGTGTGCTTCAGCCGCTGCGTCACGAAGAACGCGGCAAAGCACGCGACCACGAGCAGCGCGAACACGATCGCGGCAAGCGGTTCGGTGTTCTGGCTCGAGAAGCGAGCGTCGCCGTCCGAGCCCCCCGCGACGGCGCCCGCCGTGCTCAATCCTCGCCGCCCAGCGCGAACAGCTCGACCGTGTCCGCGCGCAGGCCGAGGCGGAGTGTCTCGAGCGAGAGCACGTCGGCGGGCGCGATGTTGCCGAGGTTGCACTCGCTGCCCAACCGCCCCAGCAGCCACACCTGCTGCTCGCGCCGCGGCGCCTCGAAGATCAGCCGCTCGGGATCGATCGCGTGGACGATCTCATCGATCAGGCCCGTGCGCACCTCGCCGTCGGCGCGATAGATGCCCGCCGTGCCCGACTCGCGCGCCTCGGCGATCACCTTCCAGGCACCGGCCGCGAGGTCGCGTTCGATCTGCTCCACCCACACATACGGGGCCATGATGAAGTCTGCGTCCTTGCTGCCGACCTCCGCGAACACGACGAACTCCTTGGCGAGGCGTTCGATCAGCTCGCGCTTGACCTCCGGCGCGAGCGCGATCGTGCCGTCGGAGACCTCCACGTGACGTAGCCCGAGCTCTCGCAGCCACGCCACCAGGCCGTCGATGCGACCCTGCCTGATCGCGATCTCGGTGAGCGTGCCGCCGAGCACCACGGGCACGCCGTGTGCGGCGTAGCGCTCGAGCTTCGGCCTGAGGTTGGCCGTCACCAGCGCGGTGCCCCAGCCCAGCTTGACGACGTCGACGACGGCGCCGGCGACTTCGAGCAGGCCGTCCACCTCCGCGATCGACATGCCGCGGTCGATCACATGGGTGATCCCATGCTCGCGTGGCTTGGCCGAACGCGCCGGGATGTCCAGAAAGGCGGCTATTGGACCTTCGCGGCCGTTTCGGCGCCGACGATCACGACCACCTTGGCCGAGCCCGCGAGTGCCGCAACGGCCGATTCGAGCGGCTCCACGTGGGTCACCGACAGCGACCGCGCGACCGCTTCCGCGGAGGCCTGGCTACCGCTGGCGTACTCGACGACGCTCACCTGGTTGGCGCCCGGCGGGCGCCCGCTCAGGGGCGTGGCCTGCGAGTAGCCGTTCTGCTGCAGTTCAGCCGAGATCCGGTGGGCCAGACCGGTCGTTTCGGTCCCGTTGAGGACCACCACGCTCGTTTCCGCCGGGCTGGCCGCCGCTACGGCCGGTTTGACGGGCGCCTTCGCGTGCGTCGTCGCATGCGTGCGCGGAGTGCTGCTCGCGGAGGCGTGCGACGCCGTCGTCGGGGTCTTGGAGCCCGAGGAGTGCAGCGAGCCGGCGATCACCAGCACCGCTGCCGCCACGATCAGGACTGCGCCGATCACCAGCGCGAACGGGCGCAGCCGCGAGCGCCGCTCGG
>Ga0209040_10000969_pt1 | contig 22452 bp, 17 predicted proteins | sample BogFormECP12_OM3_FD_188240 | JGI IMG/M metagenome (GOLD analysis project Ga0209040, IMG submission 188240) | Bog forest soil microbial communities from Calvert Island, British Columbia, Canada - ECP12_OM3 (SPAdes) (version 2) | ecosystem: Environmental > Aquatic > Freshwater > Wetlands > Bog ... | reverse complement strand
TTTGGCGGCCGAGGCCGCCTCTGCCGCCGGCAAAGCTCCCGACCAGTCGCCGGGCGACGAACAGGGCGATCAGCCCAGCGAACCAGAGTAGATCGGCGAGCCGGTCAACCCGCCGTCTCTGGAACCTCTCGACACGCCCGGCAAGGGTCCAAATCGCCCGGTCGAATGCGGTGTGGCGTGCATCATCGTCGCTGGACAACTGCGGTCTGCAGCACAGCCCGCGCCGACAGTTGGCTGACCTACTCGATTCCCGTGGGACCATGGTCGGGTAAGCGTGTGTAGGGGAGTGTTGTGTCGCCAGTCCGTTGGCTGCGGGCGTTCGCCGTTGTAGGTGCGGCGGCGCTGCTGTTGGCATCGAGTTGTACCTGGCAGCTAGGCCCCTACATTCCGAAGGGTGTACCCCCACCCGCCGGCGCTCCGGTGCCGCCGGTCGACACCCACGCCAAAGGCCGCCCAGCCGATCAGCTGCGTGGTTGGGCGGTCGCACATGCTTCGGCGCTGAAAATCCCCGTCACCGCGCTGGAGGCCTACGCTTACGCCGCGCGGGTCGCCGAGGTGGAAAACCCGGGCTGCCACATTGCATGGACGACGCTGGCCGGTATCGGCCAGGTGGAGAGCCATCACGGTACCTATCACGGGGCCACGTTGTATCCCAACGGAGACGTGCGTCCCCCGATCAGGGGTGTGGTGCTCGACGGGACCAATGGCACCGTGCGCATCATCGACAGCGAGGCGGGCGGTATGGACGACGCCTCCAACGCCGTGCGGGCCATGGGGCCGATGCAGTTCATCCCGGAGACCTGGCGGGAATACGGGGTGGACGCGAACAACGACGGCGTGATCAGCGTGGACAACATCGATGACGCCGCGTTGTCGGCTGCGGGCTATTTATGTTGGCGTGGAAAGGATCTCGCCACACCCCGAGGGTGGATGGCGGCGCTGGGTGCTTACAACAACTCCGACGTGTATGCCCGTGCCGTGCGCGACTGGGGTACCGCCTATGCGGCGGGTCACTCGCTCTGACCCAGGCTTTAGGCTACTGGTGGCAGTCGCGGAAACCCCTGAGAAAATCGAGGAAGTCCGTAGCCCTGACGACGCAAGGAGAACCCAGTGCCGATTATCGAGCAGGTCGGAGCCCGCGAGATCCTCGATTCGCGCGGAAATCCGACGGTCGAGGTCGAGGTCGCCCTGATCGACGGGACTTTTGCCCGGGCCGCGGTGCCCTCCGGTGCGTCGACCGGCGAGCATGAGGCCGTCGAGCTGCGTGACGGCGGCGACCGGTATGGCGGCAAGGGCGTGAAGAAGGCTGTGCAGGCCGTGCTCGACGAAATCGCTCCGGCCATCATTGGACTCAACGCCGACGATCAGCGGCTGGTCGACCAGGCGCTGCTGGACCTCGACGGCACCCCGGACAAGTCCCGGTTGGGCGCCAACGCCATCCTCGGGGTATCCCTGGCGGTCAGCAAGGCCGCCGCCGATTCCGCCGAGTTGCCGCTGTTCCGCTACCTCGGCGGCCCCAACGCGCACATCCTGCCGGTACCGATGATGAACATCCTCAACGGCGGCGCGCACGCCGACACCGCCGTCGACATCCAGGAGTTCATGGTGGCCCCGATCGGGGCGCCGAGCTTCGCCGAGGCGCTGCGCTGGGGTGCGGAGGTCTACCACGCGCTCAAGGCGGCACTGAAAAAGCAGGGGCTGTCGACCGGCCTCGGTGACGAAGGCGGCTTCGCCCCCGACGTGCCCGGCACCAAGGCTGCGCTCGACGTGATCAGCCTGGCCATCGAGTCCGCGGGTTTCAAACTCGGCGCCGACGTCGCGTTGGCGCTGGATGCCGCGGCTACCGAGTTTTACACCGAAGGCACTGGCTATGCCTTCGAGAAAAAGACCTGCAGCGCCGAGCAAATGACGCAGTTCTACGCCGAGCTGCTCGACTCCTATCCGCTGGTCTCTCTGGAAGACCCACTGGCCGAAGATGATTGGGACGGCTGGGTGGGCCTGACGACGTCCATCGGGGACCGGGTGCAGATCGTCGGCGACGATATATTTGTCACCAATCCTGAACGGCTGGAAGAAGGTATCGACAGGGGAGTGGCAAATGCCTTGCTGGTCAAAGTCAATCAGATCGGGACGTTGACCGAGACGCTCGACGCGGTGGCGCTGGCGCACCACAGCGGATACCGAACGATGATGAGCCACCGAAGCGGCGAGACGGAGGACACCATGATCGCTGATCTGGCGGTGGCTGTGGGCTGCGGGCAGATCAAGAGCGGCGCGCCCGCACGCAGCGAACGCGTCGCGAAGTACAACCAGCTGCTTCGTATCGAAGAAGCGCTCGGCGACGCCGCCCGCTATGCCGGCGATCTGGCATTCCCCCGATACGCGCCGGAAGCTAAATAGCGGCAGGAACTATGCCCGAATCGAAACGGCCAGAACCGAAGCGGCGCTCACCTGCCTCGCGCCCGAGTCGGGCCGGTGATTCGGAGCAGGGCCGGCCGCGTAAATCCCCGGCAGCCCGTCGCGGCCCGAATGCATCCCGTGCCCAGCCGGAGGCCGTGGAACCCATCAAACGTGCGATCGTCGAATCAGCTGAGCAACGGTCCGACCACCGGCTTGGCCTGACCGCGCGCAGGGCTGCGATCCTGGCGGCGGTTGTCTGCGTGCTGACGCTCACCATCGCCGGCCCGGTCCGCACCTATTTCGCCCAGCGTACTGAGATGAAACAGCTCGCCGCCTCCGAAGCCGCTCTGCGGCAGCAGATCGCCGATCTGCAGCAGCAGAAGGTCAAGCTCGCGGACCCGGCTTACATTGCGGCGCAAGCCCGCGAGCGTCTGGGCTTCGTGAAGCCGGGCGACATCCCGTACCAGGTCCAACTTCCCCCGTCGGCGGCCCTGCCCGCAGGGCCGGGGAGCGAGCCGACGCCCGCGGCCAGCACCGACCCGTGGTACACGTCGCTGTGGCACACCATCGCCGACGCCCCGCACGGCCCGCCGACCGCCGCTCCGCAGGCACCCGCGCCGCCGCCGGCGGCGACACCCGCCCCGCCGAATCCGCCGCCACCCGGTGGCTGATCGTGCCGATCTCGACGCCGTGGCGCGCCAGCTCGGCCGCGAGCCGCGTGGAGTGCTCCAGATCGCCTACCGGTGCCCCAACGGTGAACCCGGCGTGGTGAAGACGGCACCGAAACTGCCTGACGGCACACCATTTCCGACGTTGTATTACCTGACGCACCCGGCGCTCACCGCTGCGGCGAGCAGGCTGGAGTCTTCGGGCATGATGCGAGAGATGTCGCAACGGCTGCGGTGCGACCCCGAACTGGCCGCCGCCTACCGGCGGGCCCACGAGTCATATCTGGCCGAGCGGGATGCCATCGACCCGTTGGGGACCTCGTTTTCCGCCGGTGGCATGCCGGACCGAGTCAAGTGCCTGCACGTGCTGATCGCGCACTCGCTGGCGAAGGGCCGGGGAACGAACCCGCTCGGCGACGAGGCGCTGGCGGTGCTGGCAGCCGAGCCGTCGATGGCCGGAATCTTGTTGCCGGAGCAGTGGACATGACACGCGCGGCGCGTATGACTCGGGTGGCGGCAATTGACTGTGGTACCAACTCGATTCGGTTGCTGATCGCCGATGCGCATGACGGGCAGCTGCGCGACGTGCACCGCGAGATGCGCATCGTCCGGCTCGGTCAGGGCGTCGACGCCACCGGTCGGTTCGTGCCAGATGCGTTGGAGCGCACCCGCATCGCGCTCGTCGACTACGCCGCCTTGTGCGCGGCGAATGGCGTCGACCGGATACGCATGGTCGCCACTTCGGCCGCGCGCGACGCCGCCAATCGGGACGTCTTTTTTGCGATGACGGCCGACGTGCTGGGCGCCGTGGTTGACGGCACGGTCGCCGAGGTGATCAGCGGCGCCGAAGAGGCCGAACTGTCCTTCCGCGGGGCGGTGAACGAATTGGACCCCGCCGCAGCCCCTTTCGTGATCGTCGACTTGGGCGGCGGGTCGACCGAGATCGTGCTCGGGACAGACGCGGTCGCGGCCAGCTTCTCGGCCGACGTCGGCTGCGTGCGGCTGACCGAGCGCTGCCTGCGCTCGGACCCACCCACTGCTGCCGAGGTGGCGGCTGCCCGCGAGGTGGTTCGCGAACGGCTCGGCGAGGCGCTGCGCGTTGTTCCCGTGCAAGACGCTCGCACCTGGGTGGGTGTGGCCGGGACGATGACGACGATCGCGGCGCTCGCGCAGGACATGACGACCTATGACTCTGCGGCCATTCATCTTTCGCGGGTCGGCATGGACCGGCTACTCGCGGTGTGTGACGGGTTGATCGGCATGTCGCGGGCGCAGCGCGCTGCGCTCGGGCCGATGCACGCTGGACGGGCCGATGTCATCGCCGGCGGTGCAATCGTGATCGAGGAATTGGCGTTCGCGCTGCGTGAGCGCGCCGGCATCGACACGCTGACCGTCAGCGAGCACGACATCCTGGACGGCATCGCACTCTCGATCGCCGACTGATCCGTTGCGATTTAGCGGCTGCTTATCCCAACGGGCGGTGTCTGACTGAGATTTCGAGCAGGTGTTTCTTCTGTTCGGTGTACTCCTGTTCGGTCAGCCGTCCCTCCTCGCGCTGCCGGGCGATATCGCGTATCGCGGCCGCGACCCCGGTGACCACCGTCCGCGGCGCGGGCGACGCGGCGGCCTCGCCGTCATCCGCCGCGCCTCCGGCGCGAGCCGTCAGACGTGCGTGGGTGATTGCCTTGCCGCTTCCCTGGCTGTCGCCCGCATCCGGCGGGCCGGCCATGGCTTGCCCGGCCATACCCGCGAGCCCCATCTGATTGAACGTGCTTGCCGAGCCGGCTTCCAACGCCTCCCCGGCTGCCGCGCTGGCGTTGGTGATCGGCGACGCCAGCGCGACGGAGCGTACCTCCGGTGCGGCGACGGTCCATGCCGACGGCACGGATAGTGCGCCCACCGTGTCCGCCTCGCCCAAGCCCGCCGAAACGGTCTGACCAGAGTTGGTGATGATCGCCGGGAAGGCTTTCGGGGGCACCGAATCCGTCCCCGGCGAGGGCTCCACTCCATCCCAGCCACTGACAATGCCATCCGCGTGGATACTGACCTGATTAGCGCTAATCGCGAAAGGAAGATCTACAGGCCCCGCCAAGATGCCCAGCGGTATGTCGACAAAGCTACTCGCGCTGGCGGGCACGGTGACAAAAATGTTGATCAGGTCGCTCAAGATGTCCAGCAGGCTCGAGGACGAGGAGGCCGACGGCGCCGCCGTCGCCAGGCTCTGCAGCGCGCTGGGCACCGCCGAAAACGTCTGGGGGACACTCGCCACGATGCTTTGTGCATTGCCAGCAGACGTGCTGGTGGCTTGACCGACTGCGACTGCTTGGCTGGCCGTCGTGCCCGGATCGGTGTTCTGGTGTGGTGAGGTGAACGGCGTGAGCGCTGTCGCGGCTGCTGACGAACCTGCGTAGACGTACATCGCCACGGCGTCCTGGGCCCACATTTCGGCGTACTGGGCCTCGGTGGCGGCGATCGCCGGCGTGTTCTGCCCGAAGAAGTTCGTCGCCACCAGCGCCATCAGCAGGCTGCGGTTGGCGGCGATGACCGGCGGCGGCACCGTCATGGCAAACGCCGACTCGTAGGCGGCGGCCGCCGTCGCGGCTTGGGCGGCCGTTTCCTCGGCCTGTGCGGCGGTGCTACTCAGCCACGCCACATAGGAGACGGCCGCAGCCGTCATCGACGCCGACGACGGCCCCGACCATGACCCGGAGGTCAGCTCCGACACCACCGACTGATACGAGCTGGCCGCGGTATACAGTTCATCGGCCAATCCCCCCCAGGCCTGCGCAGCGGCCAGCATCGGCCCCGATCCCGGACCGGCATACATCCGACCGGAGTTGATCTCCGGCGGATAAATCCCGAAATCCATTGCTGCGCATACCTCTTCCAGACAACCGGCGCTTCCGCCACAGGGCGGTGGGTGGTTCAGCGACCGAGCAGGCGGTTCTTCTGCTCGGTGTATTCCTCGTCGGTCAGAATTCCCTCGTCGCGGAGCTTGGCGAACTCGCGTAACTCGGCCGCGACTCCGGTGACGACGGCCCGAGGTTTGTCTTGCGGCGCTGCGTCTTTATCAGCGGTTGCCACACTGTCTTTGGTGGTCGCCGCTGACCCGGTGCGCGCCGCCGCGTTTGCGCCTTTGGGCGTCTTCCCGGCACCCCGGCTGACGCCGGTGCCTACGGTGCCGGCCATGGCTCGCCCGGCCATACCCGCCAGTGCCATCTGGCTCAAAGTGCTTCCCGAGCCGCCTTCCACCGCATCACGAGCGGTGGCGCTGGCGGTGGTTGCCGGTAGCGCGGGCAACGTGTACGAGATGGGGCGTACCGCCGGGGTGGCGACGGTCCACGACGGCGGCACGGACAACGCCCCGAGCGTGTTCGCCTCGCCGAGACCGGCCGCAACGGTCGGACGCAGGTTGGTGAGAGGTGCCGGGAACTCTTTCGGAGGTATCGGCCCCTCATCCGGCCAGCCCTTTTGCCCGTCCCAGCCACTGACGATGACATCCGTGTGGTCACTGACCAGATAGCTGGATATATCGAAGGGCAGGGACACTAGCCCCACGACGCCCAGTGGTACGGCGACAAAAATGGCGGCCAGGTCGGCTGGTAGGTCGACGAAAATGGAAATCAGGTCGGACAATACGCCCAGCACCTGTGTAGGAGTCGACTGAGCCGACGTTGCCGCGCTCGTCAGCGCGTTGGGTACCGCGGAGAACGCTTGTTGAATCGACGACACGGTGCTCTGAACATTGCCGGCCGACGTGCCGGTGGCCTGACTGACCGCGGCTGCCTGGCCGGCCGACCCGCTCGGGTTGGTGTTCTGCTGTGGTGGGTTGAACGGTGTCAGCGTTGTCGCGGATGCCGATGAAGCCGCGTAGCCGTACATCGCCGCGGCGTCCTGGGCCCACATCTCACCGTATTGCGCCTCGTTGGCCGCGATTGCCTGCGTGTTGCGGCCGAACAGGTTCGTCGCCACCAGCGTCGTGAGCTGACTGCGGTTGGCGGCGACCATCGTCGGCGGCACCGTCGACGTAAACGCCGCCTGGTAGGCGGCGACTGCGGATTTGGCTTGGGCAGCGGTTTCCTCGGCCTGTGTGGCGGCGGCGGTGAGCCATGCGGAGTAGGACCCGGCGGCCGCAGCCATCGACGCCGACGACGGTCCCGACCACGACCCTGCGGTTAATCCTGAGACCACCGATTGATACGAGTTGGCCGCCGAATGCAGTTCGGCGGCCAGTCCTTGCCAGGCTTCTGCGGCGGCGATCATCGGTCCCGACCCGGCGCCCGCATACATTCGACCGGAGTTGATCTCTGGCGGATAAATCCCGAAATCCATTGCTAAGCAACCCCTCTAGTTCACCGCGATCGAGTGGGCCCAGTCGGTGGCGCCTTTCGTCTCGCCACTGGTTTGTGTGGCGGCCGACAATGGCGCGCGCCCGACTGGGGCCGCGCCATTGGCTATCGCGTGAATGGTGGCATGCGTTACGGCTTTTGTCGCTTCCCGTCTCGGCGCGTCCTCTGCGCAGGCTGGGAGCGGCACGGGCGTCACCGCGGCGACGGTGTTCGACAAGATCACCCGCCGCCGCTGCGGACATTCGGGCTCATCGGTCCCAGAAAACATCGCTTTCCCTTTCCGATAATGGCCGGGTAAATCACCAAATTTCTGGAGTCAGGTTCTGGTTTAGGATGCCTACCAGCACACTGTCTCGGCCGTCAGGCAATCTCATTATCGGTTCTTTACCGAAACTGTTCAATTCGTTGACGTATTCTTAACGGCCGTCTGTGGTAGTTATCACTCGTATTTCTCAGATTAATCATCCGTATTTCTCAGGTTCACCGATTCGTCAGCATCGCATCAGGTCGGGTCGTGGTGCGACACCTGCTTCCCCCTGGTCCGCCGGCCCGGCCTGCAGTTGGACCCGATTCTAAAACCCCACTCCTGTGAGTTAGCTGTCAACGCAAGCCAGCCCAGGTCTGACCCGTTCGACTGCGCGGGTGGAGTTCGCGCCAGCGCAGTGCTCAACCGGCCTTTGCTTGGCGGCTGACGTTGACGGTTAGGGCTTGAGCCTCGTGGTTGTCGCCGAGGCGTTCCTCGTCGGTTGCGGGTTGCCGCGGAGGCAGCCCCCTGCGCAAGGTGGCAAGCAATTCCCGGTAAGGGCCGACGAGGTAGACCGTGTCGCCTGCGCAAAGCCGGTCGTCCCGGCGTGGGCGCAGCTCTACGGCTGCGTCCTGCCGAGTGAACGCGATAACGCGGGTTTCGCTGGACAATTCGGACATCTGGAGCCCGTCGAGTTCGCTGCCGGGCGCCACCCGCATTGCGCCGACCATGAAGGAACTCTGCCCGACCGAAAACGTCCCGAGAACCTCCAAGCCACTCGCGGCGCCAATGAACCAGGGCGCGGCCAGCTCGACGGCGGACCGGACGTTGTCGAACCCGAACCGCTGGGCGACCGCGAAGCCCAGCGCGCGGTCGTAAACGCGCAGTACAAGCGGTACCTCGGCCCGCCGGTTGATCTCGGGCAGCACTCGTGGTCCCAGCATTTCGGCCAGGATGATCCCGGTCTCGATATTGATCATGTCGTCGCGGGTCACCACCGCTACAGCGCGGGCGCGGTCCACCCGCGCTGATTCCAGCGTCTGGAGCAGCGTCGCGTCCCCGAAGATCATCGGCACGTCAAGTTCGCGTGCCACGGACACAAAGCGGTTCTCCTCGTCGCGCTCGATCACCGCGACGTCGTGTCCGGTGGCGACTAGATCGGTGACGACGCGGATCCCGAGCTCGCTCAGCCCGACGACGATGATGTGGTTGCGCAGGTGGCGCGCGCGCGGGCGGGCGGCAGCCAGGACGAAGCGCTGCGAGAGCAGCACGTCCGCGATGAACGCGACCAGCAAAGCGATGGTGGTCGCTCCGCTGAACATCAACATGGCAGCGAACAGGCGTAGCCATATCACCTGATGGCCGAAGCTGAAGTCGCCGTAGCCGGTTGTGGTGATCGTCTCGACGGTGAAGTACAGCGCGTCGATCCACGACATCCGCGGGCGGTGGTAGTTGTAGTGCAACACGATCATCGAGGTGGCGAGCAGAATGCCCGCGCCCGCCAAGGCAGGATAAAACGCCGGATTGAAGTCATTGAGCACCACCCGGAAGGCGTCGAGCACTCGACGCAACCGAGGCCGTCGTGCGCGCGTTCCGGTCGGCTTCCGGGCCTTGACGCCGCGATCGGCCGCGTCGTCAGCGGTCCCGATCATCATTGTCCAGTCACCGTCGTGTACCCGCTGATCGCGACTCGGACATGCCAGTACCTCGCCCGGGGTGGGCGAGTTCTCGCCGCGAATGATCGCTACCGGTGCCAAGTCGCCGTAGATCTCCCACAGCGTCCCGTCGCGGGGTGCTTCGCTGCCGTAAGCGACGAATTTGATGTCGGCGGCGTCGAACGGGTGGGTGGTGTGTGACAGGCAGGCTTCCACGACCGACGGCGCGGCGAGTTCGGCGACGTTGAAGATCGCACCGGGCCCGTTGTCGTCGGCCACCGCTGCGCGCAGCACATCGTTGGTCAGCCGCGCCACCACACGCAGGTTCGGGTTGGCTCTTCTTGCCAGCAAGGCGATTTCGAGATTTGTGGCGTCATCATCTTCGGCACACACCACGGCGATCGCGCGTGTGATTTCGGCGCGGGCGAGCGAGCGGGCGACGCCGGCGTCGGCAAGCTCTGTGTTGTCCAGCTTGACAACACGCGCGCCAGCCCTTTTCAGCTCCTCGATGATCGTCGTGGCCAGCGCATCGTCACCGCTGACAATGATGTGATGATGCATGCTCTCATCCGCCACTCGGGAATACCTGATCGCGATAGAGTCCAAGACTCAGCGCGGGTAGGCACCCGCTTTGCCGATGCCGTTACTGTTGAAGGTTACACCACGGTGTTATGTCGTCAGGCCTTGACACTGAATTTTGTGTCACGCGAAGGTGACTGGCTACCATCCGCGGTTCGTGGCACCGGAACGCAGACGAGACCCTGAAGGCATTCTCGCACAGAGTGATTCGCCCGCGGCGACGCAGTCTTGAAGTCTGGCTGTGAACAGATTGGATCTAGGCACGAAAAGCACTGCGGCGATCGGTGCGTCGTGATCGAGGTGTCCGCTAATGAGCGACAAAAACGATCACGCTTCGAAGCGATAGCCCATGCCCGCCTCGGTCAGCAGATGGTTGGGGCGCGATGGATCATCCTCGAGCTTGCGTCGCAGCTGTGCCAGATAGACGCGCAGGTAGTGAGTTTCCTTCGCATACTTGGGTCCCCACACCTCTCTGAGGAGATCCTCACGCCCCACCAGCTTGCCGCGGTTGCGCACCAGCATTTCGAGCATTCCCCACTCCGTGGGCGTCAGGTGGACCTCCCTGCCGTCCTTGATCACCTTCTTTGCCGACAAGTCGACAGTGAATGACCTGGTCTCCACCACCGGCTCGTCGCCGTCTGCCGACACAGCCGCCCGGCGCACCGCGGCGCGCAGCCGTGCCAGCAGCTCGTCCATGCCGAATGGCTTGGTGATGTAGTCGTCGGCACCCGCATCCAGTGCTCCGACCTTGTCTGCGGAATCGGTCCGTGCCGACAGCACGATCACCGGCGCGCTCATCCAGCCACGCAGCCCGGCGAGCACCTCGATGCCGGATATGTCGGGCAGACCAAGGTCCAGGATCACCACCTCGGGATGTTGATCGGCCGCGGCCCGCAGCGCGGCCGATCCGCTTGCGGCAGTTGTCACTTCGTAGCCGCGCACCGACAGGTTGATTCGCAGCGCCCGCAGAAGCTGCCGGTCGTCATCCGCCACTAGTACGCGAGTCATGAGTGTGCCTCCGGCGGCGCCTCCAGGTCCACCAAAATGGTCAGCCCCCCGCCAGGGGTGTCGGTCGCGGAAATGGTGCCGCCCATCGCCTCGACGAACCCCTTGGCCACCGACAGGCCGAGGCCCAGACCGGTGCTGTTGTCGGTATCGCCCAGCCGCTGGAACGGCTCGAACATTTGCTCCGCGGCGCCTTTGGCGACGCCCGGCCCTTCGTCGACGACGTTGATCAGCACACGCGTCCCCACCTGACCCGCATTGACCCGCACCATGCTGTTGGGTGCGTAACGTAGCGCGTTGTCGATGAGGTTCGCCAGCACCCGTTCCAGCAGACCCGCGTCGGCCATCGCGACCGTCCCGCCGACCTCCACCTTGACCCGGTCGAGGCTGCCCCGGCCGACGGCCGTGGTGCGCTTGCCAATACTGACAAGCGCGCGCTGCACGACCTCTTCGAGGTAGACCTCGGAGAGCTGTGGCCGGACCACGCCGGCGGCCAGCCGAGACGAGTCCAGCAGGTTGGCCACCAGGGAGGTCAGCTGGTCGATCGACTCTTCAACGGTGGCAAGCAATTCGGCGGTGTCCTCGGGCGAGAACCAGACGTCTTCGGCGCGCAGGCTGGATACCGCTGCCTTGGCGGCGGTCAGCGGAGTCCGCAGGTCGTGGCCGAGGGCAGAGAGCAGCAGGCGGCGCAGCTCATCGGCCTCGGCGAGCGATTGAGCCTTGCCCGCCTCTGCGGCGAGCTCACCCTGTTTAACCAGACCTGCGGCTTGCGTCGCGACGACCGACAGCACCCTGCGGTCACGCGCGGTCAAGGCGCGGCCGGACATCAGCATCCAGAATTCCTCATCGCCCACTTTCACGGCGGTGTCAGCGGAATCCACCGTCGCGCAAGGGTCTTTGCCCACACTTGCGACCGGCTCCGGGTGACCGTCGACGTCACGCACCAGGCACACCGCGCGCTGAGAGTAAGCCTCCCGTACCCGCTCCAACAGCGTGGCGAGATCGGCGCCGCGCAGCACCGACCCGGCGAACAGCGCCAGCAACTCCGCCTCCTGAGTCGCGCGCCTGGCCTCGCGGGCACGGCTGGCTGCGGCGTCCACCAGTACGGCGATCGCCATCGCGACCCCCAACAGAACCACGATGGTGACGGCGTGGCTGGACTTGGCGATGGTGAAGGCGTGCCGGGGGTCGGTCAGGAAATAGACCAACAGCGCCCCGGACAACAGCCCCGACAGCACGGCCGGTGCCACACCGCCGAACAACGCGACAGCAATCACCCCGGCGAAGAAGACGGCAGTCTTTGCGCCGATGTCCAGCACCGGGTCCAACCACTGCGCCGTGATCCCCAAGAGGGCCCACGGCACAGTGATGGCGGCCAGCCAGGACGCGATGTTGCGAGCGCGCGGCGAGACCGACGAGAACGAAAACCCGCGGTGAGCCTGCTCATGGGTGACCATGTGCACGTCGATCTTCCCCGAGCGCTCGGTGGTGGTCGCTGCGATTCCCTCGCTGAAGATCCTCGCCCACCGTGACCGCCGGGAGGTGCCGAGCACCAGCTGGGTGGCGTTTGTCTCGCGGGCGAAGTCGAGCAGCGCGGTCGGCACCTCGTCGCCGACCACGGTGTGGACCGTCGCGCCCAGGCTGGCGGCGAGTTCGCGCACCTTACCCATTTGGGGTGCGGAGACGCCCGACAGTCCGTCGCCGCGGACGACGTGCACCACCATGAGTTGGGCGCTCGACCTCGATGCGATGCGGGAGGCGCGGCGCACCAATGTTTCCGATTCCGGGCCGCCGGTCACGGCGACGACCACCCGTTCGCGGGCTTCCCAGGTGTCGGTGATCTTCTTGTCGGCACGGTATTTCGCCAGCGCCGCATCGACCTGGTCCGCAAGCCACAGCAGCGCGATTTCACGTAGCGCGGTCAGGTTGCCGGGGCGAAAGTAGTTGGACAGCGCCGCGTCGATCCGCTCCGGCGGATAGACGTTGCCGTGCGCGAGCCTGCGCCGCAACGCTTCCGGCGTGATGTCGACCAACTCGATCTGAGCTGCTTTTCGGACGACTTCGTCGGGCACGGTTTCCCGCTGCTCGACGCCGGTGATCTGGGCGACGACGTCGTTGAGGCTCTCCAGGTGCTGGATGTTGAGCGTCGAGATCACGGTGATCCCGGCGTCAAGCAGTGTTTCGATGTCCTGCCAGCGCTTGGCATTGGCGCTGCCCGGGATGTTGGTATGCGCATATTCGTCGACCAGCACCACTTGCGGCCGACGCCGCAACACCGCCTCGACATCGAGTTCCGGGAACAGGGTTCCGCGGTAGGAGATGTAGTGCGGCGGAATGACCTCGATGCCCTCGAGGAATTCGGCGATCTTCTTGCGGCCGTGGGTCTCCACTACCGCCGCGACGACGTCGGTGCCGCGCTCCAGCCTGCGGTGCGCTTCGCCGAGCATGGCGTAGGTCTTGCCGACTCCGGGGGCCGCGCCGAGGTAGATGCGCAACTCGCCACGTCGCTGCTTTGGCACATTTTGGGCAAGCGGGTCATCGCGGTAAGTTGCTCCCGCCGCAAGCGGCTCATCGGGGCATGCCGCTTGTGGCGCTGGCGGCTCATCGGCGGAGGTCACATGAACATCATCTAACGGAAAGTTCGAGACTTCACATCAACCGGAAAGTTCAAGACTTCACCGGGTAATTGCGGTCCAATTCGAGATTGAGTTGCAGCACGTTAACCCTCGGCTCACCGACGAAGCCGAGCAGACGGCTGTGCTGGTTGTGGCGGATCGCGTCGCGCACCTGGGCGGCGCTGATCCCGCGCGCGCGGGCCACCCGGGCCACCTGGATATCGGCGTAAGCCGGCGAGATATCGGGGTCCAGGCCGCTGGCGCTGGCGGTGACGGCGTCGGCAGGTACCGCCGGGTGATCAGACGCCGCGCCGCGAATCGGAACGATCTGACCGACCGAGTAGTCCTGACCGTACTGAGCGCACTCCACCCGCACACCCTCGTAGAGCTGCTGGAACACCGTGGTTGGTGCGCTCCCGGGCTTCGAGCAGGGTTCGTTCACGCTGACCACCCGGGTCGGATGGATCACGTTGCCGGATGAATCCCGCGGCCCGATCACCGACAGCACTGCCCCTACCCCGCCACCGGTGCAGAACGGGCGTGAGCCGTCGACCTTCTCGAGCTGGCCGATCGCCAAACTGCGCGAGCACACCTGGGTCAGCAGGCTGGGTTTGAATCCGGCGGTGGACGGATCGGCACCCGGGGCAAGCTTGGTCGGATCGGCCGGTGTGTCGACGATGCTTTCCGGGCCCAGGTTGGTGGGTCCCGATGCCAGTGGGTCGTAGCCCTTTCCGGCTGCCGACGGCCTGCTCTGGAAGTACTGCGGCAGTGGGTTCCCGTCCTTGTCGGTGAACAGCTGGCCGATCAGTTTGCTGCCGACCGGCTTACCGGAAACGTTGACTATCGAACCCTCCGCCTTGGCGTGCAACCCGGGAAGTAGCGCGACTCCCCAGACGACCAAGGGGTAGGCGAAGCCGGTGATCACGGTCAGTACCAGCAGCGCGCGCAGAGCCGCCCAGTGCTGGCGAATTAGGTTGGAAAGGTTCATGTGCGTCGCTCCTCCTCATCGCTTCGTCCCCCTCGCCGCTGCGCGGCTGGGGGTGCCCCCACTGCATCGTCGCCGACGCGGTTCATGTCAGCCCATCCCGGGGATAAATTGCACGACGAGGTCGATCAGTTTGATGCCGATGAACGGGGCGACGATGCCCCCCAGCCCATAGATGTAAAGGTTGCGGCTCAGCAGTTTCGACGCGCTGCTCGGTGTGTACTGAACACCGCGCAGCGCCAACGGAATCAGCGCGACGATGATCACCGCGTTGAAGATCACCGCGGAAAGAATCGCCGACTGCGGGCTGTGCAGCCGCATCACGTTGATCAGGTCCAGTCCCGGGAACAGCGCCACGAACATCGCCGGGATGATCGCGAAGTATTTGGCGATGTCGTTGGCGATCGAGAACGTGGTCAACGCGCCGCGCGTGATCAGCAGCTGTTTGCCGATCTCGACGATCTCGATGAGCTTGGTGGGGTCGGAGTCCAGGTCGACCATGTTGCCGGCCTCTTTGGCCGCACTGGTCCCGCTGTTCATCGCCACCCCGACATCGGCCTGAGCCAACGCCGGCGCGTCATTGGTGCCGTCACCGGTCATCGCGACCAGGCGGCCGCCCTCCTGCTCACGCTTGATCAACACCATCTTGTCTTCGGGGGTGGCTTCGGCGAGGAAGTCGTCGACCCCGGCCTCGTCGGCGATCGCTTTGGCGGTCAGCGGGTTGTCACCGGTGATCATCACCGTTCGGATGCCCATCTTGCGCATCTCGTCGAAGCGCACGCGCATGCCGTGCTTGACCACGTCCTTGAGGTGGATGACGCCGAGCACCTCAGCTTTCTTGCCGTCGCCGTTGGTGACCACGCCGACCACCAGCGGGGTTCCGCCGGCGGCCGAAATGCCATCGACGATCTCGCCGAGAACGTCGGGAATGGTGCCGCCCTGGTCGTGGATCCACTTGGCCACCGAGCTGGCCGCGCCCTTGCGCAGTTGTCGTCCGTCGAGGTTGACGCCCGACATCCTGGTCGTCGCTGTGAATTCGACCCAGTGGGCGTGGCTGAGTTCGCCGGGGGAGCGCTCGCGCAGCCCGTAGGCCTGTTTCGCGTAGACGACGATCGAGCGGCCCTCGGGAGTTTCGTCGGCCAGGCTGGACAGCTGAGCGGCGTCCGCCAGCTCCTCGGACGTGACACCGGTGACCGGGATGAATTCCGATGCCTCCCGGTTGCCCAGGGTGATCGTCCCGGTCTTGTCCAGCAGCAAGGTGTTGACGTCGCCGGCAGCCTCGACCGCACGGCCCGACATGGCCAGCACGTTGCGCTGTACTAGCCGGTCCATGCCGGCGATGCCGATCGCGGACAGCAACGCGCCGATGGTGGTGGGGATCAGGCACACCAGCAGAGCCACCAAGACAACGCCGGTGACGCCGTTGTCGGTGAGGGCGGAGGTGTTCGCCACACCGGGGTTGTTGGTCTTGGAGTAGATCGCCAGCGGCTGCAGCGTGGCCACCGCGAAGACGAAGATGATGGTCAGCGCCGCGAGCAGAATGTTCAGCGCGATCTCGTTCGGTGTCTTCTGCCGGTTGGCGCCCTCGACCAATGCAATCATCCGGTCGATGAAGCTTTTGCCGGGCTCTTGGGTGATCTTGACGATGATGCGGTCCGAGAGCACGGTGGTGCCGCCGGTGACCGCGGAGCGGTCGCCGCCGGACTCCCGGATCACCGGCGCTGATTCGCCGGTGATGGCGGATTCGTTCACCGACGCAATGCCTTCCACGATCTCGCCGTCGCCCGGGATCATTTCGCCCGCCTCCACGACGACAATGTCGCCTTTTTGCAGTTCTGGTGCCCGGACGTCCTCCTCCGTGCCGGGAGTCTCGGGTGACCAGCCTCGTAGCCGGCGCGCGATGGTGTCGGCCTTGGATTTGCGCAGGGTGTCGGCCTGGGCTTTGCCCCGCCCTTCAGCGACAGCCGTAGCCATGTTGCCGAAAAGCACTGTCAGCCAGAGCCAGAACACGACGAGCCAGCCGAACCACGACGAGTCGCGGATCGTCAGCACCGTCGACCAGACGGCGCCAATCTCGACGATGAACATCACCGGGTTGCGCCACAGGGTGCGCGGATCGAGCTTGCGCAATGCGTCGGGCAGCGATTTGGTCAGCAGCGCGGGGTCGAGTCGGCCGCCCTGAACCCGCCCGCCCGGCGCGTGGCCGCCGTGGTGGCGCTGCGATGAACGGGCGGAACGGGCTTTCAAAGCCGTAGAAGTTGGCATTTCAGTGAATTCCTTCAGCCAGGGGCCCGAGTGCCCACATGGGCAGGAATGTGAGGGCAACAAGAATCACCGTGACGCCGGCGACCATTCCGATGAACTGCGGACGATGGGTGGGCAGGGTACCGGGGGACTCCGGCTTATGACCTTGGCGGGCCAGCGAGCCGGCCAACGCGAGCACCAACACGATTGGCAGGAACCGGCCGAAGACCATCGCCAGGCCCACTGCGGTGTTGTACCAGCTGGTGTTGGCGTTCAGGCCCGCGAAAGCCGAGCCATTGTTGTTCGCGCCGGAGGTGAATGCGTACAGCACCTCCGACAGGCCGTGCGGTCCGGTGTTGAGCATGCTCGCGCGTTCGCCCGGCAGCGCCATCGCGATGGCGGTGCCGATCAGCACGATAAGGGGTGTGACCAGGAAATAGCTTGCGGCGAGCTTCATTTCGCGGGGGTTGATCTTCTTGCCGAGGTACTCCGGTGTGCGCCCGACCATCAGCCCGGCGACGAACACCGTGATCACCGCAAGGACCAGCATGCCGTACAGGCCAGATCCGGTGCCGCCGGGCGCCACCTCACCCAGCTGCATGTTAAAGATCGTCATCATGCCGCCGAGGCTGGTGTAGGAGTCGTGAAACGAGTCGACGGCACCACAAGAGGTCAGTGTGGTCGAAACGGCGAACACCGAGGAGTTGGGAACACCGAAGCGTTGCTCCACACCTTCCATGGCCGCCCCGACCGCGGTCGGCACCGTGCCGTGGTGCTGCAGCTGCATCCACATCATGATCGTCCAGCTGATCGCGGCGAGCGTCGTCATGATTGCGGCTATCGCGTAGCCCTGCTTCTTGCTGCCCACCATGCGGCCGAAGGTGCGCGGCAGGGAGAAGCTGATGGCCAGCAGCAGGAAGATCTCGACCCAGTTGGTCCAACTGTTCGGATTCTCGAAGGGGTGAGCGGAGTTGGCGTTGTAGAAGCCGCCGCCGTTGGTGCCGAGTTCCTTGATCGCTTCCTGGCTGGCGACCGGTCCTCCGGTGATCGTCTGCTGGGAGCCGGCCAGCGTGGTCACGACCTGGTCGTGCAGGTGGAAGTTCTGGATCATTCCACCGGCGATCAGCACGATTGCGGCGATAAACGAGATCGGCAGCAGGAGGCGCAGCGTCCCGCGGACCAGATCCACCCAGAAGTTGCCCAGCTCGTCGCTCTTGATTCGGGCGAAGCCGCGAACCACCGCCATCGCGACGGCTATGCCCACCGCGGCGGAGACGAAGTTCTGCACGGCCAAGCCGGCCATCTGCACCAGGTGGCCCTGCGTCGACTCGCCCGAGTACGCCTGCCAGTTGGTGTTCGTTACGAAGCTGATCGCGGTGTTCCACGCCAGCGACGGGGTCATCGGTGTCGCTGGATCGTGTAGGTGTAGCGGCAACTTGCCCTGCACCAACTGGAAGAAGAAGAGAAACAGCACGCTGACCGCCGAGAACGCCAGGACACTGCGGGCGTAGGCGTACCAGGGCTGTTGGGCTTTGGGGTCGGCGCCGATGGCGCGGTAGACGAGCTTCTCGACTCGCCAGTCCCGCGGCGAGGTGTAGACGTGGTACATGTAGTCGCCCAGCGGTACGTGTACCGCTACCAATGCCAGCACGAGCAAAGCGAGGAATGCGATCCCCGCGGCAGAAGTGCTCACCTAAAACCTTTCCGGAAGGAACAAGGCCGCGACTAGATAGACCGCCAGCAGCACTGCCAGTGCGAGGCCGATGATGTTGTCGTAGCTCATAGCTTTTCGACCAGCTTTTGCGCAAAGCCGAGGACGGCGAACACTCCCACCGTCAGCAGGACGTAGGCAACCACGGACATAGTTTCTCCGTTCGTGACAAGCCGATCAGAGCGATCGTCGATCGAGTCTGGGCATCGCCATGCAATCTAGACCTCCTCGGTGAAGATCTGGAACGAAGCTATGCGTCGTTCTTACGTAATTCCGCATCCCTTACGCTTTCTTTACGCTTGCCGGCCACCTCTGGGTTTGCCGCCCGCGGACGCGTCTAACCCTATGCTCGTAGGCCAGACCCGTCGACCATAGTTTGTGCAGGAACACGCCTAGGCCGAGCCGAAGTTTGCGAACCGTCTGGTCTTTGCTGCGGCGGGTGTGATCCACTACTCAACGATGGGCAGGCGCACCCGGAAACTGGTTTGGCCGTCCGCGGATTCGGCGGTGACCGAGCCCTGATGAGCCTTGACGATCGAGTCGACAATGGCGAGGCCCAATCCATTTCCGGACCCGTCGGATGGGGAGTTCTTCGCGCGCACGAATCGCTCGAACAGGTGTGGGAGGAGATCCGGGTCAATGTCGGGCCCGTCGTTGGCAACCGTCAACTCGGCGTATGGCTCACCGTTCTCCGATCGGCGGCAGGCGATTCCCGTCGTCACCGTGACACCGGGCGGGGTATGTACCCAGCCGTTGGTCAACAGATTGCTGACGAGCTGGTGGAGGCGGTCGCGGTCCCCACGCACCCAGACCGGCTCGTCGGGCAGGTGCTTGACCCAGCGATGGGTGGGCGCGGCCACCGCCGCGTCGTTCACCGCGTTCAGGACGAGGTCGCCCAAGTCAACGTCTTCGGTGCGCAGATCCTCGCCCTCGCCCAGGCGCGAGAGCAGCAACAGCTCGTCGACGAGCGACGTCATCCGTTGCGCTTCCGACTCGATACGGGCCAGCGCGTATTCCGTCGTCGGTGGCAAGTCGGCGCTGTCTTGGCGGGTGAGCTCGGAATAGCCCTGGATCGCTGCCAGCGGCGTGCGCAGTTCGTGGCTGGCGTCGGTGAGGAATTGCCGCATCCGCCGGTCGGATTCGGCGCGGTATGCGAGTGCGCTATCTACGTTGTCAAGCAATCGGTTCAGGGTATGCGCGACGATTCCCACCTCGTTGTCCGGATCAATATCCTCCAATTGCACTCTGGCAGTGATGCGATGGTCGTCGCCGATAAGTGGTGTGCTGGCGACCTCGGCGGCGGTCGCGGCGACACGGCGCAGGGGGCGCAGCGCGTATCCGACCACAAGAGTGGTCAGGCCCGCTGTTACCAACAGTGCGGCCACCAAAAGTATTGTGGCGCTAATGATTCGACGGGTGATAGTGCGGTTTGCCAGCTCCAGCGAAACCCCGACGACGAGGCGGTCTTCTGGACCGGCGCTTTGGCTGTCTACCAGGAACGAACCGAGGCTGCCCAGCGTCACGGTGCGTTGCTGGTCGTCGTGCCAGGGCTGTGCCTTGATAGCGGCGACGACATCGGGCGGGGCGGGGCGAGGGTCGTCTTCGTAGAAGACCGCCGAGCCGATGACATCGCCGTTGTGGAGTACGGCGATGATGTTTCCCGCGTTCTGTCCGGTGAATTCCAACATCACGTGGGCGATATCCCCATGATGTGTCGATTCACCGCGGCGGTACCTGGTGAACGAATGGTCGAGTGCGTCCAGCGATTCGGTGACTTCAGCATCGTTGATCGCATTGACGTAGTTGCGAAAACTCAGCACCGTGACCACGCCGACCACCAGCACGACAACCGTGACCACCACTGACAGCCCAACTACCAGCTGACGGCGCAAGGTTCGTGGGCGCCACCAGGGTGTGCGTGGGGCCCTGGTCATTTGCGCCGCTCCTCCTCATCGCTTCGCTCTGCATCGTCGCCGGCGCGGGTCATTTCGGCGGTCGCAGCATGTATCCGACACCGCGCACGGTGTGGATCATCGGCTCCATGCCGGCGTCGATCTTCTTCCGTAGATATGAGATGTACAGATCGACAATGCTGGTACGTCCTGCGAAGTCGTAATTCCAGACACGGTCCAGGATCTCGGTGCGGGTCAGGGCGCGGCCCGGATTGCGCATCAGGAAGCGCAGCAGCTCGAACTCGGTTGAGGTAAGCGGGATGGGTTTGCCCGCACGCGCGACTTCGTGGCTGGCGCCGTCGAGTGTGAGGTCGCCCACTTTGAGACCCTCTTCCGCCGGCGCCGCCAGGTAGTTGGAGCGGCGAAGGAGTCCGCGCAGCCGGGCGACCAACTCCTCCAGGCTGAACGGCTTGGTCATGTAGTCGTCGGCGCCCGCGGTCAGGCCGGTGACCCGATCCATCACCGAGTCCCGCGCGGTGAGGAACAGGGTGGGGGTGTAGTCGGCGGCCTCGCGGATCCGCTCCAGGATCTGCAGGCCGTCGACATCGGGAAGCATGATGTCGAGGACGAGCACGTCGGGGCTGACCTGCTCGAACTTCGGCACGGCCTCGCGACCGCTGTGCGCGACCTCGACGGTCCAGCCTTCGTAGTGCAGAGCCATTTTGACCAAGTTGGTCAACGCCGGTTCGTCATCGACCAGCAAAACCCGGATGGGTGACCCATCGGCGCGGGTGATCCGGGGCAACTGACCGAGGATGGCCTGACGTGGCCGCTGTTCACGCGCGGAACCCGACATTATCGCCATGCACCTCCATCGTTCCTCGCTCACATGCCATTGTCACAAAGCTGTCACGAAACTCATATCGTTCTCAAATGTGTCGGCGGTCGGGCGGGCAGCCGCCCAGGCCGTCAGATATGGGTTCCCTATGCATCTCATCGGTGAGCTTGCGATGCCGTTGTACTCCAAAAAGACTGGGTAACAGAGCTCTTAACCAGGGAGATGGCAGACCAAAAGTGAGGCTACACCGCTAACCGATTGTGCGTGAACGTTTTACGTAACTCTGCCGTAACAATATCCGCTGAAGAGCAGTCTCCGCGACCAACGATGAACGCGGGCAGTTTTCACAGACAACTTTGGAGTAATCAATGTATTTCTCGTCTTTCGTCACCACGCATCCGGAGATGCTATCGGTGGCGGCCGGCGATCTCGGGGGCATCGGTTCCGCGATGGCTGCCGCGAATGCGGCCGCAGCGGGCCCAACAGGTGGGGTCGTCCCGGCGGCGGCTGACGAGGTGTCAGCGCTGACGGCGGCGCAGTTCGCCGCCCACGCGGGCAGCTATCAGGCCATCAGCGCTGCGGCGGCAGCCGTTCATTCGGCTTTGGTCAGCACCCTGCAGACCAACGCCGCATCTTATGCCGCGACCGAAGCCGCCAACGCGATCGCAGTCGGCTAACCCGGGCACGACGGAAGCAAAGAAAGGTAAGGACGATGGACTACGGGGCGTTACCCCCGGAGATCAATTCGGCTCGGATGTACGCCGGCCCTGGCGCAGGGTCGATGCTGGCGGCCGCGTCGGCCTGGGACGGGCTGGCGGCTGACCTGAACTCCACGGCAGCCTCCTACGGTTCGGTGATTTCCGGGCTCACCGGTGGGTCTTGGCAGGGTGCAGCGTCGACGTCGATGGCCGCCGCGGCCGCACCGTATGTGACCTGGATGAGTGCCACCGCGGCCCAAGCCGAGCAGGCGGCAAGCCAGGCCAGGGCGGCGGCCGCCGCCTACGAGGCGGCGTTCGCGATGACGGTGCCACCAACGGTGGTCGCGGCCAACCGGGCGCAGTTGATGGCGCTGATGGCGACGAACTTCCTGGGTCAGAACACGGCGGCGATCATGGCCACCGAGGCGCACTACGGGGAAATGTGGGCCCAGGATGCCACAGCCATGTACGGCTACGCCGCCAGCTCGGCGGCCGCCTCGACGTTGGCGCCGTTCACCCCGCCCAAGTCGACCACCAACCCAGCCGGCCTGACCGGTCAGTCCGCCGCG
>Ga0209040_10000967_pt1 | contig 22470 bp, 24 predicted proteins | sample BogFormECP12_OM3_FD_188240 | JGI IMG/M metagenome (GOLD analysis project Ga0209040, IMG submission 188240) | Bog forest soil microbial communities from Calvert Island, British Columbia, Canada - ECP12_OM3 (SPAdes) (version 2) | ecosystem: Environmental > Aquatic > Freshwater > Wetlands > Bog ... | reverse complement strand
TGCTCAGGCTGACGCCGGACGCATCCTGCCGGTCTGCTGCGACCCGCCACACACTCACGATGAAGCCTCCGCCAAGCACCAGCGCCGCCAGGCCGTAAACCGGGCCGGAAAAACCGATCAGCCAGGGCAGCAGCGACAGCGGCGCCAGCAGCAGCGTGTAGATCACGATCTGCCGTCGCGTCTCTTTCGCTCCTGCTACCACCGGCAGCATGGGCACGCCCGCTCGCTGGTAGTCGGCATTGGCGAACAGCGCCAGCGACCAGAAATGCGGCGGCGTCCAGAAGAACACGATGGTGAACAGCACCAGTGGCAGCAGGTCCACCGATCCCGTCACCGCCGCCCAGCCGATCACCGGCGGAAACGCTCCAGCGGCGCCGCCGATCACGATATTCTGCGGGGTCCGGCGCTTCAACCATATCGTATAGACAAACACATAGAACGCGATCGACAGCGCCAGCACCGACGCGGCGGCCAGATTCACCGCGAGGCCCATCACGATGACCGACCCGGCCGCCAGTGTGACACCGAAGCCCAGCGCCGCACCTGCCTCGATGCGTCCGGCCGGGATCGGCCGGTTGCGGGTGCGCCGCATTACCGCGTCGATGTCGCGGTCGTACCACATGTTGATCGCGCCGCACGCGCCGGCCGCGACCGCGATACACAGCACCGCGGTGAACGCCAGCACCGGGTGCAGATGGCCCGGGGCGATCAGCAGGCCGATCAGGCCGGTGAACACCACCAGCGTCATCACCCGCGGCTTCAGCAGCGCAATCCAGTCGCCGAGTTCGGCTGCCCGTGTGGTGACCGCCTCGCTCATCGATCAGCGAATGCGCGGCAGTTCCGCGAAGGTGTGGAATGGCGGCGGCGAGGAGACGCTCCATTCCAGTGTGGTGGCACCCTCGCCCCAGTAGTTGTCGGCCACGTGCTCCTTCGAGGTGAAGGTGCGGAACAGGACATACAGGAACACGATCAGCGCCACCCCGCCGATATACGCACCGATCGAGGACACGAAGTTCCATCCCGCGAACGCCGCCGGATAGTCCGGATACCGCCGCGGCATGCCGGACAGGCCCAGGAAGTGCTGCGGGAAGAAGGTCAGGTTCACGCCGATGAAGGTTAGCCAGAAATGCACCTTGCCCCAGAACTCGGGGTACTGGTGGCCGGACATCTTGCCGATCCAGTAGTAGAACCCGGCGAAGATCGAGAACACCGCGCCGAGCGACAGCACGTAGTGGAAATGCGCCACCACGTAGTAGGTGTTGTGCACGATCTGGTCGATGCCGGCATTCGCTAGCACCACGCCGGTGACGCCGCCGATGGTGAACACGAACAGGAAGCCGATCGCCCACAGCATCGGCGTCTTCAGCTCGATCGAGCCGCCCCACATCGTGGCGATCCAGGAGAAGATCTTGATGCCGGTGGGCACGGCGATGACCAGCGTCGCCGCCATGAAGTAGGCGCGGGTGTCGACGTCGATGCCCGAAACGAACATGTGGTGCGCCCACACCACGAAGCCGATCACGCCGATCGCCACCATGGCATAGGCCATGCCGAGATAGCCGAAGATCGGCTTGCGGCTGAACGTCGAGATCACGTGGCTGATGATGCCGAAGCCCGGCACGATCATGATGTAGACCTCGGGGTGGCCGAAGAACCAGAACAGGTGCTGGAACAGCACCGGATCGCCGCCGCCGGTCGGATCGAAGAACGCGGTGCCGAAATTGCGGTCGCAGATCAGCATGGTGACCGCGCCGGCCAGCACCGGGATCGACAGCAGCAGCAGGAATGCGGTGACCAGGATGCTCCAGACGAACAGCGGCATCTTGTGCAGCGTCATGCCTGGCGCGCGCATGTTGAAGATCGTGGTGATGAAGTTGATCGCGCCCAGCAGCGAACTGGCGCCGGCCAGGTGCAGCGAGAACAGCGTGCAGTCCATGCCTAGGCCGGTCTCGTAGGTGGCGTTCGACAGCGGCGGGTACAGCGTCCAGCCGGAGCCCGATTCACCCATGATCAATCCGGTGATAATCAGGCAGAACGCTGGCGGCAGCAGCCAGAAGCTGATGTTGTTGAGCCGCGGGAACGCCATGTCAGGTGCGCCGATCATCAGTGGCACGAACCAATTGCCGAACCCGCCGATCAGCGCCGGCATCACCGAGAAGAAGATCATCAGCAGTCCGTGGGACGTGATGATCGTGTTCCACTGCTGCCCGTCGGTGACGATGTGGCTGCCCGGGAAGTTGAGTTGGGCGCGCATGACCTCCGACAGGATGCCACCCACCACGCCGCCGATCACCGCAAAGCTCAGATACAGCGTGCCGATGTCCTTGTGGTTGGTGCTGCACAGCCAGCGGACGAAGAAGCTGGGCTTATGGTCGTGAGCGTGGTCGTGGGTGGTTGCCGACATCGTCCGTCTCCTTCAGGCACCGACCGCGCGGGTCAGCGCCGAACCTCCGCCGCCGCGAGCTGGCGGGTCTGCTGCCCCGCGTCCGAGAACTTGGTCTTCGCCTCGATGAGCCAGGCGTTGAATTCCTGCTCCGGCACAGCGCGCACCACAATCGGCATGCGGCTGTGATTGGTGCCGCAGATCTGGTTGCACTGTCCGTAGATCACGCCGGGCCGGTCGACCTTGAACCAGGTCTCGATCGTCCGCCCGGGGATCGCGTAGCGCTGCACGCCGAGCGCCGGGATGAACCAGCTATGGATCACGTCGGTGCTGGTCTGCAGCACCCGGATATTCTTGCCGACCGGCACGACAAGCTCATTGTCCACCTCGAGCAACCGGCGCTGGCCCGGCTTCAACTGGTCGTCCGGAATGAGGTAGCTGGTGAAGTCGATGTTGTTGTTGTCGGGGTAGGTGTATTCCCAGTACCACTGATGGCCGGTCACCTTGATCGTCAGTTCGGCGTCGCGCGTGCGGTCCTCGTAATACACCAGCCGGAACGACGGGATCGCCATCACCACCAGGATCAGCACCGGGATCACGGTCCAGGCGATCTCGATCACCGTGTTGTGCGACGTGCGGGTCGGCACCGGGTTCCGCTTCGCATTGTAGCGCCACATCACCCAGACCAGCAGCGCGCCGACGAACAGCGTGATCAACGTGATGATCACCAGCACCAGATTGTGCAGCTCGATCTGCTGCTGCTTCAGGGGCCCGAAGGCCGGCTGCATGCCGATTTCCCACGGTCGCGGCGCCGCGACCTCCTGGGCCAGCGCAACGCCAGCCGGGACGGCAAGGAGCATTATCAACGCGGCGAACAGCCGCCGGTATCGCGACATCGGCCGATCCATCCCGCCTCGGTCCCCCAACCCGGACCCGTTTCGGGCCGGCTCTCAGCAACGTGGCCTACCGGAGCGCGTGCGCGAGATCAAGGGAGCAGGTGGGGCCTTGCCCCGAACCCCACCAGGGGTGCGCAAACCGAAGATGCCGCACCCGACTGTTCCCTCACAGCGGCACATCAGCACGCCCCAGATGTTCACTCTATGTTCACGACATCCTGCACCCAACGCATCCATTCGTGGACAGCGCTCCGCCATCCGTTGCCAGCTCGTTGCATGAGCGCCGGCGATCAGTCATGAAACGGAGAACCAAACCTTTGATATCACCTCGCTGCCCGGTTTCACCAATCGATCAGGCACCTGCGCGCTGAAGATTCAGCAGATATGTGCAACCAGGGGTATCGAAGCGGCCGCGAAGATCGAGCTGGCCGCGGAATGTCGCGCCATCGAACTGGCCGAAGATCCAATCCTGGCCATATACCATCTCCACACCGTTGTTGGCGCCGATCGTACCCCGAAACACGCTGTAGCGCACAGAATTGCCCCGAACGCGAAAGCCGGACACTTGCTGGGTCGTAATGCACTGGCCGCCACCCGTTTCAAGCGGTTCCGCGGTGCCCACGTAGTTGCCATCCAGGCTGACCGGCCCTGTGGGGACCGGCAGGGCCGAGTTGTCCAGGCCGGGTGGCGGGCCCACGGCACCGCCGGGCATGGCCGGCGCCGGCGAATAGATCGGTGTTACACCAGTCGGGGTGTCGAGTAGCACCGTTGGCGGCTGCCACCCGTTGTTCCCGGTGCAGCCGATGAGCAGCGGGCACAGGATGGCTAGGCTCGACCGCACGGCGACCTTGGCCGACCTGGCTATGCCGATCGCCTGAACCCGGCTCGCGCCAGGCATCTTTATCTCAATCCGCACGTGTGACGCATCCTAAAAGGTTCCTGAATTATCGGCCTCGAACTGGTACCCGCAGGCATCACCGACGATCTGACCCTGCATGTGTCCCTGGCTGACCTGCCCGCGAATATACGCCGGCCCTGCCTGCGCATGGAAGGAGCCATCCGGCGCAATCACGACGTCAAACGAGCGCTGTGGTTGCCACGGCACCTGACGCTGATTGAGAACATAGTGGTACGCGTGGTTCGTCACCTGCAGTGTCACGATATCCTGTGTGCCGCAGGATGAAGCTGCGCCGCTGACGAGTTGTGCGACCCCGTTGTAGCTCCCGTCGAGGGGAACGTTCCTCGCCGGTGGCGACGCGACAGCGGTCGTCTGCGGTGGTGCCTGAGGCGCGTCCGCGCATCCAACTGCAAGTGCGCAAATGCCCATGGCGATTGAGACACCAGACAGATGCACCACGAGGCTCAACATTGTCCTGTGACCAAATGCGCCGACCACCTGCCCCGGCGATCGAGGTTGCGACTCTAGCTGTTGAGCACGAATGGACCTGCATCGTCACAGTGTGACGATGCTCGGGGTTTCGGGCAAGTTTGCCATCGAACTGACTTCGGCTGTTTCTGAATGTGCCTGCTATCCGTGGGCTCCAGCAGTCGGCAGACCGCGCTGCGCCGCGGCAAATTCGAGTTGGCGTGCCTTTGGACAACAGGTACTGTGCCGGCACGAAATCCGCTGCGACCGTGGCCAAACAGCCATTTGCTTCGGAGGTGAGCCACTGTGCGCAAGACCATCTGTCGTCTAGTGATCGCGCTGATCGTGCAGGCCTGCGCGCAACAGGCTCCTGCGGATCTGTCCGTGGCACTGCAGGCGATCGAGAAGTCGAGGTTTCTTGCATGCTCGGGTCCACCATCGCTGGAATATGTTCAGGCCGGGCAGGATCGAATGTCATTCGTAACAGACTTGCGGCGGGGTTCTCCTATCGGCATTGCGAGCCCGGTCGCCGCCCCAGCCGAGTCATGCTCGGTGGACGCGGTATTCGAGCAGGACCGGCTTGTCCGCTCGGTGTTCTCCGGCAACCCCAGTATGTGCCAACTGGTTTTTGCTCCGTGCCTGCAGAAGTAGGATTGGCAACCGAACGTGGCGATGCCGTATCGGTGGTCCTGGAGCAGCAGCCGATCCCGGCGATCACCGCGACATGGATATCACGACGGCATCTCCGCCCAGGCTCAGCATCAGGCCGGTGCGCTTGGCCTTCAGGTGCATGATGACGCCCGCTTCATTTTGCAGCCACAGATCACCGCGGCTCGCCTCACCCAGCGCGAACCCGTAGCGGCCCTGCGCATAGGCACCCGCGAAATTGGCGAGGTTGTTAAGCTTATAGACCTCGCCCTCCGCGCTGATTGTCGAGGCACCAATTCCCCCAACTCCGAGACCGCCTATGGTGAATGGATAGACGCCTCCACGGTAGTAGAGGGTCCCGCTGCCGCCACCGGCACTGCCGATATAGGCGACTTGCCCCTGCTCCATGTCGACGGTCCCGTCCGGCGTCAGCCCCGCGATCGCTTCCGGTCCAACCTTTACCGAGCCCGAGCAACCGGCCAATAGCAGCAACGCTGCCAGCCGAAGCGGGAAACCACGCACGCATTGCATTGCGCTTGGCTGGTTGACTGCCGGATTGTGTATCGACCATGTCCTCACCTTTCGTGGAGCACGGACGACATGTCCGCGCTGGAGCATCTGAACGCAAGCGGATTGAATCAGCCGGATGCCCCCCGTTCGCCGCGGGTCATCTGTCCGATTTTTTCCACCAAGTCAATCGAACTCACAATTGGGGTTAGGCGCGCACGGTCCGCGCTGCGATGACAGCCTTGCCACGGCCGATGACCGGATGCCCGCTATGCAAATTCGACGCCGCGCATCGTTCGCCCCCGGCAGGAACGGTACTGGCTTGCAGGACCCTGCCGAAATAGCCTAGTCAACCGCTGGTGAGAGCGCACCCAAGCCTTCAGCGCAACGAGCGGCTCTTGCCGGCGGAGCCGCGGAGGGTCTGACCATGAGCGAAGTCGCCGGTGAACCGGTCCTGGCCCGCGCGTCCACGCGCCGTGCGCGCCGCTTTTCAGTGATCTGGTTGCTGCCCATCGTCGCCGTAGCGATCGGTGCATGGCTGGCATGGGATACGCTGTCCAAGGAAGGGCCGACGATCAGCATTTCCTTCGATACCGCCGAAGGACTGCAAGCCGGTCAATCCCAGCTCAAGTTCCGAGACATCACGCTCGGCACGGTGCAGAGCCTCGCTTTGTCGAGCGACCACACGCATGTTCTGGTGACGGTGGCGACGACCCGGCAGGCCACACCACTGCTTACCGCCGACACGTTCTTCTGGGTGGTCAAGCCAAGGCTGTTCGCCGGCAATCTGTCGGGTCTGAGCACACTGGTCTCGGGATCCTATATCGGCATGTGGCCAGGACAGCCCACCGCCAAGCAAACGCATGATTTCGTCGGCCGGGAGGACCCTCCGGTTCTGGAGTCCAACGTGCCCGGCCGCACGTTTCTGACCAAGGCGAACCGGCTGGGCTCAGTCTCGCTGGGATCGCCCGTGTTCTTCCGGGACCTCACAGTGGGCGAGGTACTGGGTTGGGATATCGGCGACATGGCGGATAGCGCGACGATTCATATCTTTGTGCGCGCGCCGTTTGACAAGTACGTCACCGATCAGACCAGGTTCTGGGATGCCTCGGGGCTGTCGGTGAAGCTCGGTGGCAACGGCGTCGAGCTACAGGTCGAATCGCTGAAAGCAATTGTGCTTGGCGGTATCGCCTTCGACACTTTGGCAGGCTCGTCGGAGGGCAAGGAAAGCGCCGACGGCCACGTCTTCCCGTTGTTCGCCAACAAGGAGGCGGCGCAGGCCGCCTCGTACAGCCGCGATATTCCGTTCGTCGCCTATTTCCCCGGATCTGTCCGCGGTCTCGCACCTGGCGCCGATGTGACGCTGCATGGATTGAAGGTCGGCCAGGTGACCGACGTGCGGCTTAACTATGACGCCGCAAAGGACGCAATCGTGGCGCCGGTGAAGTTCGATGTCGAGCCGGAGCGATTTCTCGGCATCGGCCACGAAGTATACAAGGATCCCGCCACTGGTGTGAACCTGATGATCAGCAAAGGGCTGCGCGCGACATTGCAGAGCGCCAACCTGCTCACCGGGCAGATGCTGGTGGCGCTTGATTTCGAGCATGACGCACCGCCGGCCAAGGTGGCCACGGAAGACGGCGCCTTCGTCATGCCCACCGCGGAAAGCGGCGGCTTCAGCGGATTGCAGGCCTCGGCGACCGACCTGCTGCGCAAGGTCAACAGCATTCCCTTCGATAACCTTGGGCGCAGTCTGACCCAGACCGCCGCGGGATTGGATGACCTTGTCAATGGTCCTCAGGTCAAGCAGCTGTTGACATCCCTCAATGCGACTCTCGCGGGGGTGCGGGACACGGTGCAGAACCTGGATGCCGGTCTGGCGCCGACGATGAAGAGACTGCCGGATCTCGCGGCAAGCCTGCAAAAGACGATGGCCGATGCCAACCACCTCGTGGTCTCGCTGCAGTCGGGTTACGGCGACAATACCCAATTCAACCGCGACCTCGACCGGCTGCTGATCCAACTGAACGACGCAACGCGCTCGATCCGCTCACTCGCGGACCTACTCTCGCGCCACCCGGAGGCACTGATCAAGGGCCGGCCCGCCGGCGGTGTCGAATGAAATATCCGCGCCACCTTGCCCGGATGGCCGCTGTCGGCATGTTCGCGACCCTGGCTGCCTGCAGCAGTTCACCCAATCCGAACCTCTATACCATAGCCCCGGTATCGGCGGCCACGCAGGCCGGGGCGCCGAAGGTGATCGCGTTGCGTCAAATCGGTGTTGCCCGATACCTCGAGCGCAGCCAGATCGTTCGCTCGTCGGAGAACTACCGTCTGGATGTGGAGTCCAACGACTGGTGGGGTGAGCCGATCGGCGCGATGCTCGCGCGCGTGCTGGTGGACGAATTGAGCCAGCGCCTGCCGACCAGCACCGTGTATGCCGAGACCGGTGCGGTGTCCGTATCCGCTGACGCGACCGTCGAGCTGAACGTGTCCCGGCTCGATCTGAACGCCTCGGGCGTGCTGGTGCTGCAAGCGCAGGCGGCGGTGACGACCAAGGGCCGCGGCGCGCCGTTGACGCAGGGCTTCCACTTCGACGTGCCACCGCCCTCGGCCGGTGTTGCGGGCGAGGTCGCGGCGATCAGCACCGCGGTTGGCCAGCTTGCCGATGGACTTGCGACCATGCTTGTTACTGCTGCGCGGGCCGCGAAGTGACATGATGTTCCGGGCCGTACGGGAACCTGAATTCACCAGGCCTTCGCTGTGTGAATGCCAAAGCTGCGGGCTGCTGCAGAGCGTGCCGGCACTCGCGCCTGGCATTGCCGCGCATTGCAGCCGCTGCGGCACGACCATCCGCCGGGCACGACGCCATCCCCTGGAGCACAGCCTGGCACTGACGGTCGCGGCACTCGTGCTGCTGGTAGTCTTGTTCGGTGCCACGTTGCTGAGCGTCGAGACCGCTGGCATCAAGATTCAAGCCAACCTGTTCTCCGGCCCGGAGGAACTGGTCCAGCGCGGCATGACGGCACTCGCCGTCGTGGTGGTGTTCGTAACCGCCGTGGCGCCGTTCGGCAAGTTGCTCGGCACGCTCTACGTTTTGTTGGGCCTGCGCATGGCGCAACCGCCGCGTCATCTGCGACGGGTATTTGTGCTGGTCGAGCGCCTGACCCCGTGGTCGATGGTCGAGGTGTTCGTTTTCGGCGTCATGGTCGCCTACGTGAAGCTGGGCGACCTGGTGACGATCAATGTCGGCACCGGCATATTTGCCTTGTTTGGCCTTACATTCATCATGGTGTGGGCGGATGGCGCGCTTGATCGCACCGCGGTCTGGGATGCGCTCGATCGCTCCACCCCATCAGGGGTCTTGCTGCCGCATGGACCGGTAACCGGCGCCATTGGTTGCGAGGTGTGCGGCCTGGTCAGCGTGCCCTCGCACGAACATGCCCACTGTCCACGCTGTGACTCGCCGCTGCATCGGCGGAAGCCTAACAGTATCGCGCGGACCTGGGCATTGGTGCTTGCCGCCGCGATTCTCTACGTCCCGGCCAACCTGTATCCGGTGCTGACCGTGATGCAACTGGGTGCCGGGCAACCCAGCACGATTCTTGGCGGCGTGCGCGAGCTGATCTCGTCGCGCATGTACCCGCTCGCCGCACTGGTGTTCTTCGCCAGCATTGCCGTGCCGATGCTCAAGCTGGTCGGTCTGAGTGCCATGCTGGTCGCCACGCAGGTCGGCAACGGCGGGTGGCTCCGCGACCGCACCCGGCTGTATCACGTGGTACGCTGGGTCGGCCGCTGGTCGATGATCGACATCTTCATGGAAGCATTGCTCGGAGCCCTGGTGCGGTTCGGCAATGTGATCACCATCGAGCCAGGGATCGGTGCCGTTGCGTTCTGCGGCGTGGTGATCTTGACGATATTTGCCGCCGAGACGTTCGATCCGCGGCTGATGTGGGACGCCGCGGCGCGCACCGTACCTGCACTGGGCACCAGTTCCCTGGGGCGGCGCATTTGATAGCCGCTCGCCTCACGTCTCCAAGCGGACCAGCCTGAAGATACCGAACGGCGGCACCGGTGTCGCGGTGATGCGCGCCAGGTCCTCGGGCGTGAACAATGCTTCCGCCTCGAAGTCCGGATGCCACCCAAGCGCGCGCGACGCCGGCGCCAGCGCCCGCTCAATCCACCACAACAGCCCCTTCTTGGCGGTGAAGTGGCTGATGAACAGGATGCTGCCGCCCGGACGCACCACGCGGCGCATTTCTCCCATCAGCGCCCGTGGATCCGGCACGACCGAGGCCACAAACATCGCCACCGCGATGTCGAACGACGCATCAGGGAAGTCGGTCGCCTCCGCGTCCATCTCGCGCAGGGCCACCACGTTGCCGATGCCGCGGTCGGCCACGCGCTTGCGAGCCTGCGCCAGCATCTCGGAGGAGAGGTCGATCCCCGTCACGCGCCGATCGGCGGCATAATAGGGCAGGGCGAGGCCGGTGCCGACCCCGACCTCCAGCACATCGCGCCCTGGGAGACGGTTCACCAGGGCCACGGCGCGCCGGCGCGCCAACAGGAAGATGCCGCCGAACACCGTATCGTAGATGCCCGCCCAGCGCCGGTAGGCGGCACGCACAGCCTCGGCGTCCATTGCAGCCCCTGGTCGGGGGCGGCGCTCCAGGATGTCGCTCATGTCGGTGGTCTTCCTCCCGTAACCGTGCAGGCAGCAGGGCGGGCCGATTCGTCAGGCGTTACTGTCTTGTAACCCGATCGCGGGCCGATGCCCACCTGCCCCTGCCGGCGCGGGATCATTCGCGCTTGCGGCAGATATACGCGAACGCTGGCGGGACGTTGCGCCAGACGATCCGCGTGTGTCCGACCTCGGCGAAGCCGCGCCGCAGCCGCCGGCGCAGTGCCCACGCGCCGGGCAGCACAAGGCTCTGGAGATAGCCGAAGGTCACAAACAGGCCGCCCGGCACCAGCGCGCGGTCGATGGCGGCGAACACCGTCTCCTGCAATGCGATCGGCAGCGTTGCCCAGGGCAGCCCACACACAATCGCGTCGATCGCATCGATCCCGTGCGCCGCGAGGACCTGCGTCAGATCGGCGACGCTGCCGTGAACGAAGGTGAGACGCGGGAATTCCGCCGCCAGCGCGCGGACGAATTCCGGGTTCAGCTCGATGCCGAGATAATGGCAGCCAGGCGCCAGCCGCGCCGCGATCTCGCGGGTGAAGGCGCCGGTTCCGGGCCCGAACTCGACGATCGTCCGCGCCGACCCGAGGTCGATCGGTGCCAGCATCGCATGTGCGAGGGCTGCCGAGCTCGGCAGCACGGCGCCGACGGTCCGCGGCGACTGGACGAACTGGCGGAGGAACAGCGCGGCCGTTCGCGTCAGGCCCATTGCGTCCCCGTCCGTCCATTCATGGGCACGATCGTGCCGACAATTTTCCTGCCCGCGGCCTGGAAGGACGCAGATGTTTTCGGCACGATGTCGGCCGGTGGACCCGGATGAGATCCGCCGGCCGCGACGGAAACCCTACTCGGCCTGCGACAGGTTCACGGCCGCTGTGCGGCCGTTCTGCTGCTGCTCGACCTCGAATCCGATCTTCTGACCCTCGCTCAGGCTTCTCAGGCCAGCCTTCTGGACGGCGCTGATATGCACGAAGACATCCTTCCCGCCCGTGTCAGGAGCGATGAAGCCGTAGCCTTTGGTCGGGTTGAACCACTTGACGGTGCCGCTGGGCATCGACGCGCTGCCTTTCTGCCTGCGGGCTTACCGCCTCCGCTTCGCGGGAGACGGACGCCCAATTATACAGGAGCGCATCAGATGCCTCCGTGACGCTCCTGCCCCTGTGGCAAAGCCCCCGTGATTGTTGTTACCGAGCCGACGGTATTGCCCTGCCGCCCGCGACGATACGCGGGCCTATCCTTCATCGCAATCAGTCCTGTAACCGGTCGCTCAGAAACCTGTCACACCGTTGACACGGCCGCGGCTGCCCCTCGGCCGGCGGGAATCCGCTTGCATCCTCCCCGCCATCGCGCCATGTCGTGCTCCGGCGGGCACTGGCGCCGGTTGCGTGCCCCGTGTCTCGGAGGATTTATGGGTAGCTTCAGCATCTGGCACTGGATGGTGGTGCTGCTGGTCGTGTTGCTGCTGTTCGGCGGCGGCAAGGTCAGCAGCCTGATGGGCGACTTCGCGAAGGGCATCAAGTCGTTCAAGAAGAACATGTCGGAACCCGACGACGCCTCGATGGAGGCGAGTGCCGACAAGCCGACCGGTACGATTTCCGGCCCCGCCGGCCAAGCCGCGGCGAGCGAGCGCGAGCATACCGCGGCCCGCTGATCGGCGGGCACCCCAAGAGATTGAGGTCGGATGCTCGGTTGTCCACAAGTTTTTGTGGTCTCCGGCCATTGATGGATTGACGCCAGCCAATCCCCGTATACCGTATCTTGTGGTTGCACCATCGGGGGGACCACGAGATGGAGTGGGCCGAGGAAACGATCGTCCGTCTGCGAACGCTGTGGGATGAGGGGCTGTCGACCGCGGAGATCGGTCGGCGACTGGGCGTCTCGAAGAATGCCGTGGTCGGCAAGGCGCATCGGCTCGATCTGCCCGCGCGGCCCTCGCCGATCCGCCGTGACGGCAGCGGGCCAGCCGCGCCGCGCCGCTCCGCACCGCGGCGGCTGGCCGGCCCGACCTTGCCGCCGTTGTCCAGCACCTCGCCCATCGCCGCATCGGGCGGCGGGCCGACGATGTTGCCGCACATGCCGGCGCCGGCGCCCAGGCCGGTCCACGTGCCGCCGCCGCACCGGGTGGCGGCGCCGGCGCCGCGGTATGGGCGGATCGTCACCTGCTGTTGGCCGCTCGGCGATCCCGGCACGCAGAGCTTCCGGTTCTGCGATCTGGCCTCGGAGCCGGGCAAGCCATACTGCTCCGATCACGTGAAGCTGGCCTATGTCAGGGTGCGCGACCGGCGCGAAGACGCGGCCTGAGGAGTCGGCTCATTCGTTCGCCGCCAGCCGGATCGCCCGCGGGGTTGCGGCGATGAGCTGGTCGTGCGTGGCCGGCCGGTCGGCGCGGATGAACCCGTAGGCCGGATAGTCGGTGATGCCCATCTCGCCGGCGGGCGGCCACCAGACCCGCACCATCGACCAGTCGTTCGCGGCCGAAACATCGATCACCGGCTGGTCCGCGCTGACCCGGTGATGCACCCAGTTGGCCTGGGTCACCAGAACCTGCCGCCGGCCGAGAACTTGCGACACCACGGCGACATGGCCACTCGGCAGGCGGCCGGAGCGGCGCAGCACCAGCACGCTGCCGACCGAGGGGGCATCGTCGCGGGCGTAGCGTCCGTCCGCCTGCCACCACCAGTCGGCCGCCGCGCCCGAAAGGCGGATGCCACTCAGCGCGCGGGCGAAGGGGACGCAGTCCAGCGGAACGGAGCCGCCGACGTAGTCGCCGACGCGTCCGCCGGCGTCCGGGCCGTGCGAGGCGCAGGCCGACAGGAAAGCCAAGCCGACCAGGACCACGGCGAAACGGGATGCGGTGCGCATGCGCCCAGAGGCAATCAGATACTTAGGGCTGCTTTATCCACTAATATGGCGTAACGATGCAACAACACTCGGACTGGGCACGGTTTTCCGGGCTTGGGTGTCGCACTATCCGCTGTGCTGTGGGAATTGACCGCCGCCGCCGTGTGGTTGCTGGCGCGATAGACGAGGTGCCGGCGTGGCGAACGTGCTATCCTCGCTCACGGGCCGGCGCATGACCTGGCGCACGGAGCGAGATGAGAAGGACCGCACCATGCCCCAGACGTTCGACCCCGCCACCCTCGCCGCGCTGCACAGCACCAGGGAAGTCCGCATCCGGACCGCCCGCCACCGGAACCGCGGCGTCGTCATCTGGATCGTGGCGGCGGACGACGGCGTGTTCGTGCGCTCGGTCCGCGGGCCCAAAGGGAAATGGTTCGTCACCGCCGCGGCCGATGGCCAGGCGACGCTGGAGGTCGGCGATCAGCAGTTTCCCGTCCGCGTCGTCCCGGTCGCGGACCATGCCACGATCGAGGCCGTCAGCCAGGCATTCCTGACCAAATACGCGACCAGTCCCTATGCACAGTCGATCGTCGCACCCGCCACGCTGCCCACAACGCTGCGGCTCGATCCGGCGTGACGACCCGCTACCCCTCCACAGGCTGAATGCCGTTCTCCTGGCACCAGGCGCGCAAGGCCCCTTCCGTCGTACGGTTCTCGAATTCGTACCATCGCTCCAACATTCCGCGCCGGTACAGCAGGTCCTTGAGGCGCCCATAGGCGCCGCGCCGTTGAAAGTAGCCTGCGACCGTCCCGCTGTCGTCGGGGAGTACCTGATCGATGAAGGCGAACACCAGGCGGCGGCCGAGGTCCAGATCGTTCTTGTGCGGCACTGCGATGTAGCGATCGGACGTATCGAGATCCTCCGGCGGCTCTTCTTCCTCGAGGTCGACCGCATCCGAATGCCAGTATATCTTGCCAGTATCGAGGCAGATGTACGCGCTGTGCTCGAACGGAGCGCCGGTGCTCACGAAGTTGAAAGAGCTCCTCAGCTCCTCGGCGTTGACGGAGACGGGTTTCGTCGAATCCATATGACATCTCCTGGTGGTACTTTGCCGCCGAGCTCGCGCGCCCTATCGCGGCAGCGATCCGCCCAGCACCGTCCATCCTAGCTGTCCATCGACCGCACCGACCCCCGTCCCCATCGTCCCCTTCACCTCGATGGAGCGGAACCGCTGCACTCGGAAACCCGGAGAGAAGTGATCCGCCGCCAACCCTGCCTTCAGCTTCAACGCCGTCAGGAACCGCCGCGGGTCCGCCAGTTCGTCCCACACGCTGGGCAGGAACAGCGAGCGCCGCCCCAGGTCCTCGACGATCAGCCCGTCCACGCCCGGGCGAAGCTGCGCCAGCAGGTCGGCCTCGGTAGAAAAACGCATCGACGACGGCGGCGTCAGCACCGAGACCGACAGCGACAGCGCCGCCAACTCCAGCCAGTCCAGGCGGGGGAATCGCCAGTCGCGGAACGCCGCGTTGAACGCGTGCTGCACCACATCGACGATCAGCGGCCGCGTCGCCACCGCCGAACCGATGCAGCCGCGCAGCGCGCCCCGCCGGCGCAGCGTGATGAAGGCGGCGCCGGGCGCAGCCAGCAGCGGCGGCAGCGTGGCGTCCGTGACGACGTGCGGCGGCTGCCCGGTGTCCAGGCCGAACCGGATGGAGCGGCGGACCAGGTCGAGCAGCACCGGCCCGGCAGCCTCGACTGCTTCACGTTCGGGGTCCGGCGGCGCGGTCTCGTACAGCGCCCAGGCGCCGTAGCCAACGACACGGTCCCGCGGGCCGGCGGTGTCGCCGGAATTGCGCAGGTCCAGCCGTTCGATCGCCATGCCCCGGCTGCGCGCGGCGAGCAGAAGGCCGCGGGTTGGCACCGCCCCGCAGGCCTGGGCGGGCGTAATGGCGGGATCGAACCGCTCGATCGCCTCGGCGGTGGTCTGGTCGATGCGCCGGCAGGCGGCGTAGTCGAGGTAGTGCGACAGGTCGGTGGACACCACGATCAGCGTCTCCGGCCCGCCCCACAGCGCGTCGAACACCGCCGCGACCGCCTCGGGAGGCGCATCGCCGGCGACGATCGGCACCAGGCGGAAATCACCCAGCACGTGCTGCAGGAACGGCACGTGCACCTCCAGCGCATGCTCGCGCTGGTAGGCAGCGTCGAGCTCACCCACCATGGGTAGCGCGCGCAGTCGTGCGATGGCGTCAGTGTCGAGCTGCACGGTGCCGCCGGGCATGGCCCAGGCCTCGGCGGTGTCGACCGCGAGGCCGCGGAACGTCACATAATGCGAAGGCCCGATCAGCACCACGCGGCTGATCCGCCCGCGCGCGCCGGCGAGGCGCGCATAGGCACGGGCGGCGACAGGGCCGGAATAGATGTAGCCGGCATGCGGGCCGATGATCGCCTTGGGCGGCGCGGCCGCGGGCGCGTCGTTGCCCGCCTCGGACAGGAACCGCGCAAGCTGCCGCTCCAGCGCGTCACGTTCGGCTGGGTAGAAGGTTCCCGCGACGGCGGGATGGCGGATTGCGGTCATCGTCGCCAGATTATAGTGCATGGATACCACGATTGAAGGTTCGCTGTTCCCCGCCCGTTACTGGCACGCGCTGGCGGACGGCCGCATCCAGTGCGACGTGTGCCCGCGGTTCTGTCGCCTGCACGAGGGCCAGCGCGGCCTCTGCTTCGTGCGTGCGCGTCAGGACGACGCGCTGGTGCTCACCACCTACGGGCGGTCTTCCGGCTTCTGCATCGACCCGATCGAGAAGAAGCCGCTGAACCATTTCCTGCCCGGCACGCCGGTGTTCTCGTTCGGCACCGCCGGCTGCAACCTGACCTGCAAGTTCTGTCAGAACTACGACATCTCCAAGGCGCGCGAGATCGATCGGCTGAACCAGGACGCGACGCCGGCGATGATCGCCGAAGCGGCCCGCCAGCTCGGCTGCAGGTCGGTCGCGTTCACCTACAACGACCCGGTGATCTTCCTGGAATACGCGGTTGATACCGCGCGCGCCTGTCACGAAGCGGGACTGAAGACGGTCGCGGTCACCGCCGGCTACATCACCCCTGAGGCGCGCGGCGAGTTCTACGCCGACATCGACGCGGCGAATGTGGACCTGAAGGGCTTCACCGAGCCGTTCTATCGCAACCTGTGCGGCGGGCGGCTGGCCGATGTGCTCGACACGCTGGTGTGGATCAAGAGCAGGACGAATGTGTGGCTGGAGGTCACCACTCTGCTGATCCCCGGCGAGAACGATTCGGATGCCGAGATCGGTGCGCTCGCCGCCTGGTTCGCCGCCGAACTCGGCCGCGACGTGCCGCTGCATTTCACCGCCTTCCATCCCGACTGGCGCATGCGTGACCATCCGCCGACGCCCCCCGCCACGCTGACCCGCGCGCGCTCGATCGCGATGAGCCACGGACTGCGCTACGTTTACACTGGCAACGTCCATGACGGTGCCGGCGGCAGTACGTATTGCCACGGCTGCGGGGCGCTGCTGGTCGGCCGCGACTGGTACGAGCTGACCGGCTGGGGGCTCAACGCGGATGGGCGATGCCGCGGGTGCGGCACCCCGGCGGCCGGTGTGTTCGAGGCGCAGCCAGGGAATTGGGGTCGCAAACGGCAGCCGGTGCACTTTCGCCGGTAGGACCAAAGGACATTGCTGACTCACCGGCACCCCTCATCGTCATGGCCGGGCTTGTCCCGGCCATCCACGTCTTTTCATGCTGTTCGCAGTAAAGACGTGGATGGCGTGGTCGAGCCACGCCATGACGATGGGTCCACCGGTACGTCATCAAATCCGTGCGCTGGTACAAGATCTGCACCCGCCCGTCATGGCAGGCCATTAGCAGCATCGCGGTACCGCCGCGGAAGGCCGGGAAATAACCCCTGCAGGCTCAAATTGGCACGGTTCCTCTTTCCTGGTTGCCAATATGTTCGTAGAAGGCGGCCATGCCGTACGGCCCGCACGTCGTTGACCTTGTGGAGACCGGCCTGTCCGAGTGCTTCCAGTATCATGGGGCGTTGGACTCCTTCGTCCTTCGCGCTGGCGTGGTGCAGGCAAGCCTCTCGGCTGCTCGCGAGCGGGCAAAGGAACGCAACAAACGGTCTATGCGGGGCTTCAACCGCGCGCCCAAGCGGATCGTTGTCCAAGAGCTGCTGACCGATCTGAACGGTGGCCGACCTGACGATGATCGGATTATGGCCGCGCTCATCACCGGTCTTTGCAGTGGCAATTTCCCAGGCGCCACGCCAGATGGCCAGGCCGCGGTTGAGGCCCTGAAGGCGCAACGCATCGTCGAACGGCAGGAAGCAGAGGCTCGGCGAGCCGAGGAGGAACGGAGGAAGACGGAACGGAAGCAAAAGGCAGAACGGGCCTTGGCAGAGCTTGCGAAAAAGCGGGACTCTTTTCGCCAGTCATTCCTTACACTGTACGAGCTTCAGGACCCGCAGCAGCGCGGCTATGCACTAGAGCGGTTCCTTAACGGCTTCCTCGATTTCGAGGGCCTCAACCCGCGCGGCTCATTCAAGCTGATCGGCGAGCAGATCGACGGCTCTTTTTCCTGGGCATCACGCACGTATCTGGTCGAAGCCAAGTGGGTAAAGGACCCGGTGGGTGCGAACGGCTTCGGTAGCCTGATGTACAAGATTGATGGCAAGACGGCGGATACGCGCGGCCTTTTCCTGTCGATCAACGGATACTCACCGGAAGCAATTAATGGTTTGCGTCTCAAAGGCGAGCTGCGCTTCATCTGCATCGATGGCACGCACCTGATGCACACTCTATCGCCGGGCCGTGATTTTCCGAAGCTGCTCGACTTCCTGTTGCGTCATGCAAGCGAAACTGGCGAAGCATATCTGACGGCCAGCTCGCCGGCGTTCACGTCGTGGCGAGGATAGGGCTCGGGCTGTCGTCACCCGATGTTGAAGTTTCTGGGCAACATCGTCGAGCAGCTTGATCTGGCGCTGGAGCATTTGTCCAAGGGCGACGCCAACAACGCTCGCTTTGGGCTTATGCTCACTGACAACGCCGTAGAGATTGCGCTGCACCAATTCGCCAAAGATCACAAGGCTCTTCGTGACTCCGAAGGCTGGATGCGGAATAAATACAAGGATGCGGCCCTGCTTCAGAGAGCTCTTGGCCGGCATTTCGAGGACAAGGTCAAACTTGCAAAGAGCCTTGGTAAGCTGTCGAACGACACGGCCGAAAGCATCGTCATCTTTCATGGCGTCAGAAACGAAGTCTATCACATCGGGTTGCAACATGAGGCGGTGCTGCCGGCCTTGGCTGCGTTCTACTTTGAGGTCGCCTGCGGCTTCCTCGGCAGCTATCAACCGCTCTACTACTCATGGAGCTCGGGACAAACCTATCCCGACAGATCGCTGAAATATCTGAGCCGACCCGACATGCTTACAGTTGGTGGCGAGCAATACAAGGTAGCGTGCCAGAAGCTGGCTGCGCAGGCTGGGTTTGATCCCGCGGGGTTGATCGAGGCGCTGGCTGATCACATAGATGAACTGATCGAGGATCAGGATTCGTCGATCGACCTGATCTCAACCGGCGCTCCGCAGAAGCGCGCGCGGGACCAGGTGATCATCGACTGTCAGGCATGGGCCATGACCTTCAGCGATGAGGGCGCAAAGTTCCTTGCCGAGTCAGGCTGCCCCGACGTCAAAATCTTCGGCCGCGTACAGTGGATCACCGACCACTACCCGTTCGCCGTCAAGCGTGATCCGATTAGCGCATGGCGCAAGCGAGCCAAAAGCGTGCGTCACGAAAAGGAGCCGCATGCCGCCCTTTGGAAATATTACGCCTTCATGGGGCAGACAGCGACGCTGCGCGATCTGATCACCGATGCTGGGTATCAGGTCGAAGCTTACATCGACCAGGAAATTGATCGGCTGAGAGGGCGTTAACCCCGGCTAGTAGCCCGGCACACGAAGTGATCGCCCACGCTTCGATTGTGCACTAGCGTCGAAGGGCGTAACGGCGTCGCGACCGCTCGGAGCATTTGTGTCCATCTCTTCTGATCTGCGTTCATTTGCGTTGGATTCTTGCTTGCGTGCCTTCGGCGCGCGGATGCGCTGCCGTCGCTGAATATTTTCCTTGACATGCGCCGCCGTCTATGTTCTTGTTCTGTTCATGTCCGCGGCCGAAGCCCCAACCCCGACCACCGAGCCCAGCCGCAGCGGCCGCCTGCTCAACCTGGTCCGCAAGCTGATCGGCTACGGCCGCGAACTCGCCGCCACCATCTGCCCGCGCACCGCCGCCGAACCCATCTTCGCCATCGTCCGCTTCGGCACCATCAATCTTGAGCTGATCCTCGCGCGCATCGCCCGCGGCCTGCACCTCGCCCAGGCGCTCGAAGCGAGAGTGCTCCAGCGCGCTGCCCACCTCGACGCGCGGCCGGCGCCCGGCCGGGCTCGATCCGCGGCCAGGGCACCTGCCGCCGCCCCTCGCGCTGCCGAACCGATCGACCCCAGCCTCGCACACCTGCCCACCGCGGAGCAGATCGCGGCCGAGGTCCGCCGCCGGCCGATCGGCGCCGTCATCGCCGATATCTGCCGCGATCTCGGGATCCTGCCGAGCCATCCGCTGTGGCGGGACGTGCAACTGACCATGATGGAGCACGGCGGTGCCTTTGCCCGCCTGGCGATCGACGTCATCAGGCAGGCATTCTCCCCGGCTGCCCGACATGCGTTCGCACGCATCCCTGCCGCATTGCGACGACCGGCCTTGCGGTTCGAGGCACAGGGCGCCACCGGGCCGCCCTGAGTCTGTCGCCTGACGATCGAGGCATTACCCACGGGACCAGCGCAGGCCGGCCCCTCCGTCCTGATTCGTCCAACACACCAATGCCGGTTGGATGCCGACCTTCGTCGGCATGACGAAGGTACCTGTGCCGGTGGGTCAGTCGTAACGGTGCCTGGTCAGTCGCTGCCCGCTATCCCGTCACCAGTCGTCCGGCACCCTCGATCACCTCGTCCCAGTCATCCACCTCGCGGTTCTCCGGTGCGACCAGCACGTGCTGCACGCCCACCGCCTCGTATGCGGCGAGCCGATCACGCAGCTCGCCCACATCCCTGCCATTCCACTGGGTCCGCATCGAGATGGTGAACCCGTCCGGCCGCGCCGCCCGCAGCCGCCGCACAATCGGCGCGGCCTCCTCCGGCGTTTCCCGGCTGCCGTGCCAGCCATCGGCGATGCGCGCGGTCCGCTTCAGCGCCGCGTCCGAGCTGCCGCCGATCCACAGCGGGATATGACTGACCGGCTGCGGCGTCATCGTCATGTCCACGATCTTCGCCGGGATGTATTTCGCCTCGAACGTCACCGGGTCCTGCGTCCAGACGGCGCGCATCATCGCGATGCCCTCGTCCATCCGCCGCCCGCGCTCCTTGAACGGCACGCCCAAGGCCGCGAACTCCGGCTCCAGCCAGCCGACGCCGGCGCCCAGGATAAGCCGTCCGTTCGACAGGTTGTGCAGCGTGGCGAGTTCCTTCGCCAGCGGCAGCGGATGGCGCATCGGCAGCACCAGCACCGTGGTGCCGAGGCGCACGCGTTCGGTCACCGCGGCGACATAGCTCAGCGTCACCACCGGATCGTAGAACAGCGGCGAGCGCGGGAATTCCTTGCGCGGCACGATGATGTGCTCGCTGACCCAGACATCGTCGAAACCAAGCGCCTCGGCGCGGATCGCGTGGCGGCGGATCAGCGCCGGGGTCGCCTGCTCGCCGGCATGCGGCAGATGAATGCCAAGCTGCATGATGTTGTCCCCTCGGTTGGTGCGCCGCAGAATGCGCGCAACGCAGACAGGAGGAAACGCCACATGACATCGCGATGGGAAACGCCCGCGCCGATCCGTTATCCGGACGCGGACATCGTCTCACTCGATCCTCGCTTCGATCGCATCGCGCTGGGGCATGCCGCGATCGAGCGCATCGTCACCGGCTGCCGCTTCACCGAAGGCCCGGTGTGGTTCGGCGACACGCGGCAGCTGCTGGTCAGCGACATTCCCAACGACCGCATCATGCGCTGGGACGAGGAGACCGGTGCCGTGGGTGTGTTCCGCCGGCCGTCGCACCATGCCAACGGCAACACGCGCGACCGGCAGGGAAGGCTGATCACCTGCGAGATGGGCAGCCAGCGCCTGACCCTCACCGAATACGACGGCACCATCACCGTGCTGGCCGAAAGCTTCGACGGCAAGCGGCTGACCGGGCCGAACGACGTGGTGGTGAAGTCGGACGGCTCGATCTGGTTCAGCGACAACGGCGCCGGCATCCGTGGCAACTACCTGGGGCACAAGGGCACGCCGGAGCTGCCGTATCGGGTGTATCGCATCGATGGCAAGACTGGCGAGCTGACGGTGGCGATCGACGACATGGCGCGGCCGAACGGGCTGGCGTTCTCGCCCGATGAGTTTCGGCTTTATGTCGTCGATACACCAGCGGAACCGAAGACCACGCATGTCTATGACATCGTCGATGGCACCAAGGCAGTGAACGGCCGGGTGTTCTTCGCGACCAAGGGCTGGGCCGACGGCATCCGCTGCGACACCGGGGGCAATGTCTGGTGCGGCTTCTCCGGCGGCGAGGGCGAGGACGGCGTCGCGGTGTTCGCCCCCGACGGCAAGCTGATCGGCCGCATCCTGTTGCCGGAGCGCTGCGCCAATGTCTGCTTCGGCGGTGTGAAGCGGAACCGCCTGTTCATGGCGGCGAGCCAGTCGGTGTACGCGCTGTATGTGGAGGCGCAGGGAGCACCAGGCGGATAACCCCTCAGGTCGTCATTTGTCCGCCTGTGGCTGACCGGGCGCGGCCACCCTATATTCCGGGCCGACACGAAGGCGGAGCATTGATTGATGGCGACCACGGAGACCGCGGCGCTGGTGCCGGTGACGGTCCTCACCGGCTATCTCGGCGCCGGCAAGACCACGCTGCTGAACCGCATCCTCACCGAGCAGCACGGCCGCAAGTACGCGGTGGTGATCAACGAGTTCGGCGAGCTCGGCGTGGACAACGACCTCGTCGTGGACACCGACGAGGAGGTGTTCGAGATGAACAACGGCTGCATCTGCTGCACGGTGCGCGGCGACCTGATCCGCATC
>Ga0209040_10000966_pt1 | contig 22472 bp, 20 predicted proteins | sample BogFormECP12_OM3_FD_188240 | JGI IMG/M metagenome (GOLD analysis project Ga0209040, IMG submission 188240) | Bog forest soil microbial communities from Calvert Island, British Columbia, Canada - ECP12_OM3 (SPAdes) (version 2) | ecosystem: Environmental > Aquatic > Freshwater > Wetlands > Bog ... | reverse complement strand
GGGATGCCTGGCCCGCTGTCACAGACCTCGATGCGCAGCACGTCGCCGCGCTTCCGAAAGCCAAGCAGCACGCCGCCCCGGCGCGAATAGCGGAGCGCGTTGTTGAGAAGATTCTGCAGGATACGCCGCAGCATCAGCGGGTCGGACCGCACGAACGCGTCCGAGCGGCGCATCCGCAGTTTCAGTCCGCGCGCGGCGGCCAGCGGTTCGAATTCCAGGCGCAAAGGCTCAACGACGCGCTCGATCTCGAACGTGCAGACGTCGGGCCGCATCACTCCGGCGTCGAGCTTGGAGATATCGAGCAGCGTGCGGATCAGGTCCTCCAGGCTGACGAGCGCGTTATCGACCTGACGCACGAAGGGGGCGCTGCTCGGATGCGTCTCGAGCTCGGACAGAGCCGAGAGACTGAGCTTGGCGGCGTTGAGCGGCTGCAGCAGATCGTGGCTGACAAAGGCGAGAAACGTTGACTTGAACGAGTTGGCCTGATCGGCGCGCAGTTTGGCCTTCTTCAGAGCTTCGTTCGTCCGCTCGACCGATCGCAACGCCGCCTGCAGCTCCATCGTCCTGCGACGCACTCTGTTGTCGAGCGAGATGGCCACCTCGAACAGGCTGAAGCCGTTGGCCGGGTGGTCCATCGCCCGCTCCACGCGCGACATCAGTGCGCTGTTGATCTTTCTGAGCTTGGCGTTCTCGAGTGTGAGCTGCTTGATGGGGTCCGGATCGGGGGCGGGCCTCATGGCGCGCTCCGCCGCCCGATCGCGACGCCCGAGAAGGTCTGGTTCAGATGCATCGAATGGAATTGCTCGCCGTAGGTATTGAAGCCCACCACATTGTGCCGGCGATAGAGGTCTTCAAGTTCGCGCACGATCTGCCTTTGCTCGGCGTCGAGCCGGCGATGAAGGCAATCAAACCCTATGTAGAGCGAGACTTCTCCTAATTCCGATTCAGTGTCCCGGAACATCTGTTCGACGACGCCAAGGGTGTCCAGGCGTCCGGCCGCAGTCAGCACCAATCCCTCGTCGATCGCGCAGAAGAACGTCAACGATCCATCTTCGTTGACGCGCTGAATCGAGCGCGCGTAATAGTCTCCGCCGACCCGGACGATGACGGGATGCGCGGCGAAGACATAGTCGCTCAGTTCGTTTTCGGACACGCCCGCAATTCGCGCATATTCGCGGGCGGCAGGCTCGGCGTTGATTTCGCGCACGATGCGCTTCTCGATGTCGGCTTCGGTGACGACAAGCTTGATCGCGGTCGGTTCGAAATTGTTGCACTTGAACAATCTGCACGGCAAGAGGGTGCTGACCAGCAGCAGCACGGCCGAGTTGGCGTGCACCTTTCCGTCGAACAGAATCCATGTCTCGCGGAAATTGGTGCCGTCGCCCGCTGAGCCGCCCACCACCGGAATGTCGTCGAGACTGGCGCTGATCGCCGAGATCAGCGACTCCTCGTGCAGGCACAGTCCGTCGACGAGGAGTAGGCCGAAACGACTTCGTCCCTCGACGCCCGCTTCGGCCTCTTCGAGCCTCGCACGCGACTCGGCCATCGCATCGCGAATACGCTCGAGCGTGAAATTGTCGAGGTCTGGAATCGGCATGGGCACGATCGAAAAGTCAGGGGCGCGAAAACCGAGCGCGACCGCGCCGCCGCTGCCGATTCCGTTCGGACTGAGTTCGCCCGCGGTCGTGCAGCCGTAAACCGGCGCATCCGGGAAATGGCTCGCCATAGCGACCGCGAACTCGGCGGGATCATACTCGGGCGAGAAGAACACGAGGATCGCGCTATAGGCGTCGGCCGGCAGGCCCGCTCGCAGACTCCTTGCGGCGTCGCCAGCGGTGGCGCCGCGCCCGGACGCTATTGATACAGGCGTTCCCTCCAAGGCGCCTCGCGCGGCTCGGGCCAATCGCGGTTCTCCCTCACCGGGGCAGATGTCCGCCCGCCCCGTTCGCTTTTCTGAGCCAAGTTTATGCAACGCGGCTCCCGCACGCAACCGCGGCCCGTGGGCCGGCCGCAGGCCAACCCTTTAGTCCTATAGCGGCGCGTTCGAGCGCTGCTAGCTTCGCGGCCGGGAGGACAGAATGGCCCGAATTCGGACAGGCCTGGCGTCTGCGTTTGCGCTCGTGTGCGCTTGGATTTCCGTCGGCTGGGCGGGCGAGCTGCAGCGGAGCGATCTCGAGCGCTTTTTTCCGCCGCCCTATATCCTCGGCGAGAAGGACGACGTCCTGCCGATTTGGCCGATTTTCAAGCAGAACGGAACGGCCGACAAACTCGTCGCCTATGTCTTTGAGTCGGTCGATCTTGCGCCGATCCCCGGTTTTTCTGGCGCCCCGCTCGATCTCCTCGTCGCGCTGACGCCGGAAGGAGACTTCCTCGACGTGAAGGTGCTTTCGCATCATGAGCCCGTGTTTGTCGACGGCCTCGGGTCGGAGCCGCTGTTCGATTTCGTCAGGCAATACACGGGGAAGTCCCTCAAGGAATCGATCAGGGTCGGCCCGCCGCGCGGAGGAGGGGGAGGCGACGGAGCGGGCGCCGTGGTCAACGGCGTCGCCAAAGCCACGGCTTCGGTGCGTATCGTCAACGAGTCTCTGCTGGCCGCTGGGCTCGCTGTCGCGCGCGCGCGAAACTCGGATTCGTGGAGGGGCGCGATCCGAGCCGCGCGGCGACGCTGCGCCCCGATGTCTTCGAGCGGCTGGACTGGGCCGGTCTGGCGGCTCGAGGCTACGTTCGCCAGTATGTGGTCACCAACGCGGAGTCGGAAGCGCCGTTCGCCGGGACGGACGCCGAGGGGCTCGATCCGGAAGTGCGCGCTCGCCCTAGCGACCCCTTCATCGATCTCTGGGTTGGCGCTCTCGATGCGCCCATCGTCGGGCGCAACCTGCTCGATGACGCGGCCTTCGCGCGGCTGATCTCCGACCTCGACGGCCGCCATGCGCTAATCGTGATTTCAACCGGGCGGCTCAGCTTCGCCGGGGACGACTTCGTCGCCGGGGCGACGCCGACCCGTCTTGCGATGCGGCAGGGCGGCGCGCCGAACGAGATCCGCGATTTCGCCTGGCGTAGGCCGTTTGTCCTGACGGACATGCCGCAAGGCGACGTCAGCGTGCTGACCATCAAGGCGCTGGCCGGTTGGGACCCGGCCAGCCCGGCAGACTTCTCCATTCGCGCGACGCGGGAGAAGGGACAGATTCTGCCGGAGCGCATCAGCCATGATTTCGTGTTTCCCTTCTCGGTTCCTCTCGATCTGCTGGCCTTCGCGCGTCCGGAAAGCGCCAAAGGATTTCGGGCAGTCTGGTTGGAGCGAAAGGCCGATGTTATCATCCTAGCGGCGAGCCTCTCCGTTCTTTCGCTGTCGCTGGCGATGCAGAAGATCGTCACGTCGTCCTCCTTCGGATTTGCGATCTTCCGACGGACCTTTCTCGCTTTCACTCTCGTCTTCATCGGCTGGTACGCGCAGGCGCAACTGTCGGTCGTCACATTGATCGGGCTAGCGCGCGCCGCCCGCGGCGCCGGCGGTCTCGACTTCCTGCTCTACGATCCGCCGAGCTTGTTGTTGTGGGCGTTCACGCTCGTCACCCTGCTGATCTGGGGGCGTGGGACGTTCTGCGGTTGGCTGTGCCCGTTCGGCGCGCTGCAGGAATTCGTTGGCGATCTTGCCCGGGGGCTCCGGTTGCCGCAATGGCGAATCTCCACCGCGATGGAGACACGCCTACGTGGGCTCAAGTACGTCGCGCTCGCCTCGGTTCTCGGTGCGGCCTTGGGCTCGTCGGCGCTCGCCGATCAGCTTGCCGAAATTGAACCGTTCAAGACGGCAATCACGCTGACCTTCGTACGGAGCCTGCCATTCGTGCTCTACGCCGTCGGGCTGCTTGCCGTCGGGTTGTTCGTATACAAATTCTTCTGCCGCTATCTGTGCCCGCTCGGGGCTGCCTTCGCGCTCGTCGGCCTCGCGCGGAGATGGGATTGGATCGCGCGGCGCGTCGAGTGCGGCGATCCCTGCCAGCTATGCAGAGCGAAATGCCGCTACAACGCCATTGAACCGTCAGGCGCGATCATTTACCACGAATGCTTCCAGTGCATGGATTGCGTCGTCATTCACAACGACCGCCGGCAATGTGTGCCGCTCATCCTGGCCGATCGGCAATTGCGCCCGTTGCGACAGAGAAAGGCGGCGGCGCTATGACTCGTTTAGGCGTAACCCGACGCGGCGCGCTTCACTTGGCTCTCGGCGCCCTCGCTGGGGCCGTTGGCGCGCCGTCGGAAATGACGCGAGTGCAGGCGCAGGTCTTCCAGCGCGTCGGCATTGCCTTTGGCGCCACCGTGTCGATCACGCTCGAGGCGGCTGACAAGCAGATGGCGGAGGCCGCATTCGCGGCGGGGTTCGCCGAAATTCGCGCGATTGATCGGCTCGCGAGCCTGACCCGTCCGGACTCGGAGGTCTTCAGGCTCAATCGCGATGGCTTTCTGGATCGGCCCGATCCGGCTCTCGTCGAGATGCTGCACATGGCTGAGGCTATGCGCATCGCCACCGCAGGCGCATTCGACGTCACGATCCAACCGCTGTGGCTCGCTTTCGATTCCGCGGCGCGACGTGGGACGTGGCCGAGCGAAGCTGAGATCCGCGTTCTGCGCGAGCGGATCGATCAAGGCCTGTTGCGAGTCGCGCCGGCCCGGATCGCTTTCGCGAAGCCAGGCATGATGATCACGCTCAACAGCCTCGCGCGCGGGTTAGCAGCCGACCGCGTCGCCGCGGCGCTTGTGCGGACAGGCATCGTCAATGCGTTTTTCGATACCGACGTCTTGGGCGCGATAGGTAGACGACCTGACCGCGCGCATTGGCGCGCGCTCGTCCGCAATCCGCGCCTGCCTGAGGAAAGCCTCGGGGTTGCCGACGTGACAGGTTGCCTGGCCACGTCGGGCGACTACCAGTACTTCTGGTCTGCCGACTATTCTCGCAACCACATCATTGATCCCCGACGCGGTGTTTCGCCGAGTCATTTTTCCAGCGTGTCCGTTCTCGCCAAGACAGGCCTCGCGGCCGACGCTTTGTCGACCGCCGCGTTCCTCCTCGACCCGGACCAGGCTGCGAGGATTCTGAAATCGCACGGAGCGGAAGCGCTGCTCCTCGACAAGGCCGGATCGGTCACCCGGACGGCGGGCTTCCCTGCGGTTGGTCCGGGATGATTTTGACAATGGAGCGACAGGGAGATCACGCCGATCCGCGGGCCGCCGCCGGGCCAACTCCGAAAGGACGGATGTGGAGCGCGCCAACCTGGTGGGTACGTTTCGAGGTCGGCTCCTCAAAGGCGCGGCTAGAAGTGTTTGATGGGCGGAGGCGACGGTGAGGCCGAAACGCCTTTTTCTCGGTGCAACGAGCGCTCTATTTGCCTCTTCGTCGGCGCTGCTATCAATTGCGACGACGAATGCCCGCGCGGAAACGATCGAACTCCCGACCTTCGATGTTGTCGCGACCACACCGCTCGGGGGAGGAGACATCGACGCCAGCAGGGTCCCCGTTTCGGTTTGGCAGACTGACGCCCTGGACATCGAGACCTACAAGGATTCGACAGTCACGCAGACGCTTGCGCGCCAAGCCCCGGGGGTCACCGTCGGCAACGTCTCGGGCAACGACTTCCAGCCCGACGTCAGCTATCGCGGCTTCGACGCGACCCCCGTCACCGGCCGGGCCGAAGGCCTGGCGGTTTATCAGAACGGCGTGCGCATCAACGAGGCCTTCGGCGACACCGTCAACTGGGATCTGATCCCCGCCAATGCGATCGACAAGATGACGATCGTCGCGGGCAACCCGATCTTCGGCCTCAATGCCCTCGGCGGCGCGCTCAACGTGACGATGAAGAACGGCTTTACGTGGCAAGGGTTTGAGGCCGATCTGCGCGGCGGCTCGTTCGGGCGGGCTCAGGCGGCGCTGCAATACGGCAAGCAGGTCGGAGACTATTCCGTCTATATGGCGTTCGAGCAGATCAACGACGGCGGCTGGCGGGTGGACGGGTCCTCGCAGATCACGCGGTTCTATGGCGACGTCGGCTACAGGGCGAACGGTCTCGAAACGCATCTGAACCTCACGGCGGCGAACAACACGTTTGGCGCGTCGGCCTCGACGCCGATCCAGCTTCTGCAGAACGACTGGAGCAGCGTCTACACGGTCCCGCAAACGACCGACAACCAACTTGCAATGATCGCGTGGACCGGCGCCTACGCCTATTCGAACACACTGAGTTTTCAGGGTGGGCTCTATTTCCGCTCGTTCAACCAGCAACACGTCGACGGCAACTCGACCAATGTGACGCCTTGCCCGCCTTACTCATGCCTGAACGGAAATCCGGTTCACGACACTCTTGGCCAGATCGTCCCCGACATTTCGCAGAACGGCGCCGTCGACCTCGGCGAGACCGACCGGTTCTGGACCCAGTCGCGCTCGGTCGGCGGCAGTGCGCAGGCTGTCGACACGGACAAGCTGTTCGGCCACGACAATACCCTCACAGTCGGCGCGTCGCTCGATTACGGCTGGACGAATTTTTGTGGCGACAGCGAGCTCGGCACGATCGGCTATTACAACAATGCATTTCCCGTCATCGGCTCGGGCTACAGTCTCGACGAGCCCGACAGCTATCTCGCGCCGGTGTCGGTCAACGCCACCAACACATACGTCGGCCTCTACGCCCTCGATACGTTCAGCGCGACCGACGCGCTGACGCTGACCGCCGGCGCGCGGCTCAATTACGTAGCGATCGATTTGAATGACCAGAACGGCGGCCTCGTCAACGGCTATTCGACTTACGCGCATGTCAATCCGGTCGTCGGCCTCACCTACAAGATTACGACCGATGTTACCTTTTACGCGGGCTATGCCATGTCCAATCGCGCGCCGACGCCGCTCGAGCTCGGCTGCGCCGATCCGAACCACCCCTGCATCATCGACAACTTCCTGTCCTCCGACCCGCATCTCCAGCAGGTTGTCGGTCAGACTATCGAGGCGGGCTTCCGCGGCCAACACGCTTTCGGCGAATACGGCAAGCTGCAATGGTCGGCGGGGCTCTTCCGCACGACTCTGGCTCACGACATTCTCCCGCTGCAAAGCCCTGCCAACGGCTTCGGATACTACGCCAACGTCGGAACCACCTTGCGCCAGGGCGCCGAGCTTAGCGCCCAGTGGAGCGCCGACCGTTGGACAGGTTACGCCAATTACACCTATATCGACGCGGTCTACCTCTCGACGTTCATGGAGCCGTCGCCGTTCAATCCGGCCGCCAATGCCGCGGGCCTCATTCCGATCACCAACGGCACGCCGATCGCGGGCATTCCCAAAAACACCCTGAAAGTCGGCTTCGACTTCAATGTCACCGACAAATGGAAAATCGGCGGCGACATGGTCGCGGCGTCCGGCCAGACGATATTCGGCAACGAGAACGGCGCGTTGCCGCAGGTCCCAGGCTACGTTGTCTTCGGCGCGCACACCTCCTATCAGGTCAGCAAGCAATTGCAGGTTTATGGCCTCGTCCAGAACATATTCAATCAACACTATGAAACCTACGGCGGCCTGTTTGATACGGGCGCGCTGCCTCATGCCGCGCCCTCTCTGACCGACCCGCGCAGCCTGGGACCGGCAACGCAGTTCGCGATCTACGGCGGGTTGAAATACACAATGTGACGCGTCAAGACGCGCTCAAGGGAGAGAAACGAGGCGGATGGCATGCAAGGATTGGATCTATCTCCGGTCGGGCTCTTCTTCGAAGCTGGCCTCGTGGGCAAGGCCGTCATGGCTGTGCTCTTCGTTGCTTCGCTCTGGTGCTGGGTGCTCATCATCGAGGGCGTGATCTCGGTCGCGCGCATTCGCCGCGCCGTTCGCACGGCCCGCACGGGCGGCGCTGTTGCAAAGTCGCTATCCAGCGTCACGCTCGCCGGCGACGAGGAAGTCCGCCGCCGCATTCCGGGCGAGACCGTCAGCGAGCTGCGGGCTCGCATCTCGGACGCGATGGCGCGCGCGGCGCGCGAGCTCTTGACGCGATCCGAGGGTGGGTTGCCCAATCTCGCCGTCATCTCCTCGGTCGCGCCATTCATCGGCCTCTTCGGCACGGTCTGGGGCATCATGTCGAGCTTCGCCGCGATCTCCCAGGCGCAGGACACGAGCCTCGCTACGGTCGCGCCCGGCATCGCGGAGTCCCTTGCGGCGACTGCCTATGGCCTCGCGGCCGCGATCCCGGCCTCGATCGGCTACAACCGCATCGGCGCGGCTTACGCCCGGCTCGGCCAGGAGATGGCGTCCTTCGTCGAGGAGCGCGCGCTGGCGCTGCTCTCTCGTCCCGCGGAGGTGGCGCGTGAGAATTCGCCCCGGCGTCGCGCGGAGACGCCCTGATGGCGATGAAGCCGCGCAAGATTGGTGAAGGCCTCTATCAACCGCTGGCAGAGATCAACGTCACGCCGCTTGTCGACGTTATGCTGGTGCTGCTTATCATCTTCATGGTGACGGCGCCGATGCTCGCGACAGGCATCAAGGTCAATCTGCCGAGCGCGCGGGCCGCTACCCCGCTTGAAGCCAAAGATCCGGTCGTCGTGGTCGTCGCAAGGAACGGGGCCGTGTCGGTTGGAAAGGAGCCAGTGTCGCGGGATGCGCTGGTCGCGTCAGTCAAGGCCAAGCTCAGTGGGTCGAACATCGTCCAGTTGCGCGGCGACAGAGAGGCCGCCTATGGTGACGTCGTCTCGGTGATGGACGAGTTGGCCGCGAACGGCGTGACGCGCATCGCGATCGTCTCGAGCGGGCGCCGCTCCGCCGCTCCCGCTGAGGTGACGCCGAAGCCATGACCGCCGCGGCGCTCATCGGACGCGACTTCGAGCCGCCGGCTTTCCTTCCGGCCTGGCTGCGCCCGGCCGCCATCGCTTGCGTCGTCGCGCTTCACGTCGCTGCGCTCTCGACCCTCCCCTTTCTCGCGCCGAAGCCCCCCGAGCCGCCGATAGAGGTCATCGTCGACGTGCAGCCCGAGGCCCAGCCGACTGCCGGGCCCGCGGTGTCGCCGCCTGAACCGATCAAGGCGCTTGAAGCGGCGCCCGCGCTGCCGGCGGTTGCCCCGCCTGTCGCTGAGGCGCCGCCTGTCGCCATGAGCCCCGTTGCGCCGCCGGAGCCGCCGGCTGCCTTGCCTCCCGAACCCCCTCCGCCGCCGCCTCCCGCTCCGGTCGAGCTCGCGCCGCCCAAGATCCCGCCGCCTCTGTTGCGGGTCGAGCCGCCGAAGCCAGCGCCTAGACCCATTCAACCAGGACCAACGCGAGCGAAGCTCAAACCCGCGCCCGCCCAAGCGTCGAAGCCCGCTCCAGTCCAAACGTCGAAATCGGCAGCCGCGGCGCCGGGCGAGCCCGCCCCGACCGCCAATGCGGCGTCGCAGTCCGCGTATGTTTCGGCGATGGCTGCCGCGATCCGCAGCCGGCTTTTCTATCCGCCCGCCGCCCGTGCGCGGGGCGCCAAGGGGGTCGTCGGCGTCGCCTTCACCATCGGCGCGTCGGGGGCGCTGTCGTCGTTCGCGATCACCCGCTCGTCCGGCGACGAGGATCTCGATGCGGCCGCCCGCACGCTCGTGCAATCGGCTCATTTCCCGCCGCCGCCGGGCGGCCCAGTCCGTGTTTCGACGGGCTTCAACTATGTCCCCCGCTAGCGCTTCCGCGCCTCGACTGAGAGCGCTGGTGCTCGGCTCGGGCGGGGGCGGCGGCGTGCCGCAGTGGAACTGCGGCTGCCGGGTCTGCCGCCTTGCCTGGAGCGGGGACAGCCGTGTGAAGCCGCGCACCCAATCAAGCCTTGCGGTGAGCGTGGACGGAGCGAATTGGCTGCTCCTCAACGCCTCGATCGATCTGCGCCAGCAGATTCTGGCGACGCCGGCGCTGCAGCCGAAGGGCGAACGCCGCCATTCGCCGATCGCAGCCGTATTGCTCACCAACACCGACGTCGATCACGCGGCGGGCCTGCTGGCGCTGCGCGAGCGCCAGCCGTTCACGATCTGGGGCACGCAGGCCACTCTCGAGACGATCGGCGCGAACCGCATCTTCGACGTCGTCGGACGCGACATCGCGCCGCGCCGCGCGGTGAAGCTCGGCGAGGCGATCGAGCCGCTGCCGGGCCTTAGGCTCGAACTGTTCCCGGTCCCAGGCAAGGTTCCTCTGTGGCTCGAGGAGAACGAGGTCAAGACCGACCAGATCGGCGAGGGCACGGTCGGGGTCGCGGTCGAGGCGGCGGGCCGAAAGCTCGTCTACGCGCCCGGCTGCGCCCGCGTGACGGACGACCTCAAGATGCGCATGGCGGGAGCCCACGCCCTTTTCTTCGACGGCACGCTGTTCGCGGACGACGAAATGATCGTGAACGGCCTTGGCGACAAGACCGGCCGTCGTATGGGCCACATGCCCGTTTCCGGGCCCGGCGGGACGCTCGAGGAACTCGCAGGCTGCGCGCCTGCGCGCCGCATCCTCATCCACATCAACAATTCGAACCCGATCCTCATCGAGGGATCGCCCGAGGAGGCAAGAGTGAAGGCGGCGGGATGGGACATCGCCCTCGACGGAATGGAGGTCGCCCCGTGAAGAGGTGTCTGACCCGTTGGGCTCGCAGGGGCTTCTTGACGTGAGAGTTCGATAGAGATGCTAGCATCCGCCACGGTAAAAGGGCGAAGGGGAGCGGGCTTGCGCGGCTTCGCGCTCGCTCTGTTGTGGCTGGGCCTGGCTGCATTCTCCGGCGCAAAAGCTGGGTTCGCCGAGGATTTGACCGAGATCCGGATAGGCTACATCCGCGCCGCCGCGTCAAAGGTCCGCCTCTCGCTGATGGACGTTCCTGCCGACAACGACGGGATCGCCGGCGCACAACTGGCGATCGACGACAACAACACCACTGGCCGCTTCGTCAAACAGCATTACGCGTTGATCGACAAGACCGCGCGACGCGACGATGACATCGCAGAGGCGGTCGGCGCGCTGGCGGACGCGGGCGCCGCCTTCATTGTGGTCGACGTCGATGCGGACGGCGTACTGAAAGCCGCCGAAGCAGCCAAGCCGCGCGGTCTCATCATCCTCAACGTTGGCGCGACGGATGATCGACTGCGTGAAGAGGATTGTCGCAGCGAGGTCTTGCACATCGCCCCCACGCAATCGATGCTGGCGGATGGGCTCGCCCAATATCTGGTCTGGAAGAAGTGGCGCAAATGGCTGCTCGTTGTCGGCTCGCATGACGGCGACAAGCTGTTCGCAGACGCGCTGCGCCGATCCGCCAAGCGATTCGGCGCCAAGATTGTCGAAGAGCGCGAATTCAAGGACACGGGCGGGGCCCGCCGCACCGACAGCGGCATCGTCGAAATCCAGCGCCAGATGCCGGTGCTCACGCAGAGCGCGCCGGATTACGACGTGCTCGTGGCGGCCGACGAAAGCGAGGTCTTCGCCGGCTACCTACCCTACCGCACGTGGGACCCGCGCCCCGTCGCCGGCTCGGCCGGCCTGGTTCCCACGACCTGGGACGCCGCGTTTGATCAGTGGGGCGCGGTCCAGTTGCAGAGCCGTTTCGTCAGATCGTTCCACAGGTTTATGACGCCGCTCGACATGCAGGCCTGGAGCGCCGCCCGGCTCGTCGGAGAGGCGGCGGCGCGCACGAACAGCGCCGATCCCGCCAAGCTCATCGCATTCGTCAAGAGCCCCGACTTCTCGCTTGCGGCCTTCAAGGGCCAGAAGCTCACTTTGCGCGACTGGAACCTGCAACTGCGCCAACCCATCCTGCTGTTCGACGGACGCAACACCGTGTCTGTGTCGCCGCAAGAGGGCTTCCTGCACCAGTCATCGGAATTGGACACGTTGGGCGTCGATCGACCGGAGACCAAATGCAAGCTCAACTAGCGCGCGCTGTCAGCCGGCTTGGCGCGACGGTTTTTGGGCCAATCGCGGGGCTCGGACTCGGGCTCGCGATCCCTACGCTCCTAGCTAGTCCCGCCTTGGCCTTCCTCGCGTTCGTATCGAATGAAAAAGGCAATTCGGTCTCGGTCGTCGACACGGACAAAATGGAGACGGTTGCAACCATCCCGACGGGTCAGCGTCCGCGGGGCATCGCCGTGTCGCGCGACGGCAAATTCGTCTATGTGGCGCTCGGCGACGACGACACCATCCAGGTCATTGACACAGCGACCTTTAAGAGCGCCGGAGACCTGCCGTCCGGCCCGGACCCCGAGCAGTTCGCGCTCGATCCTTCCGGCAAGACTCTGTACGTCGCCAACGAGAACGATGCGATGGTGACGATCATTGACGTGGACGGGAGGCTCGCGCTCGGCCAGGTCTCCGTCGGCGTCGAACCCGAAGGCATGTCGGTCAGTCCCGATTCGAAGACGCTCGTCTGCACCTCGGAGACGACGAGCATGGCGCATTTCATCGACACCAGGACCCACGAGGTGGTCGGCAATCTGCTGCTCGGCTCGCGGCCACGCTTTTCCGCCTTCAAGTCGGACGGATCCGAACTTTGGGCGACCTCCGAGGTCGGCGGCGAGCTCGCGATCATCGACCCCGCGACGCGGACCCTCAAGGCCAAGGTGCGGTTCGAAATTCCTGGGCTTCGCTCGGAAATGATCCAGCCCGTCGGCGTCAATCTGACCAGGGACGGCAAGTTGGGGTTTGTTTCCCTCGGGCCTGCGAACCGCGTCGCCGTGGTCGATGGCGTGACCCACGCGGTCATCAAATATCTGCTGGTCGGACAGCGTGTCTGGCACGGCGATTTCTCGCCCGACGAGAAATATCTCGTGGTCGCCAATGGCGTCTCGAACGACGTCTCGGTGATCGACGTCGCCAGCCAGAAGGTCGTCAAGTCGATTCAGGTCGGCGAACTGCCCTGGGGCGTCGCTTTCGCGCCGAACTAAGGGCGCTGCTGGCCTCAAGGAGGGATGTCGCCGATGAAGTTTTTGCTCCTAAATCGCAATAGCGCCAGCGCGCGTCGCGCCGTTATTGCGATCGCCTGCGCGGCCGCCATGCTGCTCGGCGTGCGGTTGGCCGAGGCAGAGACCCTGCGCATCGGGGCGCAGACAACCGGCACGTTCGCCTGGGAGCTCCAAGTCATCAAGGCGCGAGGGCTGGATAAGGCCGCCGGACTGGATCTGGAGATCATCGACCTCGCCACGACGGAAGCAGGCAAGCTCGCAATCCTGGCCGGCTCGGTCGACATTGTGCTGTCCGATTGGCTCTGGGTCTCGCGCGAGCGCGGGCTCGGCCGCAAACTGACCTTCGTGCCCTATTCCAGCGCGCTCGGCGCGATCATGGCCCCGGGCGACCGGCCGATCCGAGCGCTTGCCGATCTCAAGGGCAAGACGCTTGGCGTCGCCGGCGGGCCCCTGGATAAGAGCTGGTTGATGCTGCAAGCTTTCGCAAGCCGCAGCGGCTTCGACGTCGGGCGCGAAACGCATGTCGTCTTCGGCGCGCCGCCGTTGCTGGCGCAGAAAACAGCGCAAGGCGAACTCGACGCCACGCTTCAGTTTTGGAATTACTGCGTCGATCTCGAGCAGCGCGGCTTCCGCCGGGTGATCGAGATGACGGAAGTCGAAAAGGGCCTCGGCGCCAGCGGCCCAGTCGCGATGGTTGGCTATGTCTTCGATGAGGATTTCGCCGCCCGGAACGCGCCCGCGCTGACGAAGTTTTTCGAGATCGCCCGGCAGGCCAGGGGCGCGTTGGCCACCGACGATTCGCTGTGGCCCGACATCATGGCGCGCCTTGGCCAGAAGGACCCGGACGCGACGGCGCTCTACAGGAAGCGCTACGCCGAAGGCGCGCCTCGCCCTGTCGCGCTGGAGGAGACGGACGCCAAGATCCTGTTCAGGTCGTTGGCCGAAGTCGGGGGAGCGGAACTCGTCGGCGCCGCCGCGGAGCTCGACCCGGGAACCTTCTATAAATCCAAGGGCGGAGGTTAGACGTTCGTGTGGCGCCTCGTCTCGGTCGGCGTCTTCTTCGCATGCTGGCAGATCGGAGTGGAGATCGCGGGTCCGCGCAACCTGCCGGCGCCGATCGACGTGTTGCGGCGCCTAGCGCAGGAAGCTCTATCGGGCGCCTTGTTTTTTCACCTCGGCGTCACCCTGCTCCGGGTCGGCGCGGCCTTCGTACTCGCAATGGCGATCGGCGCGGTCATAGGCTTTGTCATGGGCCGTCACCGGGTCGCCGATCGGCTCGGCGATCCCTGGCTGGTGCTGTTGCTCAACCTGCCCGCGCTGGTGATCATCGTGCTCGCCTACATCTGGGTCGGTCTCAACGAAGTCGCGGCGATCGGCGCGGTCGCACTCAACAAGATTCCCAACGCAATCGTGATCCTGCGCGAGGGGGCGCGCGCGCTCGATCCACAGCTCGACGAAATGGCGGGGGTGTTTCGCTTTCCGTTTGCGACCCGACTGCGCCATGTGCTCGCTCCGCAGCTCGCGCCCTACTTCGCCGCAGCCGCGCGCTCCGGCCTTTCCCTCGTCTGGAAGATCGTCCTCGTCGTCGAGTTAATCGGACGCTCGAACGGGGTCGGGTTCAAGATCAATGTCGCATTCCAGCTTTTCGACATGACTCTGCTGCTCGCCTACGCCCTGCCGTTCGTCGGCGTCATGCTGGCGATCGAAGTTTTCTTGGTGCAACCTCTTGAACGCAAAGTCTCTCGGTGGCGGCTCGGCGCGGCTTGAAGTCTCCATCAAGTCGAAGGCCTATCTCGGCGCCTCCGGCGAGCGGCACGACGCGCTCGGCGAGGTCGCCTTCGCGCTGGAGAAAGGCGAAGTCGGCGCCGTCGTCGGTCCGTCCGGTTGCGGCAAGACAACCTTGTTGCGCATCGTGGCAGGACTTGACGCACGCTTCGAAGGCGCGATCTCGAGGCGCGAAACAGACCGTCTCGCGGTGGTTTTTCAGGAACCGCGCCTGTTGCCCTGGCGCGCCGTCGAGGACAACGTCCGTCTCGCGGCGCCCGATATCGGCGACGAAGAGCTGGCGGCGCTGCTCGCAACTCTGGGTCTCAGCGAGCATCGCAGGCACTTTCCCCGGGAATTATCGCTGGGGCTCGCGCGCCGTGTCGCCTTGGCGCGGGCGATGGCGGTTCATCCGGATCTCTTGCTGCTCGACGAGCCATTTGCGTCGCTCGACAATGCGACCGCATCCGACCTCGTGGAACAGATCATCGACATCGTCGCGGCGCGCGCGATTACGACGCTCTTGGTCACGCACGACCTCGACGCCGCCGTCCGGCTCGCTGACGTGGTGTTTGTTCTCTCGGAGCGGCCTGCGCGACTGGCGGCCCGGATTGTGATTTCGAGTCCGAGGCGAGGCCTAACCCCGGAAGCAGCCGCTGACGTCACACGGAAAATCAGGACGGCTCAGTGAGCAGTGTTGGCGCGCCCTCGCCAGGTCGGCGCCAAAGTGCTGTTGTCGCGCGCGCCCTCGGAGTCATAGTTCGCGTAAAAAGGGAGGGCAGGAGAAGGTGGGCTTGCACGTTATGGGCAAACTGTGGACGCCGGCGGAGTTCGAGGCGGCCATCCGCGCCGTCGGAGCGCAACGCTATCACGACAAGCATCCGTTTCATCGGATGCTGCACGGCGGCAAGCTGAGCAAGGGCCAGGTTCAGGCGTGGGCGCTCAATCGCTATTGCTATCAGGAAGCCGTGCCGCGCAAAGACGCAGCCTTCATGAGCCGCGTGCACGATCGCGAACTGCGGCGCGAATGGATTCGCCGGATTCACGACCATGACGGACTGGGCGAGGAACCGGGCGGCATCGAGCGTTGGCTGGTTCTCACCGACGGTTTGGGCCTTTCCCGGGACTATGTGACGTCGCGCCGCGGCGCCCTGGCCGGGACGAAATTCGCGGTCGAGGCCTATGTGCGCTTCGTCGTCGAGCAACCCGTCGTGGTCGCCGTCGCCTCGTCGCTCACCGAATTGTTCGCGCCCTCCATTCACCGCGAGCGGATTGCGGGCATGCTGGAGAATTACGACTTCATCGACGACAGGGTCATGGCCTATTTCAAGCGACGGCTCACTCAAGCGCCGCGCGATTCCGAGTTCGCGCTGGACTACGTCAAACGCCATGCGGCGACGCGCGCTGAGCAGGAGCAATGCGTCGCCGCGGTCGAGTTCAAATGCGACGTGCTGTGGGCGCAACTCGACGCCCTGAATCACGCCTACGTCACGCCAAGCGTGATTCCGCCCGGCGCCTTCCGTCCTGGGGGCGGCGATGATTGAGGCGATGGGCGCGGCGTTTCCCAAGCGACGCTTCCTGATCTCGAGGGAGTCGAGGCCTGCCTTTGCGCGCTATGCCCGGTTGCACCAGGATCGGGTGCGCGGGCGCCGGGTCATTCTGGCGCCGGAGCGGGCCTATGAGGTCGATCCGGTCGGCGAGGCGGTGCTGGCGCTCTGCGACGGCGAACTCACCGTCGGCGAGATTGTCGAGCATCTCGCGTCGATCTACTCCGCGCCTGTCGACATCATCGCCAACGACGTCGGCAAAATGCTGCAAGGGCTCGCAGACAAGCGTCTCCTTCGCGACGGGCCCGATTCGCGTGCGCCGGCATCGCTTTCGCCCGCCGCTCGGTCGTATCCGTATTCTCCCGGCGGACCAGCGGGCCTGCTGGCGGAATTGACCCATCGCTGTCCGCTGCAATGCCCTTATTGCTCCAATCCTCTCGAGATGGAGCGCGCCGCCACGGAGTTGAGTGCGGATGAATGGGGCGAGGCGTTCCGCCAGGCTGCGGCCATGGGCGTATTGCAACTCCATCTTTCCGGCGGCGAGCCGACCGCGCGGCGCGACCTCGAGCGGATTCTCGCTCAGGCCATTGAGGCCGGGCTCTACACCAATCTGATAACGGCGGGCGTGTTGCTGACTCGCGAGGCTCTTCAACGGCTCGCCGATATCGGCCTCGATCACGTCCAGCTCTCGATCCAGGACGTTGACCCCGAAAACGCCGATCGGATTTCCGGCTATAAGGGGGGACTATCGAAGAAGCGCGACGTCGCGCGCTGGACCCGGGAACTTGGCCTTGGCCTGACCGTGAACGCGCCGATGCATCGGCAAAACATGGAGCGGCTGCCTGCAATTATCGACTTCGCGCTCGAGGTGGACGCGCAGCGGATCGAGGTCGCGCATATCCAGTATTACGCCTGGGCGGAAAAGAACCGCGCTGCGCTCATTCCGACGCGCGAGGACTTTCTCAAGACGATCGAAATCGTCGACGCGGCAAAGGCGCGCCTCACCGGGGTGTTGAACTTCGATTTCGTTATTCACGATCATTACGCGACCTGGCCGAAGGCCTGCATGGGCGGCTGGGCGCAATCCATTGTCGTGCTTACGCCTTCGGGACGCGTGTTGCCCTGCCATGCCGCTCAGACCTTGCCTGGCCTCGCGTTCGAGACGGTCCGCGAGCGTGCGCTTGCCGACATCTGGCGCAATGGCGCGGCGTTCGAGGCGTTCCGCGGCGAAGAGTGGATGAAGGAGCCCTGCCGCGCCTGTGATCGGCGAAAGATCGACTTCGGCGGCTGCCGCTGCCAGGCTTTCGCGGTAACTGGCGACGCATCGGCGGCGGACCCTGCCTGCCAACTCTCCCCGCACCATGGCCGCTTCGCCGCTCTCGCAGAGGCCGAGTCGCGTGTCGCGCCGCCCCCGTTCGTCTATCGCCGCATGGGCGGGCTTGCGTCCTCAGGCGCCGACGTCGGATGAGCAGCGGCGAGCGATCGCGATCCGTCTGCATCTGCGCTACTTGCCGCAGGTTTGAGCCTTTTTCTCGTCGATCGAGAAGATCGCGCCTTGTTTGATCGCGACGCCACGGACGATGCAGGAGCGGCCCGACTTGTCGGCGAATTTCACGTCATAGAGGCCGGACACAATCCCGATGACCTTCAGCCTCTCGTCGTGGTCGACGCTATGGTCGCTGTCGTTGGCGGTCTGGTCCGGACCCCACGCGTTGTCGCCCGCGGGCGAAAGCTGCAGTGAAGTGATCGTCTGGGCTGTGAGGTTCCAAAACATGGTGTCTTTCGCGCTGGCGTCGCTCGAAACGAAACACGCGGCAAGGATGATCCCTGCGAGTAACCTCGACATTCCTAGCTCCTGCGGCGCCGCCGATTTGAAGGCCACGGGCTACGCCTCCCCAATGACGAATGCGGTCTCCTTAACATCGGGCGACAAAGCTACCCGAATCAAGCGAGCATCCGATTTGCCCCTCTTCCTCTCGCCTATCGAAACGTCCTATTTCCTCGGCCTTCGGCGTCAGCCACGTGAATTGAAGACTGTCATGATGGATTGGCTCGCACGGGGACGCAAACGCAATCGCCGCACAGCGCGCGGGGTCGCCCGTTGTCGTGCCGGGTTCGCGCGATGAAAGACGACGTTCGCGGCCTGACGCCCGCGCTCGATATCCAGGGCGTCAGCCACCGCTATGGCGCGCGGAAGGCGCTCGATGGGGTGAGTTTCACCGTCGCGCCGACGTCGTTCACGGTGTTGCTGGGCCTCAATGGGGCTGGTAAGTCGACGCTATTCTCGCTGATCACGCGCCTTTACGCCACGCGTAAGGGGCGGATTTTCATCTACGGCCGCGACGTTGCGCGAGAGCCAAGCGCGGCGCTTGGCCAGCTTGGGATCGTTTTTCAATCGCGCGCGCTCGATGCTGATATCTCGGTCGAGCAGAACCTCATCTATCACGCGGCGTTGCACGGCCTGGGCCGTCGCGAGGCCCTTGCCCGCGCTCACGCCGCGCTTGGCCGGGTCGATCTTGCGGATCGACTGCACGAACGCGTCAGCAAGCTTTCCGGCGGCCAGATGCGACGGGTGGAGATCGCCCGCGCCCTGCTCCACCGCCCGCGCCTGTTGCTGCTGGACGAGCCGACTGTCGGGCTCGACGTCAAGGCCCGCGCGGGAATCCTGAAGCATGTGCGCGGCCTCGTCGCCGGGGAGCGTATCGGCGTGCTGTGGGCGACGCACCTGATCGACGAGGCCATGCCCGGCGACGATGTCGTGATCCTGCATCGCGGCCGCGTGCTTGCTCATGGGCCGATCCACGCGGTCATTGCGGGTAACGCGGAGAAAGATTTGGCCGGCGCGTTCCGCAATCTCACCCACGACTCTGGGTCCGAGGACGAGGGAGCGGCCGAATGAGTGCTGTTGAGGGAGATTCCTGGCGCGGCCTGACGCTGTCGCAATATTTCATCTGCCTGAAGGGAATCATCTGGCGCGAGGGCCTGCGTTTCCTTCATCAGCGTGAACGTTTCGTCTCGGCGCTTGTCCGCCCCCTCGTCTGGCTGTTCATCTTTGCCGCCGGGTTTCGTCAGGTCTTGGGCGTTTCCATCATCCCGCCTTACGAAACCTATGTCCTCTACGAAGTGTACATCACGCCAGGTCTGATGGCGATGATTCAACTCTTCAACGGAATGCAATCCTCGCTGACCATGGTCTATGACCGCGAAACGGGCGGCATGCGCACCCTGCTGGTCAGTCCGTTTCCTCGCTGGTTCCTTCTGTCGTCAAAGCTGCTGGCGGGAACGATCGTTTCGATCCTCCAGGTCTACGTCTATCTCGCAATCGCCTATTTTTGGGACATCGAGGCGCCGCCGATCGGTTACATCACGGTCTTTCCGGCGCTGCTGCTGAGCGGTTTCATGCTGGGTTCGCTCGGGATGCTGATCTCATCTTTGATCAAGCAACTCGAAAACTTTTCCGGAGTCATGAACTTTGTCATATTTCCGATGTTCTTCGCCTCATCGGCGCTTTATCCGCTCTGGCGCGTCAAGGAATCAAGCCCGTTTCTCTATGATGTCTGTGAGCTCAATCCGTTTACCCATGCGACGGAGCTCATCCGCTTCGCCCTCTATGGCAAACTGGAGCCAACCTCGCTGGCGATCGTATTGGCATGCACCCTTGTCTTTCTCTCAGGCGCAATCATCGCGTACGACCCCGCTCGCGGAATTCTTGCACGGCGTGGCGCAGGGACGATGAGAACCTAGTCGCTCGGCCCGACCCGGGCTGCCGCCGCCCTCCCGCTCTTGATTCCCGCGCCGACCGACCGGAGTCGACGTTAAGCGGACGTACCCGCCCTCGCCGAAATTGTCGTTGACGAAGGGCTGCGTGAGGAAATTGCTTCGGGGTGCTCAAAAGATCACGGCGACCACCGATGGCAGTTGCCACCTCGCGCCATACTGCGGGGTCACGACGTTGTAGTAGCCGCCGAACGACAGTTTGACTGGCAGCTTGCCGCCCAGCTTGATGATCCGACCCCCCACCACGCCGACGGGCACCGTCTGTTTCCGCCCCGCGTGGTCTTCGTCGTCAGTGATGATCGGCGCGGAGCTGACGAACCAGCCGTGGCCGAAATTGTAGTTGACGAACGGCTCCACGAGGAATTGCGCATAGCGCTTGCCGCCGGGGCCCGAGTCGACGCCGCCGAGCGACCAGACCTGGTTGGACAGCACGCCGGCGACGATATGCTCAGAGGTATGGACGACAACGGCGGTCGGGCCTATGCCCCAGACGCTGGAGCCGACGGTCGGGCTGGTGGCGGTCGGGAGCTGGACGATCGGGCCGACGCCCCAGGTCCAGCCGTGGACCGGGTTTCTGGGCGAGAAGAACGCGGAATAATCCGTCGGCGCGAAGGCCTGCGGCACACTCGGCGCCGGCGACAGATCCGGATTCCAGACGACCGGAATGATCGCGCGGTTGATGAGGTTCCAGTTGGCGTTGAGATGGACCGGGACTACCGGCTCGAATTCGAGGATGTTTTGCGTGCCGTCGTGCGGCCCGACGCCGAAGTTGGTGTAGTTCTCAAGCGGCAGGATGGTGAGATTGCCGATCGGATTCTCCGATTCCTTCGCGATGTCGTCCTCGTTGGCCTTGCTCGCGTCGGTGACGGGCTTGTAGTTGTCGTCTGGCTTTCCGTCGGCGCTGGGGTCGGGCGCCACTTGCTGGGCGTGGGCGGGCGCGCAGCCTAACAGCAAGGCTGCAAGCAGAGCGGCGAGCCGATATTTCGTCCCGTTCATCTTATGCCCTTTCGTCGTCTGCGACGGGTTCCTTCAGACTCACGCGCTAAGCCAGAAACAAATGCCCCGGACAAAAATCAGAATGGCATCGGATAGAGCCAGTTGAACCACGAATGCGCCCGGATCGAAACCTTGCGCAGCGCCGCCCAGGCGCCTGTTTCCCCGTTGGTGTAGATCGCAGCCGAGGCTTGTGCGCCGATCGGGAATTTGGAGGCGTCGGGATCATCGAGAAGGATCTTCGCCGCATATTGGCCCTGCGGGACGTCCGGGCCCACGGGATGGAACTTCGGGATCTCGTCGCTCGGCAGATATTGGCCCGATCCGTTGGCCATCCAGATCGTGTCGACGCGGCCCCTGAAAATCTGGCCGGGATAGAGGTCGAAGGCGACTTCGACCGGCTGGCCGGGGCGCACATATTTGAGGTTCTCCTGGAAGAAGGTCGCGAGCAGGTAGCGGTCGGCGTCGGCGATCAGCGCCGCGATGCCGCCGATGCGATAGATGCCCGACACCATGCCGACGCGCACCTGGAGGTTGACGATGCGGCCGTCCTCGGGCGCGACCAGCGTCGTGTTGTCGAGGTAATAGCGCGCCTGCGCGAGCTGCGCCTCGCTGCTGGCGACCGCTGTGTTCACGCCGTCGATCTGCGAATGATAGTTGAGATTGGCGCGTTCAAGCTCGGCCTCCGCCTCGAGGTGCGACGATTCCGCAATGTCCACGCGGCTCTGCCACTTCTGGACGTCCTCGGCGGCCGCGGAGTTTTGCGTTACCAAAATGTCGTAGATGTGCTTCTCATAGCGTTCGTAACTGAGCTGAGCCAACGTCAGCGCGACCTTCTGCACAGCGATGTCGACGTCGGCCTTCAGCACGTTGACGTTCTGCCTGGCCTGGGCAAGTTGCGCCTCCATCTGGGCGACCTGGTCCTCATACAGGCGGCGATCGAACTGGAATAGCGGCTGGCCCTTCTTCACCCGATCATTGTCCTGAACCAGCACCCCGGTGACGAGCGCAGGACCGGTCAGTCGCGGAATGAGCTGGATGGTGGGCTGAACCATCGTAGCGTTGGCGGAACTCGGCGTCACGAACCGGAGGCCAATCATGAAGACAAGCATGACGTGGATCATGAACAGCGCGAAGATGAACCCCCAGCCAGGGGTCAGCCGCAGCAATTTGAACTTGAAGAAAATGAGCCAAAAGATCGCGGCGGCGGCGATGAGGATCAGGATCGCGGCCAACATGGCGTCTAGTCTTTGCTGGCCGGAGGGGACGCGGGCGCGGCCGCTGGGGCCTTGCCCCTGAGACTCGCAATCATGGCGGCGGTCTCCCGCCTCTCCTCCGCGGGCAGGTTGCGGATGTCGATGATATCGGTCGGCTTGAACGCCCAGATCAAGGCCTGAATCATCTGCCGCCGGGAACCAGCAAATGGAACAAGATCGAGCATCGCCTGTTCTCGTTCATTACCCAAAATTGGCGGGCCAAACCGCTGCTCAGCTAT
>Ga0209040_10000965_pt1 | contig 22474 bp, 23 predicted proteins | sample BogFormECP12_OM3_FD_188240 | JGI IMG/M metagenome (GOLD analysis project Ga0209040, IMG submission 188240) | Bog forest soil microbial communities from Calvert Island, British Columbia, Canada - ECP12_OM3 (SPAdes) (version 2) | ecosystem: Environmental > Aquatic > Freshwater > Wetlands > Bog ... | reverse complement strand
GCGAACTCCGCAAGCGTTACAAGTTCAACAGGCGCACCCCTTACGACTTCTACTCCAACGCCGGCGAACAGCATTCCAGCGAGTTCGGCGTGGGAATCTAGCTCCTCTGCCCGCATTCAAACCGCAACAGCCGGTGCGGGTGCAGTTGCCGAATGGCATGGTGATCTTCCTCCAGGAAGACCACGAGCTGCCGCTGATCGGAGCGACGGCGCGCATTCGGGGCGGCTCTGTTTACGAGCCGGCAGGCAAGACTGGCCTCGCCGATTTGTACGGCGAGGTATGGCGCACCGGTGGGACCAAGTCCAAAACCGGCGACCAGATGGACGACTTCATGGAAGCACGCGCGGCCAAGATTGAGACGGGCGCGCAGGCAGACTCGACGACGATCTCGTTGGATTGCCTCAAGGGCGACTTCGACGCGGTCTTCGAGATGTTCCTCGACCTGCTGCGCAATCCCGAGTTCCGGGCTGACAAGCTGGAACTGGCCAAGGCGCAGATGTACACGGGAATCTCACGCCGCAACGATGATGTGGACGGGATCGTGCATCGCGAAAGCCGCGTCATCGCGTACGGCAAGGACAATCCTTACGCGCGCGTGCCGGAGTACACGACGGTGGCGGCCGTCACCCGGGAGGACTTGCTGAACTGGCATCAGCAGTACGTGTATCCCAACAACATCATTTTCGGCATCACCGGCGACTTCGATCCCAAAGCGATGCAAGCCAAGCTGGAGCAGGCTTTCGGCGCCTGGCAGAAAGGACCGGAAGCCAAGCGGCCCGATATCAAGTTCACCGAGCCGAAGCCGGGGCTGTACTTCATCCAGAAAGCCGACGTGAACCAGAGCACCATTGGCATGCTCGATCTCGGTATCGAGCGCAGCAATCCCGACTACTACGCGGTTAGCGTGATGAACGAAATTTTCGGTGGGGGCTTCTCGTCGCGGCTGTTCAATAACATCCGCTCGAAACAGGGGCTGGCCTACAACGTGGGAGGCGGCGTTGGCTACGGATGGGACCGTCCAGGGCTGACCAACATCGAGATGCAAACCAAGAGCGCGACCACCGTGGACGGCATTCAGGCGCTCGACAACGAGATTGACGACCTGCAGAAGAACGGCGCCACGCCGGAGGAACTGAAGCGCGCCAAGGATGACATCCTGAACTCGTTCATCTTCCGGTTCGATACGCCCGAGAAGGTGCTGGAAGAGAAGGTGAGCTACGAGTTCTATCATTACCCGCTGGATTTCCTGGAACGCTACCGCGCGGAGGTTGAAAAGGTCACAGCCGACGATGTCACGCGGGTGGCGCGCAAATACGTGCGCAAAGAGCGCATGGCCGTGCTGGTATTGGGCAACGACGCGGAGTTTGGCAAGCCACTCAGCACGCTGGGCGCGGTACAGAAAGTGAACATCACCATCCCACCACCTCCGGCGAGCCTAATGCAGCAGGGCCCGGGACTTCAGTGAACTGCAGTGCGAATCGCTCCTGGCCAGTATCTCCTGATTGACGCTGACGACACGCTCTGGGAAAACAACATTTACTTCGAGCGCGCGATTGCCAATTTCATTTCGTTTCTGAACCACCGCGAGTACACGCCCGACCAGGTGCGTGAAGTGCTGTACGACGTGGAGCGCGAGAACATTCGCCAGCACGGCTATGGCATGCACAGCTTCGCGCTGGCGCTGGTCAAGTGTTTCGAGCATCTCTCGGTCGAGCCGCTGACGCCCGCGCTGCACGAGACCATCCATGGCTTCGCGTACGCCATCGCCGACCACCCAATGGAAATCCTGCCCGAGGTCCCGGAAACGCTGGCTGACCTTGCCCAGCGGCATCGCCTCTTCATGGTGACCAAGGGCAACTTTGCCGAACAATCGGGCAAGGTGGAACGCTCGGGATTGAAAGAATATTTCACCGCGGTTGAAGTCGTAGCCGAGAAAGATACTGCGACCTATAACGGCGTGGTCGAGAAACACGCTCTGCCGAGGGAGAGCACGTGGATGATAGGCAACAGCCCGAAGTCGGACATCAATCCCGCTCTGGAAGCGGGCTTGCACGCGGTCTTTGTGCCGCATCACAACACCTGGATGCTGGAGCGTGGCGACTTGTGCCCCGAGATGGGCAACGGCCGGCTGTTGCAGGTCGAGAGCTTTGGGAAATTGCGGGAATTGTTCTGATCACCAAGCCGGCGCTCGCGCATCGCCCGGCACTCCCTGTATAGTCAATCATTCAATCTGCTGCTTGCGGATTCCCACCTATGAGAACGACACTCATCGCCGCCAACTGGAAAATGTACAAAACACCGGAACAGACCACGGCGTTCTTCAGCGAATTTCTGCCCATGGTCGCCGACCACACTCGCGACGAGATCGTCGTCTGCCCACCGTTTATCGACCTGCGCGCCGCCGTCGAAGCCGCCAGCGGCTCCAACGTTGCGATAGGAGCGCAGAATGTCCACTGGGAAAAAGAGGGCGCCTTTACCGGCGAAGTCTCCGTCGGGATGCTGAGCGCGATTGGCGTCACGCACGTCATCATCGGCCACTCGGAGCGGCGGCAGTACTTCAACGAGACTGACGACACCGTGAACCGAAAGCTCAAGACCGCGCTGGAGAGCGGTTTCACGCCCATCGTCTGCATTGGCGAGGTGCTGGAGGAGCGCGAGGTCGGGCTGACCGAGGATGTGTTGCGACGTCAGTGCACGCGCGCGTTTCATGGCATTTCAGCCAGGAAAGCGGCGAAGCTCGTGATTGCCTATGAACCGGTATGGGCCATCGGCACTGGAAAGACAGCGACGCCGCAGATGGCCTCCGATGCGCATGCAGTCATCCGTCACGATGCGGAGAAGGCTTTCGGCAAAGAGTTTGCGGAAGGACTGCGGATTCTTTACGGCGGCAGCGTCAACCCGGACTGTGCGTCGGCGCTGATGGGCGAGGAAGAGATTGACGGCGCGCTGGTCGGCGGCGCCAGCCTGGAGCCGGTATCGTTCACCAAGATTGTGAAGTATTGAGCGGTCAGTGATTGCCAGCGAGAGAAAACATTTCCCATGAGCCCACATTCGGGGAGCGCCACTGATCCCAGGACCTATATCGCCCCAATGCTCTCGGTGCGAAACGGGGCGAAGGCGATCAAATTCTACAAGGCGGCGTTCGGAGCCGGCGAGGTGTTCCGCCTTGACGACGAGAGTGGAGCGGTGGTCGCTCGGCTGTCGGTGGGGTCAGCTGAATTCTGGGTGGCTGACGAATCTCCAGAGCATTTGAACTTCAGTCCTGAGTCTCTGGGAGGTGGTTCGGTGCGGATGGTGATGACCGTGGACGATCCGGATGCCAGTTTCGAACGGGCCGTCGCCGCCGGCGCTACCGTGGTTTCGCCGATCAGCGACCAATACGGTTGGCGCGTAGGGCGAATCGTCGATCCGTTCGGACACCATTGGGAAATCGGCAAGCCCTTGTCAGAAGGCGCTTGAGGCCGCGCTGAGAAGTGGTGAGTCGTTCCGTATCCTTCGGCGCGTTATTTTTCTCCCGTCGCCTGGCTCGCGATGGATGCGGCGGCTTTGCTGGAATCCTCGCGCTCGCATTTGTGCGCGTTAAATTGCTGTTGGATGGCGGCCTGCGCTTCCGCCGGTCCGCTCAGAGGATAACGTGCGGGGAACTGCATGTTGCAGAATTCGCAGATTCCGAGCACGGGAATGTTTTTGGTGCGACGGATGATCCGCAGGTTTCGCTTGGGCATGACGACAGTTTACGCCGTTCTCGCAACTGTCGAGGGGGCCGAAATTCAAACCCCACTGCTGAACTCTGCCGCATCGGCCCGCCCTGCGTTTTGCTACACTTAAGAAAAAAGGGAGGAATTGGTGACGCGATGGCTCTGGGTCTACGAGGTTTGACTCCTTTGCTGCAGGTCCACGACATGCCGACCGCGGTGCGCTTCTATCGCGACATGCTCGGGTTTGAGGTAGTGAGTACCTCTCCCGTGTTGGGTCCGGACCGCTTTCACTGGGCATGGCTTCGGCTGGGCAGCGCTGAGTTGATGCTGAACACTGCCTATGAACACGATGATGAGCGTCCGCCAGTTCCGGACGCTGCGCGGGTGGCTGCGCATGAGGATACCGGGCTGTTCCTGGGATGTCCCGATGTAGATGCAGCGTACAAGGAGTTGCGGGGCAAGGGGGTGCCGGTGAAGGAGCCGAAGGTTGCCGGCTATGGAATGAAGCAAATGTACGTGCATGATCCGGATGGATACGTCCTTTGCTTCCAGTGGTCTGCCGGGGAGGAGCGCGCGTGATGTTTTGTCGCACCGCTCTTCGCCGCGTCCCCGTGTTTGTTATACTTGGATTACCTCAACGTTCTGCTGGGAAGCCGTGATGCTTGCCGCGTTCGGTTGTGTATGCGGAAGTGGTGAAATTGGCAGACACACCATCTTGAGGGGGTGGCGCCGAAAGGCATGGGGGTTCAAGTCCCCCCTTCCGCACCATACCTTTCCCAAGTAGCGCTAACGATTAGAGATACTAGACATTCGGGGCGGAACTTGCGCATCGGTCACCGGAAGAGAGAATTGAGAGTTACATGAACTGGTCCTACACCCTGATTACCGTTGTTCACGTCATCGTGTGTGCGTTTCTCATCGCCGTGGTGCTGCTGCAAAGCGGCAAGAGCGCCGACATTGCCGCCGCCTTTGGAGGCATGGGCAGCCAGACCGCCTTCGGAACCCGCACCGCCGCAACCGTGCTGACCAAGGCCACCACCTACGCCGCTATCGTCTTTATGGTGACGTCGATCACGCTCTCGGTGTACGCGTCGCGCGCCGGCGCCCGCAGCCGGTCGGTGCTGGGGGGTACGTCCTCCTCCGCGCCGGCAAAGTCTGCGCCCGCGCAGCAGAACCCGTCTGTGCCCGCGCCTGCGACACCTAAGCGGTAACAGCGCCTGCAAAACTGTCCAAGCCTCTGCTGCCGCGGAGGCTCTTGTTTGCTCTTTGTATCGGCGAAATCCGGTGGAACTAAGGTCAGCTCACCAAGTAATCCAGCGCCTCGTCACGGCTGGCGAAGATGGGAATTTCACGCGCGGAAAAGCTGCGGATGGAATCGTACAGCGCTTTGGGCAGATTCTCCGTAAGCACCCAGGCCGACCGCTTCAGATGAGGACGGTCGAAGGCTGCGGCGATCTTCAGGCGCTCGACGGACTCGCGGGTAAACTGCGCGCGGCTGAAGTCGCCCAGTATCAGAACCGAACCCGGCGGCTCCTGGGTGACGATTTCCGGTACCCGGTCAGCGATCGCCGCTACCTCGTCGGGCGCGCAATCCGTAAAATCCACCAGCAAGATTCGCTGTTCCCGATGCGTGATGAACCGGATACGATCCATTCTTGCTCCCGCACAGCAACTGCCGGCTCGCCCGAGGTTAAATTCGCTATGCTCAGTAGGTTTGCGCAGTTTACTTCAGAAAGTTGCGAGACTCAAGGGAAAGAGGGACGAAACAGTGTGAAGCGCGAGCCCATTCATGGTAGGTTGGAACGATGATCCACGAGATCTTCCAGGTCGGGCCTCTGCAATGCAACTGCTCAGTCATCGGCGACGAGCAGACCAAGGAAGCCATGGTCATCGACCCAGGAGACGACATCGAAGATGTGATGGCCATCGTGCAGCGCCATGGCCTGACGGTGAAGCAGATTGTCATCACGCACGCACATATTGACCACATCGGCGGGGCGGCCAAGCTGAAGCGGCTGACCGGCGCGCCGATCCTGCTGAACCAGAACGACAGCGCTTTGCTGAAAATGCTGGACGTGCAGGCATTGTGGATCGGCATGCGCCCGCCGGAAAAGGTCGCGATCGACTCCAGCCTGAGCGCGGGCGACAAGGTCAGTACCGGGAGCCTGGTTGCGGATGTGCTGCACACGCCCGGCCACACCGAGGGCAGCATTTGCCTCTATTTTGCGCCGGAAAAAAAGCTGATCGCAGGCGACACCCTGTTCGCCGGCTCCATCGGACGCACTGATTTGCCTGGCGGCTCGTACGAGAAGATCATGCAGTCGCTGCATGGTCCCGTGCTGGCGCTGCCCGACGAGACCATCGTCATTCCTGGACACGGACCGCTGACGACGATCGGCCAAGAGCGGGAAACGAATCCGTTTCTGGTGGGGTGACACAGGCCGCTTTTCGCTCTTCGCTGTTCGCTCTTTGCTCTTCGCTGTTCGCTATTCGCTATTCGCTAATGGCGGGGGCAAAGACGTTGATTTCTGGCTGTGACGAACACCTTTAAGTTTCTGTAGAAAGGCGGTCAGCATCTGCCGTACACTCGTCAAATCGTCTAAGACGCTGCGGTAATCAGCGGGACGCAGGAATCCCAAGTCCCGGGCGAGGCAGGTGATGCTGCAACTCGCTAGCTGACCCCATAGGATCTGGACATACCGGGCCAGTTCCACATCACCCCATCGGCCGCATCCCTCGGCCAAGTTGGCGCCAATCGAATTGCTAACCCTACTAATTTGACTCAGCCCAAACATCTCCGAGCGAGGAAAGTTATCGGTAATTCGATAGACCCTGACGGTAAGCGCGTGAGCTCTGTGCCAAACTTCCAGATCCTCGTAGTTCCTCAGAGTTAGCCTCCTTTTCTTGCTCCTGGCGAGAAGCGGAAAGCGAAGAGCGAAAGGCGATAGCGGTTTCTTGCTTTGGCGAAGAGCGAAGAGCGAAAGGCGAAAGGCGATCGCCCCTCCGCCGCTAGTTCTGTCCTGAATAGGCTGCGAACGATCACGCTTTGCGGCACCACTAGCACAAAGAGATAAGACAGAATCGTTCCCCCGATGACGCCTAGCGAACCTATATGCTGCACCAGCGCGACCGAAAGCGCGATGTTGAGCATCGCTGCCACGATCGACAAAACCGCCTGCTCGCGTGTCCGATTCAACGCCGCCAGCAGACAGGATTCGACGCTCATGAATCCACTGATGACCGCCCAAACTCCCATTGCCAGCAAGAGGTAGCTCGTCGGGACGGCGGCCGGCCCCGCCCAAACGCGGATTACCGTCCGGCCAAACAGTACGAGTGCCGTCACGCAAGCCAGATTGAGCGCAAGCGTCCCTTTCATCGCGAGGGTAAAGGTGCGCCGAATCCAGCCATAATCGCGCCTCGCGTAAGCTTCGGCGTACGCCGGCCAGAGCGCGGGGAAGATCAGCGATTGCAGCAGCGCGGCCAGGCCGACCAGTCGCCAGGTGACGCTGTAGGGCGTGACTTCCGCCGCGCCCAGATAGTGGCTCACCACAACATTGTCGGAGCTGAACACGACCACTCCGGCCACTTGAATCAGGAAAAACGACCAGCCGGAGTTGAGCAGTTCCCTGCTTGCGCGTCGATCGATGAGCGATGGCCGGGGCAGCAGCCAAGGCTTGGCCCACGTCACCGTGACAAGCAGTGTCGCCAGGCTGGCAAGAGTCAGGCAGCCAGCAGACATAACAAAAAGCACTGGCATGGAGACCCGCAACGCGATGCCGAGTGCGAGCCCGATAACGCTGGCGACCGCGCCCGCACACACGGCCAGGTTGTTGCGGTGGAGTTCCTGATATCCGGCCAGCAGCTTGCCCGCGAGATTGCAAGGCAGCCCAAGCAACATCAGAACCGCCGCGGCGGCCACGGTCGCATTTACCTCACCCGCGCGCACATTGGCGCTGATGTTGAAGAGGGCAGTCCAGTTGATGCGCGGAAAAACAAGAGCAAATGCCGTTCCCGCGGCGGCGGACACTCCAGTTGTGAGCACCAGAGCGTTAGTGAAGTAACGCGCGGCGTAGGCTCTGTCTTTGAGTGCAAAGGCGCGCGAGACATGGTTCGTCAAGGTGTTGGCGACGCCGAGATCAAGCAGGTTGATCCAAACTGTCGTGGACGTGATTGTTGCCCACACTCCGTAGCGTTCGGCTCCGAGGTAGCGCACGGCAAGCGGCAGAGAAATCAACGTCAGCGCCGAGGACAGCAATCTCGCGGCAGCCCCCGACCATACCGCCTGGAAGATACGGGCATAGCGATCGATCGACAAGAAGCAGATCCCTCGCGGGCTGAAGCCCACTCGTGATGACAATTCATGAGGTTGGGCACCATCGCTACCCTTCGAATTGTCATGACGAGCGAAGCGAGGCATCTGCTTTTCTTTCCTCCGCCAAAATCTTCAGGGGTTCGATTGGCTTTCCCCACTCCTCAGACATGTCTTCCCATGCGGGGTTCACGCTCTCGATCAGAGCAACGCGCTTCGCACGATCCAAGCCTTTTATTTGCTTCTCCCTGTTAATAGCATTGCCGACGTAGCGGAACCTCTCGTAGTAGACGAGGCGATTGATTCTGTACCGCTGCGTGAAGCCCTCGATCTCACCCGCCTTATGCTGTGTCACTCGCCGCTGAATGTCGTTCGTCATACCGTGTAAATCCGCCGCGACTTGCTGGCCATGATGTACACCCAGAAATGCCATTCACGTTTCATGGCCTGGCACCGGGTAGCATGACGTTGCGACCAAAAGCAGATCCCTCGCGGGCTAATTCCACCCCAACAAGCGCAACGCCGGCGCTTGTTGGGGACCCCGGATTCGCCGGCTCGTGATGACAATTCAGAAGGACTTTAAGGTCAGGCCGCTCGGCCCTTGCCGGACTGCCGCCCAGCATCGCTTGTGCGGTTGAGACTACGTCGTCAACCGAAACGGCTTTGATGCAATGCGGCTCCATCACCCGGCATCCGCCAGTACACGCGTCCGATCCGGTCGCAGGCTGCAAGACGCGCGCTTCCCGGCAATAGGGGCCGAAACGCAGCGGGCTGTTGCTGTGGTTTGGATTGCCGTTTCGCGGGTGCCGCGAGATGATGATGGCCTTGCAGTCCATCGCCGCCGCCAGGTGCGCGGTCCCGCTGTCGTTGCCGATGAACAGGTCGCAGCGTTCGAGCACGGCGCACGCCTCACGAAGCGGCACGCCGCTCAGAATGATCGTTTTGCGACCCAACAGAGTGTGTATCAGAACTGTGCCGTCCCTGAAGAGACTCTCTTGATTCTTCCACTCTACCCAGGGCTTGCGCCCTGGGCTAAGCTGATTCGCCCCTGCGGGGCTGGATCGGGAATAGGTTCTAACCTCTTCGCCCACCACAAGTTGGGTGCTCGATTTCTCACGCACACACTTAGGCCCATCTACCGCAATTTCACGAGCCGAGTTCTCACACCCGCCCAACATAGCTGCAAGCTCCAGCGCCTGCTCCCGTTCGTCCGCTGAGCAAACGATGACGGGCTCCACGCCAGCCTGCCGGGCCAATCGGGAAACAGCGTCTGCATAACGGTTTATCGGCCAGCGCCGGCCGGAGCTGTTCGCGCCGATGCCAAGAGCGATAACCTGGGTGGAAGCGGGCACGTTTACCAGCAGGCGCGCCGCAAACTCGCGGTCACGTTCCGTGAGCCGCACTTCAAGCCTGCAGTCTTGGACAGCCCCGCCGAGCGCTTCGACGATGGCAAGGTTGCGCATCACTTCATGCTGGACCGGCCCAGCAGACAGGCAGATGCTGAATGCGGCGTCGAACCCGCGGTTGAGTTGCTGCTTCATCGGCGAGGTCTTCTCCGTGTAGCCGACGCGCTCAGTGGCGTTCGTGAGCAGGCACAGCAGCGTCGCCAGATGCTCGTCAAGATCCCAGCGCGGCGAGATCGCGATGTCGTAGCTTTTCTTGCGCAAGTGCCTCCAGTAAAGAAGCATCGCAGCAGCAAGTTTCCTCGCACGCCGGGGAAGATAAGCCGCCCTCACTTTCGGGAGCGTCAGTATCTCGTCGACATATGGATTGGTGACCAGCAGCGGCCGAAAGGCATGCTGCACCACCACCGTGCAATGCGACTTTGGATATGCATGTCTGAGCTCCCGGAAGAAGGGGGTCGTCATCACAACGTCACCCATCGCATCCAGCCGGAAGATGATGATGGACCGCCGGCCGCGGCGGCGCAGTCCGGAGCTGAGCTTCTCGAAGAAGAGGGCGCGCCATAACCTCGCCAACAGCGTTGGCACGCGGACCGATAAGAATAGTGGTGGCAGCATCATGCCTTTCAGAAGCGAGATTCAGATTGCTACTGCTGGTGCCGAAGGCGTCGCAGACGCTTTCGCCGCTGACTTCGCAAGCAGCCGAGTCGTGCTCACTCCCTCAACCAAAGATATGAGCTCGACTCGGCCTCCCCAGGCGCGTACCTCGCGAGCGCCGGCGATGTTGTCTTCGGTGTAGTCGGCGCCCTTCACCAGAACATCGGGACGGATGACCTCAATCAACTTTAGGGGAGTGTTTTCGTCGAAAAGGACGACTGCGTCCACTGCGCTAAGCGCCGCCAAAATCTTCGCCCGCTCACGCTCGCCGACAATAGGGCGCGGTGGTCCTTTTATGCGGCGAACTGAGTTGTCGCTGTTGAGACCGACGATCAGCCGGTCGCCGGTACGGCGCGCCTGCTCCAGCAGAGTGATGTGGCCAATGTGCAGGATGTCGAAGCAGCCGTTGGTGAACACCATCCGCTGGCCCGCAGAACGCCAGCCCGCTACACGCGAGAGGAGACGCTCCAGCGGCAGCACCTTCGCGTCCATGCAAAACGCAATCTCCTGCGAAAGAGCGCCTAGCAGTTCATCCTGCTGGATGGGAACAGTACCAACCTTGCTCACTACGATTCCAGCTGCAATGTTCGCTACCTGGACGGCAGCTTCAATCTCGACGCCACACGCGATCGCCAGCGCGAGCACGGCGATGACTGTGTCGCCAGCGCCGGAGACGTCGTACACCTGCCGCACCGCTGCAGGAACATGCAGGCGAGAGCCTGGGCGTAGCACGGCAATTCCCTTCTCTCCCAGCGTCACTGCCATGAACTCCATTTCAAGCGGCGGAAGCATTGCCTGCGCGGCAGCGAGCAGTCGATCCAAATTCTCCGGCGGTTCGCCGGTAGCAGCCGACAGCTCCTTCCGGTTGGGGCAGACCATGGTTGCGCCGCTGTAGCGCGCGAAGCTGCGGTTCTTGGGATCGACCAGCACCGGGATATGGAACCTGTGCGCCTCGGAGATAAGAGCTCGGCAGACCGGGTCGGTCAGTGCGCCTTTCGCGTAATCGGAGAGCACGAGAACCGCAGCGTTAGGCAAGATTGCTAGCGCGCGCTGCAACAGATCCTCATGAGCGGCGGTCGAATACGACGACGTTGCCTCGGTGTCCAGCCGCATCATTTGATGAGTGCCGGAAAGAATGCGCAACTTGGTGGTCGTCGGCGCGCCCGCAACTGTCGTCAGCGACGGCTCAACGCCAGCCTCGGCCAGCAGAGACTCCAGCCGCTCCTGCTCGGGATCTCCGCCTGCGAACCCGCACACGGTCACACGAGCGCCCAGGCCGGCAAGATTCATCGCGACATTGGCTGCTCCGCCAGGTTTTTCGTCCTGCAAAGCTGTCCGCAAGATCGGGACTGGGGCCTCGGGGGATATCCGCTCGACCTCTCCCCAGATGTACTTGTCAAGCATCACATCGCCGACCACCAGGGCCGGAGCATTGCGCCAACCGGACTCTACCAGCCTAACTATTTCCCGCAGGTCAGCGATCACTCGGCACCTACCGGCGTTCCCACTGAGACTGCCTGATTGATGCAGGTGGCGAGCTCCACCCACTCGCACAAAATGTGCCCGAAGAGGATGTGGCCCTCCTGAATACGCGCGGTATCGCTGGAGCCGACGCGCAGGCACACGTCGGCGAAACTCGCCAAATGGCCGCCGTTCTCTCCGGTCATGGCCACGGTGAAGGCGCCGAGTTCACGGGCTCGCTCCAGAGCGGCACAAACGTTAGGGCTCTTTCCGGAGGTCGAAATGGCGACCACGACGTCTCCCGGAGCGCACAGCGCTTCCAACTGGCGGTTGAAGACTTTGGCGAAGCCGCAGTCGTTGGCGATGGCAGTCAGGACGGACGTATCGGCGGTGAGAGCGATGGATGGCAGTGCCCGGCGCTCCCTCCGGAAACGCCCTACCAGCTCGGCCGCCAGATGCTGTGCGTCCGCAGCGCTGCCACCGTTGCCGCACCAAAGAATCTTGTGACCCTGGAGCAGGCAATCGGTCATGCGGATGGCGACGCACTCGAAGGCTTCTCGTTGTGTGTCAAGCCGGCTGATAATGGCGAGGTGTTCGGTAATCGCGTCGGTAAAGACGCTGGCCAGGTTCAAAGAAGTGGTCATACTCTCCTCGTTCACAACGAGTTGAGGATCTTCCCAGAACCTTGCTGGAGAGTGCTATTATCTGAAATTATACTCGCGATGATCTCGGAGCGAACTGACAATTTTGCAAATATTCACTTCGTTTTCCTAGATCGGGACGGAGTGCTGAACCGGAATCCTGCCAGCGGAGGCTTCGTAACTTCGTGGGAACAGTTCGAAGTCCTGCCCGGTGTTGAGGAAGCGATCGCCCGCCTCAACCGCTCCGGACGCAAGGTCATCGTCGTAACCAATCAACGTGGCATCGCTCTCGGACTGTATTCGGAGGCCGATCTGCGCGCGATGCACGATCGCTTGCGCGAGCATCTCGCAGCGCACGGTGCTCGCCTCGATGGCATCTACCATTGCCCGCACGATAGCGGACAATGCAATTGCCGCAAGCCCAAACCAGGATTATTTGAGCAGGCCTTCCGCGACTTTCCCGATGCCACAGCCGGCAACAGCGTGATGGTGGGCGATTCTCTCTCCGATATGGAGGCCGCTTCGCGGCTGGGAATGCGGAGCGTCTTCGTTGCGAACCCGGCAGATCCGCCGAGGCCAGATGGCGACCGCGCTGCTGCCATGGCGACCGTTTCCGCCGCGTCTCTCATTGAGTTTGTGGAACGATACTTGGGCTGAACGGTTGTGACTCAGTTTGGGTCTCAACGGGATGGGCGAACGGTGAGTGGGCCTCAGCCTGGATTATTCATGAGCCTAAGTAACCATAAGTAATTTAGAGTGTCATCCCGAGCGAGGGCCAGGCCAAGAACGCATCAAGCCTGCTTTTTGGCTTGATGCGCTGGCTGGGCCGAGTCGAGGGACCTGCTTTCTCACCATGTCCGACGTTATAGAAAAACGCCGCCAACAGCAGATCCTTCGACTCCGCGCCCGCCCGACCCGCAAAAACAAGCGGGTCGAAAAACTACGCGGTCGCTTCGCTACAGCATCAAAATTCCTGCGTCATGAATAATCCAATGAAGCGCCGCACTACCCAAGAATTCCTGGTCAAAGATTTTTTCTTAGCAGGCCCCTAGTGAACGAGCCGTTCGAGCGCCTGGTGTACCAGCGACAGGCTGCCCGGCCACAGTAGTACAACAGCGGCCGTGGCGGCCATCAACGCGCCAGTGCTAGTGAGGAAAGGAACCAGCACTTCAGCCGGCTTGCCGGGGCTCGGTTGCGGACGCAGCAGACGATCCACGCGCTCCGTCAACTCCTGGTCATCGTCCATGAGCGAGCTGAACAAATAAGAAAGCTTGGGCTTGGAACCCATCTTGGCCACGTGCACCAGCGCCGAGGCCAGCGACAACGCACGCTGGGAATCACCTTCCACGGCCTGGTCGTCAGCCGCCCATTCCGTGAACTTCGCCCAACTGCGCTCCAACGCCGTAAACGCGCGCAGGAATGGAAGCACGTCAGGCGACAGTAAAATCAGGAAGCGCTTGATATTGTCTCGCGATGTCCGATGGGCGCGCTCGTGCCGCAATGCTGCGTCTCTTTGGTCCGCAGTAAGTCCACGCAGCACAGCCTTCGAGATGACCAGCCGCGGATGCACGACTCCCGCCACAGCCAGCACTGGAGCTTTATCGGCGAGCAGCAAGGCCGGAATAGGCTCTCCCGGCACATGAATCTTCCGCCCGTGACGTTCGCACTGGTGCAGATACTGGACCGTCCCGCTAACCGCGGAAACTACGCGCGTGATGGACAGGGCCCAGATCGCGGCCCCCAGACCAGCCATAAGGAAGCAGACGAAACCTACTTTTTCGCCAGCCGCCTCCGGCTCCAGCCACAGGTAACTTGGAATGCAGAATGCAATCAGGGCAAGAACCGTCAGCATCATAGGAGAAATGCGCACGAAGAACAGGAATCGGGCTGCAGAACTCGGCTTCATGCGAGCGGCCATACGCACGGCCGTTCCCGCACTGAGTCGCGTCGCCACTGCCAGCGCCAGATGAAGCACGAAAAACGAGGCGCAGCAGAGACAGAGCAACCGCCAAGTGTACGTAAGACTCAAGTCTAGTTCCTTTTCGAAAGTTCCCTACGTTTTCTGCGGATTTTCTCTTCCAACTGTTCCAGCAGATTCATGTCGTGCCGGCCCACTGCGTCTACTAGCGACGACAGGAGCAACTCGCGTGAAGGCTGGGAGCCTGCAAGCAACCCAGCGACTAAATCGCCCGCGCGCTGACGCTCCCATTCCTGATGGGACAGGCGGGGCGTATAAAGAAACGCACGCTCAGATTTCTGGCGAACCAGCAGCCCCTTCTTGAACAGCCGGTCGAGTGTGGTCATCACCGTGGTGTAGGCCAGTTTACGGTCCAACTGCTCGACCACCTCGCGCACGCTGCTCTCACCAGCGCCCCACAGGACCTCCATTACTTGTAGTTCCAGAGGGCCGAGCAATAGCTGGCCCGAGTGGTTTGTTAATCCATTTATCAAGTGAAGAGCCTCTCCGGCAGGTAGCAGTACAGCGTAAGCAGTATCAGCGGGCGGGCGTGGGTTTGTCAACGGAAACCGCGCGATCCGCAAAAGTCATTTGCCAATTTGGGCTCCTATTTGCCCGCCGTCTCCGTCTTGACCGCGAACTCCTGACCAGCAACCGGAGCCAGGAACGGGATGACGTACCCTTTCACGTCAATCTTGCCCGCTTTCTTGGCCTCAACCAGAAGGTCGTACTTGAACTCACCACGGCTGAAGGCTTCGTCGCTCAGGTGGAAGACCAGCATCCCATGCTTCGAACTGCGCAATGAAATCTGTTCCGGCGTCACGTTCTTGACGACGAGTAGGATCTCTCCTCCTTTTTTCTCGTCGGCCTCGCGTTTCTCCTTTGATGCTCCTTTTTTCTTGGCCTTTTCTTCCGCTTCCCGCTTCTCTTTCGGCAGTGGGAATCCGGGAACCAATTGGCGTGCCTGCTCAAGATTAGTCGCCGGAAAATTTCCGCTCCGCCACTCCGGATCGGGTATATCTCCCGGACCGTCCAAGGTCGGGAACACGATCAAACTCTGCCCTTCTTGCAACTCACGCCCGTTATTCTTTATGAAGAAGTCGCCCACCACCATGGGAAGCGCAATTACCTTCGCTCCTTCCGCAATAAACAATGGCCGCGCACCACCTTCAGTAAGCTTTGGGATGCTGATGTACGCCATGTCGGAAGTTTCCGCCACGATCGTCGCCGGACGGTCTTCGAACGCGGCGAAAGTCTTGCCCCTGTCGCCGCTGAAAGGCCCGCTCACCGCGCACAGCTGGCCCTTCAGGCAGAGCGCCGCCGCCCTGTAAGACTTCGGCGATTGCTGCTTCTTGGCCGAGCTCTGGGGAAAGTCCAGCATCTGCGAAACGGAATGAGCTGGATTCCCGGCCTGCCGAAAGGTGATGTTCAGTCTAGAGCCGCCTGCTGGAACGACCAAGGTAATTGGGCCATCGGCACGCTGCTGGCTTTCACCGGGCGCCTCGAAAATCCACCCCCACAACTTCGAGGCTTCCCCGGCCGACTCGAACGGCACCGCTACCCGCGTGACCGTGACTTCCGGCATTCCGCTATATTCGTCCGGGTTCTCGACTATTCTGCCGGACACTCGTTCGCCGGGACGGACTTGCGCCGGCAATACCAGCCCGACCTCCTTGCTCGCCGTAGTGATGGGCGGCTGGACTGGAGTCGCGGGCCGCATGCGCTCGATCTTCTGTTCCTGGCGGGCCGTTTTTCGGGCGGCCTCGAGATGCTGCATCACCTCGTCATAGGTAAAGTTCTTCACTTCCTCGGCTCCGCCCGATTCTTCGCCCGCCGGGCATGGGATGGCTTTGTAGTCCTGGGCTGCGACATTCCATTCGTTGCAGCGGTAAACTCCGGTCCATGGATCGTGGGTAAGCTTGTGACCAGCGATCTGTTGGCCAGACTCGTCAAAGACCTGGATGAACTCTCCGGTGAAGTTCGAGCTCTGGTCGTAGGTGTTGCGAGTAATCTTGTGCACCTTGCCATCGGGCCAGTAGGAAGTATCGGTTTGCTGCGCGCCAAAGTATCCGGGCAGATATTCGAAGTCGGTCTTTTGCTGAACCTTTCCATCCGCCCCGAGGGTGCGCTGCTGCGTCACCTGGCCAGCAGCGTTGTAGTCCATTTCAATCTTTCTGCCGCCGCCAGCGTCCTTGACCGTCGTGTGCTGAGCAAAACCTGTTACCGCACTGCAGGCCAGCAGGTTGAGGAGCACGAGCGCCGACAAAATGCGCGAAACGAAAGAGTACCGATTGTGTCGCACGTGATATCCCCTTGATGAGAGCTTGAGCAACTCCGGCAGTTAATGAGATGTGGGAATCCCTTTGCAGGACTGAAGGACCTGCTCCACCCATGGCGGAAACGCCATCGTGAAACCAGCCTAGAGCATCCAGGCCCTCTTCCTGCAATGGAAGTTTCGAGTGTAGCACGTGGTCTCTACTAACTAGATCTCACGAAGGCGCCGTGAGGGTTCGGAGGTCATCCCAAGAGGGAACGCCAGACGTCAAATAATTGTAAATTTTCGCGACGATATCGGCGTTTTCCGGGAAGCCGCAAACACTCCATGTTCGTTGGAGGCCGATAGGAACCCTGTATTTACGAGGCCAAGGAGTCTCGAGAGCAGCGTCAGCACCCAAAGTCCCTGGGGAATGTTTACTACGTTATTAATAGTTGCATTCCACCCAGCCCTGTGATGTAATGCTTCTACCTGCCGAGACATCCAGGTCCACTTCAGGCAACCAGAAAACGAATTGCTCATTCGCTCGCAAGACAAACTTGTAAGACGAACTTGTGCTCAACTCACCAACCAACACCTGCCCAGTTGTGAAGCTACTGCGTGCAAGCAGAATCAAATGCACCGCGTAGCGGAAGTAAAAAGGAGAATGGGAAAAACCATGAGTAACGCGAGAATCATCGGCGCGTCCATGCTGGCTGTGGGCGTCCTATTGCTATGTTGCCTGCCGGTCGCCGCGCAGGAGAACAACACCTACACCAACCATGCGACAAGGTTTGCTATTTCGGAGCCGCTTAGCGAGCTCGCCAAGCTGCCCCAACCAGCTCAGTACGGATTTCACGAAGCTAATCCAGTCCGGCGCATTCCCAAACCTAATGTCGGAGTCAGCGTGGACACAGTCAAGCAGAGCACGGCTGGCCCTTCCTCGAATGTTTCACTCATTAACCACATACTCGGAGTCGGCAACGGCTATCCGCAGTACAGTGTTCCTGACGCTCCTCCTGACACCAACATGGCGGTGGGCGACACACAGATCGTTCAATGGGTGAACGTCTCCTACATCATATGTGACAAAACACCTGCAAATTGCTCCGTACCAGCGATCCTGGGCAACACGATTTGGAGCGCCCTCGGTGGGATATGCGCTAACAATAACGATGGCGATATCATCGCCCAATGGGACAGAATTAACCATCGCTGGCTTCTGGCCCAGAACGTGTTTGTTGGGAACTACGGCGTTTGCGTCGCGATTTCCCAAACCAGCGACGCGACCGGTGCGTACTACCTCTATGAGTTCCCGGTGCTAAACCGCGGCTTCCCCGACTATCCGAAGTGGGGAAACTGGCCCGGCAATTGGGGACAGACCTGGAACAACTTCGGCCCCGGCGGCAGCGGCTTCGTGGGACCGGTATTTTGTGTCTACAACACGGCAAAGCTGATCGCGGGCGACAAGACGGCTGAGCAGGTTTGCCACCAATACACCTCAAGCGAGGACAGCCTGTTGCCTGCCGACCTCGATTCTCCGACTTTGCCCCCCACAGGCGAGGACCACTTCGCCATTGGTAGCGTGGGTGACGTGGACAACTCGCATCTGTCCGTGTACTCCGCGCACGTTACTGCTAGCCCATTTGGCGCGACCTTCACGGGTGACGGTAACTCGCAGCTGGTCTCCATTGCTAGCTTCACTCCCTCCTGCAATGGCCAGTTCGGCGGCGCTTGCGTTCCGCAGAAGGGCATACCCGACTTAGCCGACTCCCTTGGCGATCGCTTGATGTACCGCTTCGCCTACTGGCAGGACGCCGTCGGCTCGAACGTAGCCCCGTGCGCTCTGTGTGGAACCAAACCGTTCCAGCACTGGTATGTGAACTTCGACGTGTTCGCCAACCCCAACATCGGTCCGCGGTGGATGGAGTTCCAGGCCCCGAGCAAGGTCGTCCCACCCACCGGCATCGCCATCTACCAGCAGGGTACGTTCGCTCCTGACGGCAATTGGCGCTGGATGGGCTCACTAACCCGCGACAACACCAACGACGTGTTGCTGGGCTACAGCGAATCCTGCGGCGATAACTGCCCTGGCGGTACCCCGACGTACCCGTCGATCGCTGTCGCCGGTCGCATTCCCACTGATCCCCTTGGCACCTTGGAAACTGAGTTGCTTTACGTCAACGGCACGGGTTCGCAGCCGGACACCTCCAACCGCTGGGGCGATTACAGCGCCATGCGGATTGATCCGGTTGACAACTGCACCTTCTGGTACACCCAGGAGTACTACATGGTCACCCAGCGCTTCGACTGGAGCACTGACATCGGCAAATTGTCGTTCTCGCGTTGCAAGTAAGACTTGGAAAGTCTAGCGGAGCTTGACGCTCCGTCTGGATTTCAACTGGTAACAACCTTAGGGCATCCCGGAAACGGGCTGCCCTTTTTTTTTCGTGAAGTAGCCTAGATTCTGGGCTGTAACTTATGTCTGGTTCGGGGATCAGAATTTTGATGCGTGTAGAATTTCGTCCCTGACCAGGCAGCGAGATTGACGTGACAGCGGAAGCACACAGCACCGGCTCGATGGCAGGCGATTCGCCGGTCATTCGCGACGGCGAATTGATCGCACGCATCCTCTCCGGCGAGCGCGAGCTCTTCCACGAGTTGGTACGGCCGTACGAGAAGAGCGTGTACTTCGCCGCCTTCTCCATCCTGCAGAACGAGCAGGACGCCGAAGATGCAGCCCAGGAGACGGTGCTGAAGGCGCTGAAAAACCTGGGCAATTTTCGCGCGGAGTCGAAGTTCAGCACCTGGCTCATCTCCATCGCCATGAACGAGGCTCGCGCACGGCTGCGGCATGCACGAGTGCTTAAGTTTGAATCGGTGGACGAGTCTCCGCCCGACGAGGAGGGTGGATTCACGCCCAGCGTGATCAGCGACTGGAGAGAGGTGCCGTCGCAGGCATTGGAGCGGAAGGAATTGCGCGAACTTCTGCAGAAAGCGATCGCCAGCTTGCCGGAGAAGTATCGCGCAGTGCTGGTGCTGCGTGACGTGGAGGAGTTCAGCATTACCGAGAGCGCGGCCGCGCTGAGGGTCAGCGAGGGCGTGGTGAAGACGCGATTGCTGCGGGCGCGATTGATGATGCAAAAGATTCTGGCGCCGCAGTTGGCATCGAAGAGAGGTGGGTTGTTCGGATCGTTCCGGAACAGGGCAGGTGGATCATGGTTCTGAACTGCAAGCATGTGTGGGCTCAAATCTCGGACTACATCGAGGGCGACGTCGCGCCTGAGTTGCGCGAGGCCATCGAGGAGCACCTGGCGCACTGCCGCCACTGCGCCGCCGTGCTGGATTCCACCCGGAACATCCTGGTCCTGATCGCCGACGATCGCACGTTTGAGTTGCCCGTGGGCTACAGCGAACGTTTGCACGCCCGTTTGCAGGAGGAGATCGCCAGCAGCGAGTAAAACCTTCTAGAACCCATGGTGAAACCAGGGATGGGTTATCAGCTCTGCCGCGACCAGCAGCAGAGTCAAAATGGCCAGTCCTAACTGAAGCCAGCGCCGTCTGCGTTGCTGAGATGTGAGCGGCCGCATTCGCCACGCGGCTGCTGGATTGCGCCGCAGCCGCTCTTCATTCCACAGCAAGAGCAAGCTGATGGCGGCCCCAATCGCTCCCACGGTCAGCAGCGGTATGCGAATGGCTTCGCGATGAAATCCTCGCGCCGGACCGCTGGCTCCGGCAGCCAGCAGCGACGTCAAGCCGAGCACGACCCGCAACCCGTTGAGCCCAACAGCGGCAACGCAAATGCTTTCTGCAGCAGCCATAGCGAACGAACCCCACGTCAACAGCAAACGAGTTGGCTTAGAGGACGAGTTCTCGAAATCTGGCGAGTTCATGTCCAGGTATTCTTTGGCGCCGCTGATCTTCGCAAGTGCTCAAAATACTATAGCGGGTGGGGTAACCATTCCCGCCTTAACGCCACACTGTGGGAAATAGCTTTCCGGCCTTCTCGGACGGGATTGAAACACCGGTCAGCTCCAGTGCGCGCGCCAGTTGGGGATCGGCGCCGGCCGCCAGATCAGATGCAGTAGGAAGCAGCAGTTCATCGGGAACCACCCCGTGATGTTCGAGGCTGTTGCCGTCGGTCATCTTCAAGTCGGCAACCGTGACCTCCGCGCCGTAGAAAACTTTGGTGTTCGCTCCTAGGGAGAGCGGGTAACGGCGTGCCTCCATAACCGCACCGGCCGAGCGGTCACCCACAACTGTGCCCCGCTTTTCCAGTTGTACAACGCGCGCGAACAGCTCTGATGCTGAAGCCGACCGGCTGTTCACGAGCACCACCAACTTTCCGGAGAACGCATGGCCACCGCGCGATTTCGCCAGCAAAGGCTTGGAGCTTTTGCGCTCCACGCGATCGCCAACTTTCACCTCATGGTCCATCACTCCACCCAGAAGGCGCGTCAGATTTTCTTCCGAGCCTCCGCCGTTGTCCCGAAGATCGATGACAAGTGCCTTATGGCTGCTTGCTTTATGGAGCACTCCATCGATCTCCTCGTCGCTTATCCTGAAGGCCGGCAGCTTCCACACCATGACATCACCCTGCTCGACGGAACGGGGCTGGTAGCGCTTCTGGTCATTTTCTGACTCGCGGATGACCTGCCAAATATCGCCGCCCCTGGTAAAGTCGTAAGTCTTGGGCAGGTTCTTCACAGCCGACATCACGGTGACTTCACGCGGCTGTCCGTCCAGACTCACCACAGACAATTTCATTCCCGCTCGCGGTGCGAGGCTGTGAAAGGCGTATTCCAGCTTCCACCACGATTCCCGCTTCGCCCGGAACCCTTCTACAGAAAGGATCTGGTCTCCCGGCTTCAAACCCTTCGCAGCAGCATCGGAACCTTCCTTGATTGCTGTGATGAAGCAGTTATCGCCAATGAATGTCGCCTCCCATCCATCTTCAACAATGTAGGGACGGGGTGGCGGCAGGAAGAAGGTGTGCGAATCGTTCAGACTGTCGAGCATCGCCGCAATTGCGCCGAAGGCCTCGCTGAACGTGGCCACCTGACGGATTCTTTGTTCGGCATCCCTGTAACTCGCTTCGAAATCAACCCCATGATAGGTCGCGTCGTAGTACTGTTTGCGAACAGTGTCAGCCGTTTCCTTTAACATCTCCAAGGCTTCGCCGCGCTGAACAGAATCCATTGGTTTGGTTGCCTTGTTCTCATCTGCAGACGATTGAAGACCAACCAGACCTACCATCATGGCGGCAGACAGGAACAGAACGGGAGCAATGGCGCGGGTCATGCCCGCAAACTACGCCGAAATTCAGAGTTGCGCAATCTGAAAATTCAGCTCGAGCAAGAAAAGTGTGAAAGGGAAGCTGGCCTGGACCATAACGGGAATAATTGCTCCCGTAATGATGGAGTCAGGCCGGCAGTTCTCCGGGATAGCGTTCGTCCACGTAACACCAGATCCAGCTCTCGCCGGGCTCGATGGAGCGCATCAGAGGATGCGTCGTGCGATGAAAGTGTTTAGTGGCGTGCTTGTTCTTGGATGAATCGCAGCAGCCCACATGGCCGCATTCCATGCAGAGCCGCAGATGCACCCAGGTGTCGCCAATCTTGACGCAGTCTTCGCAAACGTGGACCTTGGTGTGCGTGATCTTGACTTGATCGAGGTGTTTGCAGGTTGCTGCCATAACGCTCCTCGACGCCGGTCAGCGCTCCAGGGACTTCCGGTCCCACTTGGCGCACACCGCGGCGGATTCATAAGTGCTCTGCAGAAAATCCATCAATGCGGCTTTGGGAGAATCGGCGATTCGCACGTCGTCATACATCACCAGGAATTCTTTCATCTGCGGGTGGTAGAAAGCTGCCTTTGGACCGACTCGCTGTTCCGCAAAACCGGGCGGCTCGGGCGCAGCGTAGGAGTAAAAGGCTGGACTCGTGATGTCGCCTCCGCCGGGCCAGAACCCCGCACTGCTGACTTCGTGAGAGTAAGCTTCGCGTGTGATCGAGTCGGCGCCCGGGCGCTCAGGAGCGCGCCGTCCGGAGAAGCGCGTCACCGCGTGATCGAAGCTCCCCCAGAAAAAGTGGAC
>Ga0209040_10000964_pt1 | contig 22479 bp, 19 predicted proteins | sample BogFormECP12_OM3_FD_188240 | JGI IMG/M metagenome (GOLD analysis project Ga0209040, IMG submission 188240) | Bog forest soil microbial communities from Calvert Island, British Columbia, Canada - ECP12_OM3 (SPAdes) (version 2) | ecosystem: Environmental > Aquatic > Freshwater > Wetlands > Bog ... | reverse complement strand
CTGCCACACGATGCGGGTCAAGGAATGGAAGGGCGATGTCGTCTTTCTGCACGAGGTCGGCCCCGGCACCGCCGACCGCTCCTACGGCATCCATGTCGCCGCCGCCCAACGTATAGCCGCCGAGCTTGAAGCGGCGGCCGAACGGGGTCAGCTCCAGAAAGGCGGTATGGCAAGTCGCGCATGGCTGGCCGGTCTGGCGCGCGTAGAGCGGAAGGGAGACGGCCGGCCGCGGCGATAGGCCGATCGCTAGGACCGCAGCGATTGCTGACGCGCTGACGAAGATAGTCATCAGGAGCTTGCCGTAGCCGATTGCGACGGCTCGCAGCAGCTGCCTCGAATGCCCGGTCATGCCAATATTTCCGTCAAGTGGCAGTGCAGGCAGTGCCAATGCACTCACCGCCCAGGTTGGTGATCGCTATCACTCCCCAGTGTCGAATTTATTCCGTAGGGCGTCTGCCTTACGATTGGTGGCTCGGCACGAATATCCGGCAAGAGCCCTGGGGGCTGATTGGGCCTTCGACCAGCTTGCAAGCGTCGGGCGGTTGGAACTGCGCGCACTTTTCGCACCGCTTGTCGCCATCCGGATGATCTTGATAGGCAACCGCCTTCTTCGAGATCTTCGTCGCCGCTGTCGCGGCCTTTGGTGATGAGCTGAGGATCGCCACCCCACCGACTGCGCTCACGGCGTACTGGAACAGCGCGCGCCGGCAAAGCAGGGCAGATTTTGCAATCATGTCATGCCTTCGGCTACGTGCAATGAAGGGCCAGTGCCCTACGCCTTGGGACTCCGTGCGAGCCGGTTTATTCCACGCCCACCTTGAACGCGTCGCCAATGGCTGCACGCGAAATCGACAAGAGCTTGATGCGGAATAAAGCGCCAGCCCGGTGGCCATTCCATATCACGAAGAGTTGATGACCCAGATGCGGCTAAAGCCGGTGGCTGCGCCCACCCTGAGGTTCGAGTCTTCGCCTGAACACTGGAATAAGACGCCGTTGCGCGAGTCGTAAATTTCGTGGGTGACGCGTTCCGGCGCGAGGCTGGACAGCCTCTCGCTGGGCCATCCCCCTTTTGGCCGTGCTGGCCGGTGCTTATCCCCTGGGAGGACAAACAGACATGAAGCTCGTCAGTGAAAGCCTCGCTGCCGCGTCGCTCATCGCGGTTTGCCTGATTACCGTCTCGACCGCTCGCGCAGACGATAAAGATGATCACTTAAATCTCTATATCGTCTCCAATTTGACCTCCGATCTGCCGGGCGTGGCCCTGAATACCGACCCTGTCCTGCAGAACGCGTGGGGTGTCGCCTTTACCCCCGGGGCCAGTCCCTTTTGGATATCCGACAACGCGACGGGGTGCTCGACGCTTTACGATGGACAGGGAGCGCCTCAGACGCCACCCACGCCACTCCTAGTCAAAATCCCGCTGCCGGGAGGTAGCGTGCCTGCGACGGCCTGCAAACACGCCGACCCGAAAAATCCCCCAAACCCCACACCCGCGGCGCCGACCGGTCTCGTATGGAACCCCACATCGACCTTCCTTGTGCCGAACCAGAACCCGTCCAAAACAGCGACTTTCATCTTCGACACCGAAGATGGGACAATTTCCGCTTGGACAGGCGGCTTGATGCCGCCTGATCAAGCGGTCCTCGCCGTCGACAACTCAAAGAGCGGCGCGGTTTACAAGGGCCTCGTCTTTGGTACCAACACCAAGGGCGTATTCCTGTTTGCAACAAACTTCAACGCCGGGACTGTCGATGTGTTCGGCCCCGCCAACGCGAACAGCAATGGGAAGTATGTCCCGGTAACCACCGACGGCAACTTTAACGACCCGTACATTCCGCCGGGTTTCGCCCCGTTCGGCATCCAGAACATCAACGGCGACCTCTTCGTCACCTATGCAAAGCAGAACAAAGAAAAACACGACGACGTGGCCGGCCCGGGCAACGGCTTTGTCGACGTGTTCGACACCGACGGTCACTTGCTGCGCCGTTTCGCCAGCCGCGGGCCGCTGAATTCGCCCTGGGGTGTCGCGCGGGCCTCATACGCCTTCGGCCGTTTCAGCGGCGATGTCCTCATCGGCAATTTCGGCAATGGGCAGGTAAACGCATTCGACTCCGACGGAGATTTCCTCGGTACCCTCAGCGACGTCAAAGGCAAGCCGCTCTCTATCGATGGGCTGTGGACGTTGACTTTGGGCGGCGGCAGGAATTCGAGCTCCGACACGCTCTATTTCACGGCGGGTCCCAACGGCGAGACCAACGGGTTGTTCGGCACCATCACGCCGACCTCGAAAAAATAATCCGCCGCGCTGGCGTGACCGCGTATCACCACGCCAGAGCCCAGCCGTCGCGGCGCGGATCGGAGCCGGCGAGGAGCATGCCGGTCGCCGCCTCGCGGCGGATGATCTCGACGCTGCACGGGCCGTCGAGATCGCCGACTGTCTTCACCGGATGACCGCGGCGCGCGAGCTCACTGCGCACCGCCTCGGGGACGCGCCGCTCGATGATCAGCGCGTCCTCGCCGTCATGCGGCCAGTTGGCGTATTGGCCGGGCACATTCGAGGTCCAGCGCGGCATCTCGGCGGCCTGCTGCGGATCGAGGCCGAAATCGACCATTGCCGTGAGCACCTGCAGATTGATCTGCACCTGATTGTCGGCGCCGGGTGTGCCGAAGACGCACCACAGCGCGCCGTCCTTCAGAACCAATGGCGGGTTCATCGTGTGCCGGACCCGTCGGCCGGGCTGCAGCCGGTTCGGATGGCCGGGCTCCAGATGCCAATAGCTCATGCGATTGTTGAGCAAGATCCCGGTATCGCCCGCCATGACACCGGAGCCAAAGCCGCTGTTGACGCTCTGCACGCCAGAAACGGCATTGCCCTTGCTATCGGCGGTGCAGAAATAGGTCGTATCGCCTGCGGCGAAGGCCATGGGGCTGGTCGGCGCCGCGCGCTGCAGGTCGATCTGCCCGGCGAGCTGTGCGGCGTGGTCGTCGGACAAGAGCTGCGTGAGCGGCGCCTCGATCGAGCGCGGGTCGGCGCCCCAGCGCTCGCGGTCGGCGAAAGCGAGCTTTTTCGCCTCGACCATGACATGGATCGCATCGGCCGACAGTAGGCCCATGCCGGTGAGATCGAAATGCTCGAGGATCTTGAGCTCCTCGAGCAGCACAAACCCCGTCGAGTTCGGCGGCGCCTCGAGCACGGTGAAGCCGCGGTACTCGATGCCGATCGGCTCCTGCCGCTCGGCCTCGAAGGTTTCAAGATCGCGAGCCGAGATCAACGTACCGGCCGCTTCGAGAGCCGCCGCCAGGCGCCGAGCAAGGCGGCCGCGATAAAAGGTTTCCGCCCCGTCCGAGGCTATCTCCTCGAGCGTGCGCGCCAAGTCTGGTTGAAGGATCGCGGCGCCGAGCGGCGGCGGCTTACCGCCGGCGAGAAGAATTGCTGCGCTGCGCGGGTCAGCCATCAGAGTTGCCCGATATTCTTCGGCGAAATGGCTGTAGGCGCGAGTGGCGCCAAAGCCCTCTCGGGCATAAGCGATCGCCTCGGCGAACAGGTCGCGCCACGGCAACCGGCCATATTTTCGGTGCATTGCACCGAGCCCGGCCACGGTGCCCGGGACCGAAACCGCAAGCGGGCCGATCCGCGGGATCCCGCCGGCGTACCGTTCCGGCGTTGCCGCGGCAGGGGCGGGGCCGGTGGCGTTGAACACGACGGCGCGGCCGGTCGCCTGTTCGAAGACATGGTAGAACCCGTCGCCGCCGAGCCCCGACATCATCGGCTCGACAACGCCGAGCGTCATCGCCGTCGCCACGGCCGCATCGACCGCATTGCCGCCGGCCCGCAGCGCCAGCAGCCCGGCCTGGGCGGCCAGCGGGTGGTTGGCCGCGACGGCACCGCGCGCTCCGATGATTACCGGCCGGTAGGAACGCATTTCTGCAGCCACTTCTGATCTCCTTTCCGTGGCATATTAGCGGATAAAGGGCGCCGCAGTGGGAATGAGCAAGAAGCGATGAGAACAAGGTATTGGTGTGCCGTCATCGGCCTCCTGCTTGCGCTGGTGGCTGCGGGATGCGCAGATTCGGGCACTGCCTCCGATAATGACAAGCGTGGCGTGTTGTACGGTGGCGTCTCGGCCGGCGGCACGCGGCCGTGAGGCAGCGTCAGACGAGCTGCGGGGTGATCGTCACTGACGGGGAACGCATCCTGCTCGGTCATGCAACGCGCTCGCCGCGCTGGGACATCCCCAAAGGCGTCGCAGAACCGGGCGAGACCTTTGCCGCGACCGCGGCACGAGAACTGCTCGAAGAAACTGGTCTCACGGTTGCCCCGGAGGAGCTCGCCGATCTCGGCTTTCATGCCTATCTGCGCGGCAAGGATCTCGCGCTGTTTGTCTGGGTGCCGCCGCAACTTCCCGATCCGGGGATGCTCACCTGCACCTCGCGTTTCGCCCTCGCCAACGGAACGTTGTTGCCGGAATTCGACCGGTTCGGGCTGTTCCCTTGGGACGAGGCGCTTTTACGAATCGGCAAGAACCTCGCCCGGGTGTTGGCATCGGTCCGGCAGGTCGTGGTACATTAGCGCGATTAGGAATTCTGAGGAGGTTCCGATGCCCAAGCTGCGTCACATCGCCATTGCCGCGGAAGACCCCGAGAAAATGGCCGATTTCTACAAGAAGGCATTCGACTTCAAGGAGGTCGGGCGGCCGAACGGGGTGCTCGCGGACGGCGTATTCCTCAGCGACGGGACCCTTAACATGGCGATCCTCAAATTCAAGACCGATCAGCTCGGCAAGGGGCTCGATTACCGCGGCATCCACCATTTCGGCGTGCTGGTCGAGGATGTCGACGAGTTCTCGAAGAGGTTGGAGAGCCTCGGCGCTGAATACTACATCGACCGCAACCAGACGGACCCGCAGGCCGGATATTTCGAAAAGAAATTCTACGGCCCGGAGCGCGTCCTGTTCGACATCGCCGAGCACGCCTGGGCCGGCGCCGAGCCGCTTCCTGCGCCAGCGAAAGCGGCCGCAGAGTAACCGCGAATATTCAAACCACGTTCTTCCGTCATTCCCGCGAAAGCGGGAATCCAGGGCCACCGCTGGGTCACGCGCCCTGGACCCCCGCTTGCGTGGGGGTGACGGTGAGGGAGTAAAGCATGGCCAAGCTGCGCCACATCGCCATTGCCGCCAGAGACCCCGATGCAATGGCCGAGTTCTACAAGAAGGCGTTCGACTTCAAGGAGGTCCGCAAGAGTGACGGGCCGCTCGCTTATGGCTATCACCTGAGCGACGGGACGATCGACCTGGCAATCTTGCGGTTCAAGACCGACCAGCTCGGCAAGGGCCTCGACTATACCGGCCTGCACCACTTCGGCATTCTGGTCGATGACGTCGAGAAGTTCTCGAAAAAGGTCGAGGCGTTGGGCGGCACGCATTACATGGACCAAGCCGGCGACCGTGCCGGTGGCTTCGAGGTCAAGCTTTACGGCCCCGAAGGCGTTCTCTTTGACATCGCCGAGCATCCCTGGACCGGCACCGAGCCGCTGCCGGTTGAGCGGGCAGAAGCGGCCGAATAAGGCTCAAAACGGGATCTCGTATTCGAGGCGCCAGCGTATGGCGCCGCGCTCGGTGGCCTGGGTCAGCCCGAACTGGTAGCCGACCTCGTATTTGAGCTTGCCGTAGGGCGCGAAGTTTTGCAGGCCGACCAGCACGGGCCCAATGCGATGTTGCTGGTCGGCCAGCTTGCCCGGAGCCCCGAGATCGTTGATCATTCCGTAATATTCGAAACCAGGCTGAATGTAGGGGTTGATCAGCAGCCGCGATTGCCACGCGAGGAACAAAGGCGTCGCGTTGCTGGCGTTGTCGCCGACTTCCCTGGTGAACAGTAGGTTCAGCGTGTGCAGTCCGCCGATCCCGGCGATCTCGCCGAACTCGGCCTGGCCCAGCGGCCCGAAGGTGAAGGATTTGGCATTGGCCTGGTGCGCCGGCTGTGAATATTGCGCGAACAGAGCGAGATCACCCCAATACTTGCCCGTCGGCGTCAGCTGGAGATAATTCTCGATCGTCGTCGCCTCATAGGTGATGTTCTTGCCGGGCGGCGCCGCCAATTCGTGTTCGAGCTCGACAAACCAGTTCGGAACGGGGCCCAAACCCCACTCGACATTGTAGAACTGGTTGTTACTCTTGCCGCTCTTCGGACTGTCGAAGGTGGTGATGCCGTTGTGCTCGATCTCGAATTCGCGGTAATCGACGATCGGGTAGCGCAGCTTGAGTTCATCGGCGAGCCCGGATCCCGCCCCCAATGCACCAAACAGGAAAATCACGAGGAGCGGGGTCGCAGCCCCTCGGCTCACCGAAGCGACCGCTCGCGGTTTCACCGGCCTCCCGACGAGTCGGGTCAACAGCCAAATCGCAGAGAGGGTGGCGAGATAGAGCAAAACCTGGATGCCGTCGGGGCGCGAGACGTAGCCGACCAAGGTATGGAGGGCTCTGCCGAGAACGCTGTCCTCGGTCAGCACGGCCGAGGTGTCCCAGACGGTGTCGCCGAGCGGCGGCAGCAAGTCGGCCTGGACCAGATATCCGGCGGCCTGTGACGCCATCCCGGCGGCGAGCAGCAGCACCATCCAGCTGGTGACCGTGAACAGCCGCCGGGTAGGGATGCGCAACAGCCCGAAATAAAGCGCCGCCCCGACGGCGACGCCGCCGGCCAGGCCCAGCGTCCCGCCGGCGATCAGGGAGCCCGCGGTGAGACCGCCGCCCGCGGCGATGCCATAAAGAAACAGCACGGTCTCCGAGCCCTCGCGCAGCACGGCGAGCCCGACCACCACTGCCAGCACGTAGAGCGGCCGAGCGCCGGAGATCACCGCGTCGCCGACTTCGCGAGCTGTGGCGGCGAGTTCGCGGCCGTGACGCGACATCCAGATGTTGTGCCAACCGAGCATCCCGACCGCGAGGAGCAGGATCACAGCGTTCAACAATTCCTGGCCGATGCCGGCGGCGGCCGCGGCGATCTCGGCGGCGAAGAGAGCCACGAGGCCGGCGCCGACGACGCCTCCCGCCAGACCGGTCGAGACCCAGAATCCGCGGCGCGGCGCACCGATGCTGGCCGCCAGGACGATGCCGACGATCAGCGCCGCCTCCAGCACCTCACGAAATACGATAATGGCTGCTCCGAGCATCCCGACCATCCCGCCTATTTCGCAATGATATGACCGCGCGCGGTCTTCGGGTTGAAATCGCCGAAGAACTCGTATTTCCCGGGCTTCAGCGGGCCGACGTACACCGTGATTTGCTCTCCACCGGCGACCACCTTTTCGCGCCTGAGCTCAGTGCTCTCGAACTCCTCCGGCGTCGGATCGTTGTTCTTGACAGTCAAGGCGATTTTTTGGCCGGCCGGGATTTCGATTTCAGTCGGCTGAAACTGGTGGTCTTTGATGACCAGCGTGTAGGCGGGTTCCTGCGCGGCGGCGCTGGTTCCTATCGCCAAAATCAGGGCGAGCAGCAAGACAGCGGAACGAGGCATATTCGGGTTTTCCGGAAGTTGCTGGAAAGAGCTAATGCGACTGAGTCGCATTTGATATCGGGCTTCAATCGCCGGCGCAAGGAAAATCTCGATGCCTCCGAGGTTTAGCTGCTATGTCGTCGGCTTGATTCCGGGCCGGCGGCGCCCGCTCGATCTGCGCGCGCAGCTCGGCTTCCGCGGCCTCCGGCACCAGGTGTGCCGGTATAGGCTCGCGACATCGCGCCAGAGTAGCCGTCGAAATCGGCGCCTAGCGGTAGTGCTCCTATTCGCCGGTCAAGGTCGGGTGCACAATCTTGCCGAACCGGATCATCGTTCACAGATTCTTTAGACCCCACGGTTGCGGCGCCTCAGCCGTGGCGGATGAGGGAGGCAAGCTTTCCCGATGAGCGAAGCCAAAAACCTGTTTCCGCTTCTGCGTCAGTCGGCCGACCCCGACGCTGTCGGTGCGATCGAAGAGCTGGTGCGGGATGCGCCGGATCGCGACCTCTGCCGGGTCAATGTGTTGGACTTCGCGGCGAAGAGGGGACTCGATGAAGAAAAATCTATCGCCGCCTTTCTGCACGCTGCACGCCTCGGTCTCTTCGAGCTCTCATGGAATGTGCTGTGCCCGAGTTGCGGCGGCGTGCTCGACGCCGGCACGACATTGAGGAGCGTGAACCGCGCGGAGTACCATTGCGCCTGGTGCGCGGCCGGTTATGAGCCGATCCTCGACGAGATCGTCGAGGTGACGTTTACGGTCAACCGGCGGGTGCGCCGGATCGCGGCGCATGATCCGGACGAGCTCCCGTTCGCGGAGTACTTTCGCCAAGTGTTCTGGAGTTCGACGATCGATCTGCCGGAAAATCTCGCTCAGGTAATCGAGGAGATAACCCTCGACACGGTCGAGCTTCCTGCGGGCGGGAAGGCCCTGCTTTCGCTGCAATTGCCGTCCGAGCTCGTGGTCCTTCTCGACCCGGTGACCCACATGACCCAATTCCTCCAGGTCAAGGGCGAACCGACACGCGAGCGCCAGAACCTTTCGCTGCTTTTCGACACGGTGCGGCCGGCGACGGAGACGATCGAGCTGAGCCCGGGACCGCTGCGCCTCTCGCTCGAAAATCGCACTGACACCCGCGTATTGCCCGGGCTTTGGGTGGCGACGGAAGGGCTCAATAAGCTGCTGAGCCGGCGCAAGCCCTTCCTGACCGCAAAGAGGCTGCTGACCAACCAGGTCTTTCGCGATCTCTACGGCGCCGACACGATCGACGTAGATCAGCGCCTCAAGATCACCAGTCTGACATTTCTCTTCACCGACCTCAGAGGTTCCACCGAGCTCTATGAGCGGGTGGGCGACCTGGTCGCCTTCGACCTCGTCCGGGCGCATTTCGAGGTCCTAAACGACATCATCGCCGCCGAGGCCGGGGCTGTGGTCAAGACCAGCGGCGATGCGGTGATGGCGACTTTTTCGACAGCCGACCGGGCGGTCGCCGCGGCGCTGCGCATGCGAGACGCAATGCGCGATTTCAAGAACGCCGGCACCGGCGACGGGCTGTTGCTCAAGATCGGCATCCACGAGGGACCTTGCCTCGCCGTCGTTCTCGACAAGCGCCAGGATTATTTCGGTCGGACCGTCAATATCGCTGCGCGCGTACAGGGTCTGGCCGACTCGCGTTCGATCCTGGCGACCGAGTCGGTCGTCAAGCATCCCGGAGCCTGCAATCTGTTCGAAACCAGCGGGCTCAAGCCGGTCCCGCATCGCCGTGCGCTGCGCGGCGTGACCGACGAGATGTCCGTCTACGAGATCCCCTGATCACGGCGAGCGCCGTTTAGCTAGGATTCTGACATGAGCGAAGCTGGCAATTTATTCGCGCTCTTGCGGCAGTCGGCCGATCCCGGCGCCGCGGCAGCGATCGAAGAGCTCGTGCGGGATGCCCCCGACCGCGCCCTCTGCCGCGTCAATGTAGTGGATTTCGCGGCCAAAACCGGGGTTGATGAAGAGCGCGCCACTGCGGCCTTCCTGCACGCCGCGCGCCTTGGGTTATTCGAGCTGTCGTGGAACGTGCTGTGTCCCGGCTGCGGCGGCGTGCTCGATACCAGCACGACGTTGAAGAGCGTCAACAAGGAGGAGTACGACTGCGCGCTGTGTGCAGCCGGCTACCGGCCGACGCTCGACGAAATGGTCGAGGTCACCTTCACGGTCAGCCGGCGGGTGCGCAGAATCGCCGCGCACGACCCGCACGAGCTTCCGTTTGCGGAGTATTTTCGTCAGATCTTCTGGGGCTCGGGCATCGATGTTCCGGATGATTTCGAGCGGCTGGTCGAGGAGATCGTTCTCGATCAGGTTGAGCTCCCGCCGGGCGAAAAGGCGCTGCTGTCACTGCAGCTGCCAGCGGAATTCGTCATCGTCGTAGACCCGGTGACGCACGGGACGCAGTTCCTCGACGTCAAAGGCGAGCCGACCCGGGAACGCCAAAACCTGTCGCTCGTCTTCGACAAATTGCGCGCGCCGACCGGCACTGTGACCTTGCATCCGGGGCCGTTGCGCCTCTCGCTCGAGAACCGCACCGACATGCGGGTCTTGCCAGGATTGTGGCTGGCCGGGGACAAGCTCCACGAGCTGCTCGGGCGGCGGCGGCCGTTTCTGACCGCAAAACGGCTGCTGACAAACCAGGTCTTTCGCGACCTCTATGGCACCGACACGATCGACGTCGATCAGCGGCTCAAGATTACCAGCCTGACTTTTCTGTTCACCGACCTCAAAGGCTCGACCGAACTCTACGAGCGGGTCGGCGACCTGGTCGCCTTCGACCTGGTCAAAGCCCATTTCCGGGTGCTCAACGAGATCGTCGCGTCCGAGGCCGGCGCCGTCGTCAAGACGATCGGGGACGCCGTGATGGCGACCTTCCCGACACCTGACCGGGCCGTCGCTGCCGCATTGCGCATGCGCGAGGCGATGCGCGAGCTCAATGATGGGCACCGCCGCCGGGAGGACCTGCTGTTGAAAATCGGGATCCACGAAGGACCTTGCCTCGCCGTCGTGCTCAACGACCGTCAGGATTATTTCGGGACGACCGTGAACATCGCGGCGCGCGTCCAGGCTCTCGCGGATTCGCGCGCAATCCTGGCGACTCGCTCGGTCGTCGCGGACCCTCAGGCTTCCGCCTTGCTCGAAATCAGCGGGCTCAAACCGGTCTCGCAGCGCCGTGCACTGCGCGGCATCGCCGACGAGGTCGCCGTTTACGAGATCCCCTGACCCTTAAGGGATAAAGCTTTTTGGTTAGGACCGGTTACAATCTAAACGGGGCCGACGAATGCCCCGAGAGCGGGGGTAGGAATGCCGGGCAAACGAATCATAGTCTGCTGTGATGGTACCTGGAACGACGCCGACTCCGCTGGCGAGTTCACAAATGTCGTGCGCATGGCACGCGCAATTCTGCCGACCGACGTCCGAGGTGGACGGGAGACGCCCCAAATAGTCTATTACGAATCTGGCGTTGGCACGGGAGCGGATCTAGTCCAGCGTGTGCTCGGCGGCAGCGTCGGGATGGGGTTGTCGCGAAACGTCCGCGATGCCTACGGCTTTATAGCGGCCAATTATTGCCCGGAGGACGAGATCTTTCTCTTCGGGTTTTCCCGAGGCGCTTACACAGCCCGCAGTGTGGCCGGTTTGATTGGCTATGCGGGCCTATTGCAAAAAGGCGACATGGATGAATTCGCATTGGTTTGGGAGGGTTACCGATTAAAGAATCAGCCGGGACAACCCGACGTGCTTGTGCATTTCCCGCTTCGGCACAAAGACGTCCCGATAAAATGCATCGGCGTGTGGGATACGGTCGGAGAGCTTGGAATTCCAGGGCATCTCGATGAGATTTTCACTAAGTTTTACCAGTTCCACGACACGACACTGGGCCCGCACGTTGAAAATGCCTTCCATGCGCTCGCCTTGGACGAGAGGCGCTCCGATTTTGCGCCGACGCTATGGGTCCAGTCGCCCGAGGCTCGAGCCCAGGGTATCCAAAAGCTGCTCCAGGTGTGGTTTCCCGGTGTGCACTCGAACGTCGGGGGCGGCTATCAGGAACACGGGCTTTCGGATGTAGCGTTGGCGTGGATGGCGAGTCAGGTAGAGCCGTTACTCGCCTTGAATATTGAATACCTCAGCACGAGGCAGGACCGGCGCAACGGCTGGGGCCTCGGCCGGATCTACGATTCCGCGGCAGGCGCCTGGAAACTGCGAGGCACGACAGTTCGTCGACCGTTCACGATGCAACCGCAGAGTTCGACCTTCGAAGGAATTCATGCCAGTCTTGCAGACCGCCGGAGGCCTGATGCGGATTGCTTGCCTAAGCCTTACGACTGCCCCGGCCTGGAGGGCATCGGGGTTGGCGCCAAGTTCGTGGAGCTGGGCGCCTTCGAGCAACAACTCAAGTGGTCGGCTGCGCAAGTCGGTGTTCCCCCGGCCTTTCAAGAGCCAGCGCTACCTCGGCCCACGCTCCTCAATCGACTCCTCAAGGATCTCGGCGGCGGCTAATCGAATCGCGATCGTGCCCGGGAATGCACCGAACCGTGATCGAGTTCTGCAGCGCCGGTCATTGCGCGGCGTCGCGCATCTCGGGCGACTATCGAATGGTTTACTGCATTCGCGGCTCGGGCGGTGAGCAAGGGTAGAGATCGTCGCCTGCCGTTATCATTATTCGACCCGCCGCCGATAGCGCAGCCTCGGCTGTCCCGGTATATTGCGAAAAACAGAATACTCTATACTTGTGATTTTAGCATGAACGTGCTATCATTATCGCGACGGATGTACGGTGGTTCCCCCAGCGCGGACGCGCAACTCACTGCGGATATCAGCTAGGATCAGCGACCGCCGCCGCTGTTTTTTCGCGCGCGACGCCGTCGGGACTCCAGGATTTCTGCGGAGCAGACGAGATCGATGGCTGATAATTCGATGGAAGAACAGCAAAAACAGCTAGGGCGAGTCCGCGAGCGGCCGTTTGAGGAGGGCCAGTCCGGCAACCCGGCCGGGCGCCCGCGCGGGTCGAGAAACAGCGCGACCTTGGTCACGCAGCTGTTGCTGGATGGTGAGACGCAAGCCTTGACCCGCAAGGCCGTCGAACTCGCTCTCGGCGGCGATACGACGGCGTTGCGGATGTGCCTCGACCGCATTGCGCCACCGCGACGCGAGCGCGTCGCGCCGTACAAGCTCCCGCCGGCGCGGGATGCCGCCGATCTCGCGGGCACAATGACGGCGATCATGGCCGCAACCGGAGATGGCGCGATCTCGCCGTCCGCGGGCAGCCGAATGGCGCGGCTCGTCAACAGCCGTTGGGCTGCCCCTCATCTTGCCGCTCTGCGGGTCCCTCCCTCTACCGCTCGCGGGAAGAGTGCTGGAGGGGCGCCGCCTACACGTCGAGGTTGGCCACGCTGAGGGCGTTGGCTTTGGATGAAGTCGCGGCGAGGGTTCGACGAGATCGCCCATCAGGGTCGAGAAGGTCTCCTCGGCCGAGTCGGCGTGGCTGGTCTTGACCTGCAGCAATGAGCGGATTTCGGGGTCGAGCGTCGTTTCCCACAATTGCTTTGGGGTTCATCTCGCCAGGCCCTTGTAGCGTTGCACGTCGATGCCGCCGCGGCCCAGTTCCATGACCGCTTCGACGAGGCTGACGGGGCCGCTGATCGTGTAGGTCTTGTCGCGCGCGGCGTGGGCCGTCGTATATTTCGCGCAGCCGAGCGCTCTCGGCATCGAGCCGGCTTGCCTCGGCGCCGCGCAACAAAGTGGCGTCGATCAGGCGCCGCTCGCCGACGCCGTGATTTTGCATGATGTCGGAACTCTAAACCGACGGCGGTCCGGGGTAGGTACGCCAACTGTCATTTAACCGTCATTAACCCGTCATTCTTCGCCCTTAAGGTCGTACCCGTTTTTGAAACCGAGGGGGAATCGCAATGCTGACAAAGCTGCTGATTACCACCGGCATTGCGGCAACCATGGCCGCCGCGATGCCGACGTCGATAAGCTCAGCCGACGAAGGCGGTCGAGGGGATATTCGACAGGTGCTGCTGCTGAGCGTCGACGGGCTCCACGCCGTCGATCTCGAAAATTGCACGATGACGGGGCTCTGCCCGAATTTGTCGAAATTGACCAAGCATGGCATCACCTACACGAACGCCTCGACGACAGAGCCTTCAGACTCATTCCCCGGCCTCTTGGCGCAGGTCACCGGCGGAACATCGAAGTCGACCGGCGTGTTTTACGACGACAGCTATGACCGGACGCTATTTGCCCCGGGCAGCAATTGCAGAGTCGGGCCTGGCTCCGAGGTAAACCTCGCCGAGAATATCGACAGGGACCAGCACTCGATCGACGGTGGTGTTCCGACCAGCCTAACCGGGTTCAACAGCGGGGCGGCGATCGACCCCAACAAACTGCCGCAGCAGTTGGTTAATAATCGTTGCTCGGCATTGTGGCCCCACAACTTCGTGCGCACCAACAGCATCTTTGGGGTAATCCGGAAGCATGGTTTGCGGACGGCATGGTCGGACAAGCATCCGGCCTATGACATCGTCAACGGTAACGACCCCGACACTCAGCCGGCCAACGGGCCAGGAACCAATCTCAATGATTTCTTCGCGCCCGAGATCAATTCGGATCTGAGCGACGCAAATATTGCACTAACCCACACTCTCCTCGGCCCCAATTTTTCGACGGCCCCCGATCCGACGTCGCGCGGCGGCGACTTCACGAGTGCAATCGATGCCGTCGAGTTTTACGACGGGCTCAAGGTGCGAGCGATCCTCAACGAGATCAACGGCTCTGACCATACCGGCAAACACTCGATGAGCACGCCCGCGATCTTTGGGATGAACTTCCAATCGGTCAGCGTCGGGCAAAAACTCAAGGGTAACGGGTATGTGGATACAACCGGCACGCCGAGTGCTGGATTGGCCAATGCCATAGGCTTTGTCGATCGTTCTATCGGACAGATGGTCGAGGGGTTGCAAACTCGCGGCCTCTTGAAGAATACGCTGTTGATTGTCAGCGCTAAACATGGTCAGTCGCCGATTGATGTTACCAAACGGACGGCGCTAGACGATGGGGCAATCTTTCCGGTCGCGATCGGCGCGAATTTCGCGTTCGACATCGCCGATGACGGAGTCCTGATCTGGCTCAACGACAACAGCGACAGCAACACCGCAACCGCCGTTTCAGCGCTCAACGGCTTCCCGAACGATACCGGGATTGGCCAGTGGCTCTCCGGGCCGTTACTGACCTTGAACTATCAGAACCCGGCCCATGATGCGCGCGCACCGGATATCATCGGTATTGCGCGGATAGGCGTGATCTATACGACCGGATCGAAGATCGCCGAGCATGGCGGCTTCAATGTGGACGACACGCACGTCGCCCTTCTCGTCGCGCATCCGGACTTCGATCAACAGCGCGTCAATGCGAGCGTTGCAACAGCGCAAATCGCGCCGACCATCCTCAAGGCGCTCGGCCTCGACCCCGAGGCGCTTGATGGGGTGCGGATCGAGGCAACGCCGTTGCTGCCCGGGTTCGAGGACCGGTGACCCCGCTTACACGTCGAGGTTGGCGACGCTGAGGGCGTTGGCTTGGATGAAGTCGCGGCGCGGCTCGACGAGGTCGCCCATCAGGGTCGAGAAGGTTTCCTCGGCCGAGTCGGCGTGGCTGATCTTGACCTGCAGCAATGAGCGGATTTCGGGGTCGAGCGTCGTTTCCCACAATTGCTCGGGGTTCATTTCGCCCAGACCCTTGTAGCGCTGCACCTCGATGCCGCGGCGGCCCAATTCCATGACGGCCTCAACGAGGCTCACGGGGCCGCTGATCGGGTAGGTCTTGTCGCGCGCTACGAGGCTGCCTGGGCGGTCGTAGACCTCGCGCAGCCTTGTGTTGTCGGCATCGAGCCGGCGCGCCTCGGCGCTGCGCAACAAGGCCGCGTCGATCAGCCGGCGCTCGTCGACACCCTGGCGGGTGCGGCTCAGCACCAGGCCCTCGCCGGCGATGACCTCGCCCTGCCAGTTGCGTTCGTGCTCCGGGGCGAGGAGGTTGAGCCGCGCGGCGGTCGCGTGCGCGGCCTCGATCGCCCGGTTCGGATCGGCGAGGAGCGAGGCCGACAAGGCCCCGGCAATCGCCGCCTGCTCGGCAACCTCGACACTGCCGATCTTGCCCGCCAAGGGCTGCAGCCAGCGGCGGTGGACCCGCGCCTGCTCCAACAGATCGCGCAGATCGAGGCCGGCGCGTTCGACGCCGTCATGCTGCGTGAAGACAGAATCCCTGAGCGCCGCGTCGACGCAATAGGCCTCGAGCGCCGCATCGTCCTTCAAATAGACCGCCTTGGCGTTGCCGCGCTGGAGGCGGTAGAGCGGCGGTTGGGCGATATAGAGAAACCCCTTGTCGATGAGGCTCGCCATCTGGCGGAAAAAGAAGGTCAGCAAAAGGGTGCGGATGTGGCTGCCGTCGACATCGGCGTCGGTCATGATGATGATGCGGTGGTAGCGCGCCTTCTCCGGATCGAAATCCTCGATGCCGATGCCGGTGCCGAGCGCTGCGATCAACGTGCCGATCTCGGCCGAGCCGAGCATCTTGTCAAAGCGCGCGCGCTCGACATTGAGGATCTTGCCCTTCAACGGCAGGATCGCTTGAAAGCGCCGGTCGCGGCCTTGCTTGGCAGAGCCGCCGGCGCTGTCGCCCTCGACGATAAAGAGCTCGCTCTTGGCGGGATCGCGTTCCTGGCAATCGGCGAGCTTGCCCGGCAAATTGGCGATGTCGAGCGCCCCCTTACGCCGGGTCAGGTCGCGCGCCTTGCGTGCCGCCTCGCGCGCGGCGGCCGCCTCGACGACCTTGGCGACGACCTTCCTGGCGTCGGCCGGGTGCTCCTCGAACCACTGCGTCAGCTTGTCGGCTACGATGCCTTCGATCGCCGGGCGCACCTCGGAGGAGACCAGCTTGTCCTTGGTCTGGGACGAGAATTTCGGGTCCGGCACCTTGACCGAGAGGATGCAGCTGAGGCCCTCGCGCATGTCCTCGCCCGACAGCGCCACCTTCTCCTTCTTGGCGATGCCGCTCTCGCTCGCATAGGTGTTGACCGTGCGGGTCAGAGCGGCGCGGAAGCCGGCGAGGTGGGTCCCGCCGTCCTTCTGCGGGATGTTGTTGGTGAAGCACAGCATCGTCTCGTGATAGCTGTCGGTCCATTCCATCGCGATCTCGAGCAGGATGCCTTCGCGCTCACCCCGGATCACGATTGGCGGCGCGTGCAATGCCTGCTTCGAGCGATCGAGATAGCGCACAAAGGCTTCGAGCCCGCCCTCGAAATGCAAGGTGACGGTCTTCGGCTCGACCCCGCGCAGATCGCTCAGCACCAGGGTCACGCCGCTGTTCAGAAAGGCGAGCTCGCGCAGCCGGTGCTCCAATATGGCAAAATCAAACTCGACCTTGGTGAAGGTGTCGGTGCTCGGCAGAAACGCGATTTCGCTGCCAGTGGCAAGGCCCTGCCGGTTCGAGCCCGGCGGCCAGGGCGGGGCCGGACCCATTTCGGCGAGCGGCGCCTCGGGAACGCCGTCGCGGAACCGCATGAACCACTCCGACCCGCCGCGGAAGACGCGCAGATCGAGCCGGGCGGAGAGGCCATTGACGACCGAGACGCCGACGCCGTGCAGTCCGCCCGACACTTTGTAGGCGTTCTGATTGAATTTCCCGCCGGCATGAAGGTGGGTCATGATGACCTCGGCGGCCGAAACACCCTCCTCATCGTGGATGCCGACCGGGATGCCGCGGCCGTTGTCGGTGACGGTGCACGAGCCATCGGCGTTCAACGTCACGGTGACGGTGTCGCAATAGCCGGCAAGCGCCTCGTCGATCGCATTGTCGACGACCTCGTAGACCATGTGATGCAGGCCGGAACCGTCATCGGTGTCGCCGATATACATCCCCGGCCGCTTGCGCACCGCGTCGAGCCCGCGCAACACCTCGATCGATTGCTCGTTATAGGTCGCATCCTCGCCATTGACGGCACCGTTCTCGGTCGGCGCGGCAGCGGCGTTACCCGGCGGCAGGTCGGTGCTCGCAACGCGCTTGACCGCGGCACCGCCGAGTGGGCCGATGGGGTCGGATGCAGAGATGTTCGCCATATCGTTCTTGTCGAAGTTTCAGGGTTCAGAAGGTCGTGGCCAGCTGCCCGTCGCGCACCGACAGAAACTGGGCCTCGCGCCGCAATGGCGCGAACAGCGCCTCGTCGGTGCCGGTCAGCCAGGCTTGGCCGCCGAGCCGAAGCAGCGCATCGCACAATGCCGCACGCCGGCTCGCATCGAGATGCGCGGCAATTTCGTCGAGCAGCAGCAGCGGCGGCTCACCGCGCACCGCCCGCTGCAGCCTCGCGTGAGCGAGGAGGATCGAGATCAGCAAGGCTTTCTGCTCGCCGGTCGAGGCCAGCTCCGCGGCAATTCCTTTCTCGGCCAACCCGACATGCAGGTCGGAGCGATGCGGCCCGAGCAGGGCGCCGCCTGCTTGCGCATCGCTCTGCCGGTTGCCGGCGAGCAGCAAGGCGAGCTTTGCTTCGGCGGCGAGCGCCGGCATCGCTTCGAGCCAATTCTCGACGGTGCCGGAAAGCGCCAGCCGGGCGCGCGGAAACGGGCCTTCGGCCTCGGTGCAGGCGCGGTCGAGCCGCTGCACGGCCTCACGGCGCCCCGCCGCGACTGCCACGCCCTGCTCGGCCATGACCTCTTCGAGGGCGGTCAGCCATGCCGGGTCTCTCGGGCCATCGCGCAGCAGCCGCGAACGCTCACGCAGCGCCTGCTCATAGGCCACGACGCGCGAGCCGTGCGCCGGGTCGAGACCGAGCACGAGTCGATCGAGAAAACGCCGCCGTCCGCTCGGACCCTCGACAAACAGACGGTCCATCGGCGGGGTTAGCCACAGGACGCCGAGCCGCTCGCCGAGCGTTGCCTGGCCGCGCACCGGCTCGCCGTCGATGCGCACGACCCGTCGCTCCCCCGCCGTCGCGTCGTGCCCGGTGCCGATGCGCAGGCTGCCGCGGCGCGTCGCGACAACCGCGGCGACGGCCCAGCCACCGGTCGAACCCGCATCACCGGCACCCTGCCGACGATCGATCTCGGCCAGCCTCGCTCCGCGCAAACCACGTCCCGGCGCGAGAAAGGACACCGCCTCCAGCAGATTGGTCTTGCCTGCGCCGTTGGGTCCGGTCAACACCACCGGCGCGGTGCCGATGGTGAGCTTCGCCTCGCGATAATTGCGGAAATCGGTCAGCACGAGCCGCGTCACACCGACGCGATCCGCCGCGGCACCGGCATCGGCCCGGGCTTCCTGTGCCTCGGCAAACATCGAACCTATATGGGGTCGACGGCGGCTGTTTGCCAGCATTCCGCGCGTTAGCCGGCATTATGGGGTCGAGCAGGCTAAGTCAAACGCGCATCGGCATCAGCACATAAAGGGCGCTGCGATCATTGCTGTCGCGCACGATGGTCGGCGAGCCGGCGTCCGACAGTTCAAATTGCACGCCCTCGCCCTGGATTTGCTCGGCGATATCCAACAGGTACCGCGAATTAAAGCCAATTTCGAGCGGAGCGGCGGAATAACGCGCTTCGAGCTCCTCTTCGGCCTTGCCGTTTTCGGGACTGGTTGCCGAGACTTCCAGACTACCGTGTTCGATCTTCAGCTTGACCGCCCGGCTCTTCTCTGTCGAAATCGTCGAGATGCGGTCCACCGCCTCGGCGAAGGATTTGCACTCGACCTCGAGAACCTTGTCGTTGTTCGACGGGATCACGCGGTCGTAATCGGGGAAGGTGCCGTCGATCAATTTCGATGTCAGCGCCGCCTCGCCGATGGCAAGGCGGATCTTTGTCTCGCTGAGCCCGATTTGAACCTCGTCCTCGTTCTCCTCTACGAGCTTTCTCAGCTCGAGAACTGTCTTGCGCGGGATGATGATGCCCGGCATACCGGCGGCACCCTCGGGCAAGACCATTTCCATCCGGGCCAGTCGGTGTCCGTCCGTGGCGACAGCGCGGATGACTGGCACCTCGTCGGCCTTGGTCGCATGGAGATAGATGCCGTTCAGATAATAGCGCGTCTCCTCGGTCGAAATCGCGAATCGGGTGCGGTCGATCAAGGTCCGAAGCTCCGTCGCCGACAGCGAAAAGTTGTACGGCAGCTCGCCACTCGCCATGAGCGGATAGTCCTCCGGCGGCAAGCAGGCGAGGGTGAAGGTCGAGCGGCCGGAATGCAGCACGATCGCGTTGCGCTCACCGGTCGTCTCGATTTCGATCTGCGAGCCCTCGCGCAGCTTGCGGACGATGTCGTAGAGCGTATGGGCCGGTGCGGTGGTGCGGCCCTCGCGTTCGATTTGGCCGGGAACCCGCTCGACTATCTCGAGATCCATGTCGGTTGCGCTCAGCGCCAGCCGGCCCGGCTCGGCGCGCAACAATACGTTCGACAATATCGGGATCGTCGTCCGCCGTTCGACGACACTTTGTACATGGCCCAGCGCCTTCAGAAAGGCCGCCCGTTCGATGGTCAGTTTCATGTTGGCTACACAAGAGTTGCCGACCCGGCACCGGCCGTCTGCGGGTCATGCCCAGAGGATGGTCAGTGTCCCCGCCGCGTCATCCCAGCTCGACGGGACAGCACTATAGCACGATCGGCCGTCCACCTCAGCACCCGCTTTTTGTAGCGGACGTCTTATGGGCGCTTAGCCCTGCAGCATTCGGCGCAGCAGCTCGACATCCTCGGCGAGCGACGGATCGGTGCGCGTCAGCTCTTCGATTTTGCGCACCGCATGCATCACGGTGGTGTGATCGCGGCCGCCGAACTTGCGGCCGATCTGCGGCAGCGATCGTGTGGTCAGCTGCTTTGCAAGGTACATCGCGACCTGGCGCGGGCGGGCGACGGCGCGGGCCCGTCGATCGGACGTCATCTCACCCAACTTGATGTTGAAGTGTTCGGCAACCTTCCTCTGAATCTCGTCGATCGTCACCCGCCGCTCGTGCGAGCGGAGCAGATCGTGCAGTACCTCCTGAACGCTCTCGAGCGTGATATCGCGCCCGACCAGCTGGACGTGAGCGGCAATTCGGTTCAACGCCCCCTCAAGCTCCCGAACGTTCGAGGTGATCTTGTGGGCGAGAAACTCCATCAACTTCGGCGGGATGCGAAGACCGCCTTGCTCTGCCTTCGACTGCAGAATGCCGAGACGCAACTCATAGGTGGTCGGGTGCAAATCGGCGACGAGCCCCCAGCCGAGCCGTGAGCGCATGCGCTCTTCCATACCTTCGAGATCGGAGGGTGACTTGTCGGCCGAAATCACGATTTGGCGGTTCTCGTCGACCAGCGCATTAAAAGTGTGAAAGAATTCCTCTTGCGTTGACTCCTTGCCGCTGATGAATTGCACATCATCGATCATCAACAGATCGACCGAACGAAATTGCTCCTTGAAGTCCATAGTCGACTTGAAGCGCAATGCTCGGATGAACTGATACATGAACTTTTCGGCCGAGAGATAGATTATCTTGCGATCATAGGCATGCTTGCGGACGTGCCAAGCCACGGCGTGCATCAGATGCGTTTTGCCGAGCCCGACGCCGCCGTAAAGAAACAGCGGATTGAACGGCACCGTGTGACCCGGGCAGGCGCAGGCCTCGGCGACGCGGCGCGCCGCGGCGTGGGCGAGCTCGTTGGGCTTGCCCACGACGAAATTCTCGAAAATGAAGCGATGGTCGAGCGCCAGGAGCTGCGCCCTATCGTCACCAATTTCGAGCGGCGGAAGAGGTCCGGCAGGAGCGGGCAGGGGCGCGGGGGCTTCCGCATCGTCATCCGGGCCGGGGTAATGTTTGCCGTTTGCCGGTCTCGAAGGCATGGCGACGACGATCGAGAGGCGACTTACTTGATCATTCTCAGCCCGCCACAGCGCGAGAAGCCGGTCGGCATAGTGGGTCGCCACCCAGTCGCGCAAAAAACGTGTGGGCGCCGCGATGACCGCCTGTCCGCTGTCGACATGCTCCAGGTTCATCGGTTGCAGCCAGTTGCGGAAGGCGTCCTCACCAATTTCCCCCCTGAGCTGACCGAGAACCTCGATCCACTCCGCCTCGCACGCTGTCGTTGTGCCAGCCGCATCAATTTCCTGAACCGCTTGCGCCACTCTCTACCCCCTTTATAGAACAGCAGCATTTCCGGCCGCCTGCCGGGCAACATTCGATTATGCAGAAACGCCAAACCCTGGCTCTGCCATACTACTCTATACAGGAAGAGACGCCCTCCCTGCCGTTCATATTACAGTCGGTTAGATGTCAAGAGTTTGACGTTTTCTTGACGTTCCCCGACATTTACACGGCTTTCCCGTATTTCCAGATACTGTTATTTAGGACTTTACCTATATGTCGGATTAGTGGCAATGGGACCGAATAAGGAACGCGGGAAGATTCTTTCCCGCTGCGGGCGCCGGGGGTTGGTCTGCCTGTGAAACCCGACCCGGTCGCCGCCTGCGGCATTCCGCCGCGGCACCAAAAGGCGCGGTCCCCGCTCAGAGCGCGTTGATGCGCGCCGCCAGCCGCGACAACTTGCGCGAAACCGTGTTCTTGTGGAGCACGCCCTTGGTTATCGCACGATGCAGCTCGGGCTGCGCCACCCGAAGAGCCGACTGCGCCGTCGCCTTGTCGCCCGTTGCGATCGCCGTTTCGACCTTTTTGACAAAGGTGCGCACCCGGCTCACCCGGGCGCGATTGATCGCCGTGCGCTTGGCCGTCTGCCGGATACGCTTTTCCGCTGATTTGTGGTTAGCCATGCAGCTCGCCGTGAACCAAAGACGGGGCTTATATCGGGACCGCGTCCGTGACGTCAACATCATGCGGCACTGCGGCGACCCCTCGGTTTGCGGGTAGCGCGCGCCCCTGTGGCGAAAAATTCACTCTTACACTATTAAAATCGGCGAGAAAGCGCCATCCGGGGGTGGAGCATGTCGGGGTCGAATGGGGGCC
>Ga0209040_10000963_pt1 | contig 22504 bp, 16 predicted proteins | sample BogFormECP12_OM3_FD_188240 | JGI IMG/M metagenome (GOLD analysis project Ga0209040, IMG submission 188240) | Bog forest soil microbial communities from Calvert Island, British Columbia, Canada - ECP12_OM3 (SPAdes) (version 2) | ecosystem: Environmental > Aquatic > Freshwater > Wetlands > Bog ... | reverse complement strand
ACTGAGGTTATCGGATGCGAGCTGATCGGGTTTCCCTTCGCCTCATGATGAATCTGGGCCGAGAGGTTGCGCGGGGTCAGCCGATGCGAAACGGCTGCGGGTTTGCTCTCAGCGCTCGGCGGCGGATCGCTCGCGGCCTTTTCGATGGTGTGGATCTGGCGCCACGTGAGGGCGAGATAATTGTTGTCGGCGCCGCACATCAGCGCCGGCATCTTGCGCCGCCCGCGGTCGGTGAAGTCTGCGGCTTCGTCGGGCCGACGCAGCAGCTGCTTAAACCATGGCGCCGTCCCCGCCCGAAGAGCCGCGTAAGCCTGCTGATGCAACGCCGTAATTGCTTTGGTGTCGACGGCGCCGGGGTGCATCACCGGGCGGATGGCGCGTTCGGTGTCAGCGGCTTCCTCCTCGGGCATGGAATCGAGCGACAGAGCGGGCCTGCCCTTGAAGGCATTGCCGTTCATCACGGCCACGTTCATGAAACGGACAGTCTCGAAAGCGCGCCGGACGATATCCTGGGCGCGAGCCCGTGTGATTTCGGCAGGTTCCTCCTCGGTTGACTCCTCCTTGCGCACCTCTGGGCCGAACAGCACCTGATCGAGATCATCGGCAAGCGAGCGCACGAACAGCGAGTCCGGGGCCATGGCCGGCGGCCCCGAGCAGATTCGCGCCGTCGCTCTCAGCGTGTTTTGGTCGGGATCCTCGCCAGGCCGCGCAATCCGTACCTCAACGAAACCGTCGCAAGCGTCATCGAGATAGCCACGACTGATTGCCACGTTGTCGTAGAGCCACGACGGCGCCGGCGGATTAATCGCAAAGAGCCCCGGAGGGAGGGTTTCGTTGTCGAAATCCCGGCTCCAGTTGTTGTCGTCCCAGATCCTGTTGCGCCTCGGCTTCCAGTCCTTAAGCTTGGCGTCGTCTTTATCGCAGGGCTCGGGGTGTTCCGAGACGTCCTGATAACCTGCCCAGATTCCTTTCTCCGGGTCGTAGATATCCTGGTTCGCCGGTATCGCGTAGAGCGGGGGACCATGGTTGGAGGCCTCAGAATCAGAAGGTCGCCGTCCCGGCTTCGACGTGGGCCCATAGATGAGGCCCCGCGCAGGAGTGAAACGCAGGCGAATCTCGGAATGCTTCGCGTTTGGCTTGATGAAGCGCACCTGCCCGAACACAATGAAGTTCTCGTGGGCGGACTCGAAGTTGTTACAATACCCATGCAGGGTCTTGATGTCGTGATCGGCGACGACCACTTTTTGGACCACTTTGTCTTCGGCGCGCACGTCATTTCTGCCGACGGGTTGGCCTGTCTTCTTGTTGACCTCTCTATCAGTGGTGACCACGTCGTTCTTGTCGCCAGTTCGCCGCGCCACCTTGCGATTGGCGACGGTGATCGTCCAGGACACATCCTTCACGCTGAAGTCGTTGTGGTCCAGGAGGTCGACCGTCAACGGCACAAGCCCGTCCTCTTTCTTGTCGTTTTCGACGATGGCGAAGACTTCGAGGAACGGCGCCACCGGTCGGATCTTGTCGCCGATCTTGAATTGGAGAGGCAGCGTCGGGATTCGCACCGCTTCGATCTCGCCGGAGCGCTCGCCGACGATAAGCGTCGGGAGGGGCTTCAGCGCGCGATAGCCGAGCGGCCGGTCCTGGTTGGCCGGCGCATCGAGTTCGATTGTGTAATTGTCCATCGGCTCGTCGGCTGAACCCAGCCGTGCGATGGCGAACGGCGGCAGGATTCTGAGGCCTTTGATCGTTCGCGTCATGATCGAGCCGCCCCTTTTGGGCCCTCACCGGCGAGGATCGCTTCGAACCAAGCCTGGGTTTGAAGATCAAGATCCCGCAGCGCGCGCAGATAAGATTCGGCGCCGGTCGCGGCGGCGAGGTGATCCTTCACTCTGCGGCCGCCTGGACCGGGGTCTGAAGCAGCGTTGAACAGTTTCCTGCAGGCCTCGAGCGACGTCCCGATCAATTCGCGGTGCTGGCGCCAGACGTCGACGTCCGCGTCCGGCAGGGTGAAGGAGTACGGCATTTCAAACGGAGGCCCCGCCCACCCGTCCTTGGGATCGTCGGTGCGCGGCGTGCGCACAAGCAGCCCCGCGAGCGTTTTGAGGTTGTACATCTCGCCGAAGACACGATGCATGAGCAGCGACCGAATGTTCGGCCGGTCGACGGGCTGGGTCTTGGCGAGTTGGAAAATGTGGCCAAGATAGTTGAGCAGCAGGCGGTATCGGATGTTGAACATCTGGCCGAGACACTTGGCGACCACGGACTGGAGTTGGTGATCTCCGGCTGCGAGCGGCGGCGGGGGCTGACGGGTTGTAGGATTCGAACAGACGTCCTTCGCGGGCGACCATCCGGGGTTCCCGTCGATCTCCTCCTTCAGTTCCCTATACGCCGCCATAAACCGGTCGAAATGGGAGAGCTCGTCGGAACTCTTCAGGTGCTTCGTCACACTGAGATGCGGCGCCTCCCCCTGTTTCGCGATCCAATCGAGGGCCTTCAACGCTTCCGTTCGGGTCGCAGCCCTGTCGACGCGCACGAAGGACTCAGCGACCATTTGCGATGGTTTCCAGTCTACCCGGGCGACTAACGGGGCGGCGCCGCCGCTCACTTTGATCCGGCGTTCCTTGGCGACGTCGGAATCGTCGTTCGAATCGCCATCGTCATCGACTGGGTCGTCCTCGTCCTCGACCCGGTTGCCCTCGGCGTCAAGGTCATGAGGGGTCGGCTTGTAGCCGCGGCCCCATTCGTCCCATGACGCCTGAAATTCATAGCTCGCCTCGTCGAACGCTTCGTCCGGGATTTTGTCATGATCCCGGAGCACGGTCGTGATTTCCTGGTAGAGTTGCCCGACCCGGTGCACGTCGAGGGGCATCGTACCGTCGGGGCGGCGAAACGCCTCTTTGTCAAATCTCTCTCTTACCCTTTTTACGACGTCCTCCAACGATTCGCTCAGATCCGGATCCATCGAGTCCCTGAACGGACGATGCACTTCCGGCATTTCCGCGTAGACAAAACAGGCAAGCGTATCGAGGGTGAGGGGGTCAAGCGAGAACGGGTAGGGGTAATAATTCTGTGCCCAGACTGAGCTGTCGCGGCCGAGCGCGGCCGGCGCTCCGAGAAGGAGGAGTAAATTCTGGACGGTCAGGAGGTGGCCCATCTCCTCACGCGCGACCGCGAGAATGTTGTAGCGCCAATTTTCGATCTTCTGACGGCGGTCCGGCGGATCATTGGTCTCAACCTTGAGGGAATATGCGGCGTAGAGATATTGCACCATCAGGCAATGCTCTGCGGTGGCGCCGAAGGTCAGCAACATCACCAGATGGTCGCGCCAGGACATGTCCGGGCGCTTCTTGTGTGGCTGGTCTTCAAGGTCGCCCGGAGCGGCCAGGGCGCTGCCCGCGTCCCTGTGCGTATATGTCTTGTTGACGATCTTCCAGGCGCCGTCGATCCGCGACAGCGAGAAGATGTCGACGAACGAAACGTTATCCTCCCAGCAGCCGTCTTCCTCGACGACGGCGACTGCCGACGGCCCCATCTGCTTTACCGAGACTAGTCGCGCCCTGTAGTTGCCGCCCCTATTTAGCGGCTCCGCGGCTTGCATCTTGAAATATTCGTCCCTGTCCAGATCCCAGCGCTTCCCCTTCGGAGGCCCTTCGCCGAATAAGCGCGCCTTCTCATGAAAGATCGGGAACAAGAGCCCCACATCACCGGTCTTGGCGGCCTGGATGTAGGCTTCGATGACCTTGTCGATCGCGTCATAGTCGTCGGTGGCGGCCATTATTGCACTCTGAGCTGGCGTGTTCCGCCCACTTGCGATTGATCGAAACGCGTCTTGGAACCGATCGGGTCACCCCCCGCCGCCGGTCCAGGTGTAAGTCTTGTTGGCGATCTTCCATTGGCCGTTGATCTGCGACAGCGAGAAGATGTCGACGAACGACACGTCGCCCCAGCAGCCGTCTTCCTCGACGATGGCGATCGCTGACGGCCCCAATTGCTGCACCGACACTAGGCGCGCCCTGTATTTGCCGCCCTGGTTCAGCGGCTCCTCCTGCTGCTTCTGGAAGTAAGTATCCCTGTCCAGATCGTATCGCGTTCCCTTCGGAGGCCCTTCGCCGAACAATCGCGCCTTCTCATGAAAAATCTGGAACAGAAGGCCGATGTCCCCCTTCGCCGCGCCCTTGATGTACTGATCGATGACCTTGGCGATCGCGTCATAGTCGTCAATTTCGGCCATCGTTGCGCTCCCAGCCTGAGTTTTCTTGCCCGCCCAGAATCGCATCAAAACACGTCTCTCTCTCGCCGTAAACGACAAGTTCGATTCGAAGCGTCATTGTAAGGGGGTCCAGGCGGGCGCTCGGACTCTTGGTTCAGTATTTGTGCGCAACCCAGCTGTTGACGACCGCGCCGGCGTCGGTCGGCGCGAGATAGACGTCAAGCTGGTTATTGCCGAACACGCCGAACTTCATGAGTTCGCATGGGAAGCCGTAGCCCGCCAGGATGCCGCAGGTCGTGACCTCGGACGAAACCGGCGTCCATCCCACGCGCAGGATCGCCACGTCGCGCGGCATTCCGACCGCCAGCCTCATGCCGGCCTGAAACGCATCGAAAGGAGGCGGCGACGCGCCCTGGACGGCGGGAAAACCTCCGGCGCTGGATCCCGCAACGAGCCATGCGGCGGCCAGGCTCAGGACCAGAGAACGCATCGTGTCACCCCCGGCAAAGTGAGCGGCGACGAGGCCGCGCCGGCGGCCACCGCGTTCTTGGCTTCGCCGACAATCCGGAAAACCGGTTATTGCCCGGTTAAGCGAGACGGCCCCAGGGGGAATAGTGTTCTATTCGCTGCTCGCCACTCCCCATCGAACCAGGCCTCGAAGGCTCGGCGCTCGGCCGGGGTCAGGCGCAAATAGTGCTTCGTGCGCCGCTCGAGAACGTCCTCCGCCGTGACCGCGAATTCTTGCGATGCGAGAAATCTCGCCTCTCGCTCGTAGAACCTCCCCCCAAAACACCGGCCGAGGTCGTCAAGCGTCGTCGCGCCAAGCAGGAGTTCATCGGCCCGCGTCCCGTATCGTCTGGCGTAATCGGAGGCGATCGGGGCCGGCAGCCACGGGAAGCGGGTTTCGAGCGCGCGGACAAAGCCTGAAGAATCCAGCCCCTCGGGCGCGCCGCCTGGCAACGCGGCGCCGTTCGTCCAGGCGGGCTTCATCACCGGGAAGAACCGCCGAAGGCGGTCGAGCGTCTGCTCGGCAAGACAACGATAGGTGGTGATCTTGCCGCCGAAGATCGTGAGCAGCGGCGCGGCGCCGTGAGAAGCGTCCAGATCGAACGCATAGTCGCGCGTGACCGCGCTCGCATCATCCGTTCCGTCGTCGAACAGGGGCCGAACGCCGGAAACGCTGTAGAGGATGTCGGACCGCGCCGGTGCGCGGGAGAAATAGCGGCCGACGACGCCGATAAGGTCGTCGATCTCGGCCTCGTCGATTGCAGCGTCCTCGGGCGCTCCCGCGAAGGGAACGTCGGTCGTGCCGATCAGGGCGAAATCGTCTTCGTAGGGACTGACGAAGACGACCCGCCTGTCGACATTTTGCAGGAGATACGCCTGCTCGCCCTCCCAGAACTTGCGGGTGATGAGATGGCTGCCCTTGACGAGCCGGACGCGCTTTGTCGAACTCGCGCCGGCGGCCCCCAAAACCGTCTCCACCCAAGGACCTGAAGCATTGATGAGCGCGCGGGCGCGGGCCCTGTTCTCGCCGCCGCCACGGAACGCGAGGTCCCAGAGGCCGTCGTCGCGGCGCGCGCCGACGAGCGCGGTGCGGGCGAGCGTGCGGGCGCCGAGCCGGCTCGCATCGAGGACATTGAGGATAACGAGACGCGCATCGTCGACCCAGCAGTCTGAATAGACGAAGCCGCGCGAGAATTCGTGGCGAAGCGGCGAGCCCTCCGGCGCGCGCCTGAGATCGAGCGACCGGCTTGGCGGCAGAAGCTCGCGTCCGCCGAGATGGTCGTAGAGGAGGAGGCCGAGCCGGATCAGCCAGGCCGGGCGCTGCTCGGGGCTGTGCGGCAACACGAAGCGCATGGGCCTAACGATGTGCGGCGCGGCCCTGAAGAGGACCTCCCGCTCGATCAGCGCTTCGCGGACCAGCCGGAACTTATAGTGCTCGAGATAGCGTAAGCCCCCGTGGACGAGCTTGCTGGAGCGCGACGACGTCCCTTGCGCAAAATCGTCCTTTTCGACCAGCAGGACCGAAAGTCCCCGCCCGGCCGCGTCGCGGGCGATTCCAGCGCCATTGACGCCGCCGCCAACGACCGCGAGGTCGAAGTCTCCGAGGTCCGTCATGACGAGGGCCTCGCTAGTCGACGGCGACGGACGAAGAGCCGGATGAAGCGGACGGGAAGTCGTTCTTCAGTCAAGGCGCGGGAACGCAAGGGTTGAGCGGACCTTCGCCCGACAGATAACGCCGCACTTCCTCTGCGGCCGCGTCCGCCGCGTGCCGAATGGTCTTGAGCGACGCGCCGGCGATATGCGGCGTCAAGGTGACGTTTTCGAGCCGCAGCAGTTCGAGATCAGCAGGCGTCGGCTCGGCCGCGAATGTCTCGAGCGCCGCGCCTCTCAGATGGCCGGATTTCAGCGCTTCCGTCAGCGCGTCGTAGTCGACCATCGGGCCGCGGGCCGTGTTGACGAAAGTGGCGCCCTTGCGCATCGCCGCGAATTCGGCGCGCCCGATGAAGCCGCGCGTCTCGGACGTCACGCGCGCATGCAGCGTCACGACGTCACTTTCGCGGAGCAGCGTATTGAGCGTCACGTGCCGCACGCCATCGCGCGCGTCGGCGGCCGAGAGCTCGACATAGGGGTCGGCGACCAGGACATGGCAGCCGAACGCCTTGAGCAGGCTGACGACCTTCGTCCCGATATGGCCATAGCCGATGACGCCGACCGCAAGCTCGGAGAGTTCCCGGCCGACGAGATCGGCGCGATAGAGGTCGCCCCGCCAGCGGCCCTTTCGCAAGGCGTCGTGCCCGCGCGTGATGAGCCTCATCTCCGCGAGGATGACGCCGATCGTGAACTCGGCGACCGCCGAGGCGTTTCGTCCGGGCGAGTTGACGACGAGAATCTCTCGTCTGCGCGCGGCGGCCAAGTCGATGTTCACTGGACCGCCGCGGGCGACGACAATCAGTTTGAGCTTCGGCATGCGCTCGAGCATCGTGGCGGAAAACGGCGCGAGCTGCGTGACCACGATCTCCGCATCTGCAACCCAGCGGACAATTGCGTCCGGGTCGCCCTGGTATTCCTTCAGTCCCTCCATGCCGGGCTCGCAATAGCCGTGGCGCATCGCCTCGTCGGGCCACGGCAGTTCGACCGTTTCGATGTCGAGGACGTCGCCGCAGGCTGTGCGAACGGCCGCCTCGAACACAGGCGGCGATAAGAAGCGATCGCCGATGATAACGAGCTTTGGCCTTCGATCGGGCAACTTCACTCGCGTGCCGCCTCGGCGATCCAGACCTGCATCGAACCCGGCTCGCGATTGGCCCAAAGATGATAAGGGACCGCAGTCAGCTGAGCCTCTCGAGTCGCCGGCGGCGTCGTCGAATAGAGCGCCTCCTCGCTGTCGCCTGGAGCAAGTCGCTTCGCGCTTGCGGTCAAGGCCATGACGCCGCCGAAGAGATCCTCGCGCCACTCGGCCTCGATTGACGCCGAGCGGGGCAATGCGAGGGTCTGGACCGGATCGCCGGGATTGTCGGCCTCCTCGAGGCAGTAGATGAGCGGGCCCCGCCGTAGCGCGACTCGCCCGACGTCCATCCGCACGCTCGGATGGGCGAAGAGGCGTTCGGCCGGCATCGGCAGACCAAGCGCAGCGACATCGCCCTTGCTCCAGATTCGATGGACCGTCGCATAGCCGCGCGTAAGGTGAAGCGCGACCGGCTGGCCATTGACCGCAACTGTCGCGCCTTTCGCCCAGCCGGGAATGCGCAGCTTCAGATCGAAGGCCGCCGGTCTTTCGGGGTCGATCGCAATCCGGATGTCGCCGGACCACGGATAGTCGCTGGTCTCGCGGATTCTGACCTTCTGATCGCCGATCGCGACCGTGGCTTCAATGCCGCCGTAGAGGTGGACGGCGAGGCCGTCTCCGCGCGCCGACAGAAAGTACCCGCCGGTGGACGCGACGAGGCGCGAGACATTCATGGTGCAGCAGGGGCAGACGTGCCAGGCCCAGCGCCGGTGTTGGCCCCGGCTCTCGAGCGGATTCGAGTAGAAGTAGTGCGAGCCTTCGCGCGACAGACCGCTAAGCGCCCCATTGTAGAGCGCGCGCTCCATCACGTCGGCGTAGCTCGCGTCGAGATCGAGATGCAGCATGCGGTGGGCCCAGAACGCAAGGGCGACCGAAGCGCAGGTCTCCGCGTAGGCCGTTTCGTTCGGCAGATCGTATGGCTCGGTGAAACCCTCATTCGTCTCCTTGGGTCCAAGACCCGCCGTCACGTACATTTGCGCCGTCGTCACGTCGCGCCAGAGAGACTCGCAGGCGCTCTTGAGGGCGTCGTCGTGAAGTTCGGCCGCAAGATCGGCCATGGCCGAGGCCATGTACATCGCGCGCACCGCGTGCCCGACCATTTTCGTCTGCTCGCGCACTGGGATGTGCGACTGGTTATATTCATAAGTGCCGGCCCAATAGCTCGCTGGATCCTCGCCGCGAGCGAGCGCTTCCTGAGTGAAATAGTGCGGCTGACGGCCGCGCTCGTCGATGAAATAGGCGGCAAGATCGAGGCGGCGGCGGTCGCCTGTGAGGCGGTAGAGCTTGATCAGCGCCAGTTCGATTTCCTGGTGTCCGGGATAGCCGCGCTTCTGTCCCGGCGCTGGGCCGAAGGTTGCACCGATATGATCGACATATCGCTCCATGGCGTCGAGCAGCCGCCGCCGGCCGGTCGCGCGAAAGTAAGCGACCGCCCCTTCGAGCAGATGCCCCGCGTTATAGAGTTCGTGGTTGTCGCGCAGGTTCGTCCAGCGGTTTCCCGGCTCGCGGCCATTGTACCAGCAGTTCAGATAGCCGTCCGGCGATTGCGCTCTGACGAGATCGTCGACAATAGCTTCGATCTTCGATTCGATGTCGGGGTCGCGCCGGTGCGACAGCGCGTAGCTCGCCGCCTCGATCCACTTGCCGACGTCGGAGTCCCAGAACACCTGCATCGTGAAGCCGTGCGAGTTTCGCGGAATCCTCAGCGGCGGCGGCGGCTGCGGCAACTTCAGCGAATCGAGGATCCCGGCGTCGGCAAGCTTGACACGCTGGCTCGGAATCGTGCGCTTGAGCACGACCTCGAGGCGCTCGCGCCAGAACGCGCCGGTGACCTTGACGTCGGCGAAGGACACGGCGGAATACGAGCGCCCATTCATATCTGACTCTCACTCGAATGCCGCCGCCCCGCGCCGCACGAGTCCCGAACGATCAGCGAACACGGCAGGCGGCGAACCCCGGCGATGACGCGGCCGGCCATCATGTCGAGCAGGCACGCTCCCGCCTCGCGCCCGAGCGCGTCGAGATTCATGTCGACGCTGGTGAGCGGCGGCCGCGCCCCTTTGACCATGACTTCCCAGTTGTCGAAACCCACCACGGCCACATCCGCCGGTACGGCGCGGCCCATGTCACGCAAGGCGTCGAGCGCGCCGCGGGCGATCTGATCGTTGCCGCAGAAGAGCGCATCAGGAGCGGCGCGCCTCCGCGAGAACAGGTCCTGGGCGGCCTCGCGTCCCCAAGCCTCCGACCAGTGCCCAGGTCGATAGTCGCCCGGCCGGGCCGCGAGCCCAGCCTCCGCCAGCGCCGCGCGATAGCCGGCCTCGCGCAGGCGCACCGCTTCGAAACGCTCGGGGCCGGTGATATGAGCGATCCGCCGTCGCCCGAGCGCGGCGAGGTGCCTGACGACAAGCGCAGCGCCGCCCTTGTCGTCGGGCAGCAGGCAAAGCGCGTTCGGATTCTCCACGCGCGAGAACACGTAGATCACCGGCAGACCGCGCGCAGCTGGCTCGATCGGCTCGCGCCGGTCGGCGCGGCGCGCAGTGACGACGAGCCCGTCAATGCGCTTGCCGAGCAATTGATCGATATGCCGGCGCTCGCGCGAGGGATCGTCGGTAGCGTTGCACATGAAGACCGCGATGCCCTGATCGGAAAGACGCCGTTCAAGCGCTTCGACGATCGGGAATGTGAAGCGGCCGAAACTGTCGTTCGACAGAATGCCGACCGTCATCGAGCGCGCGCGATGCAGGCTCTGCGCGAGATCGTTTGGGCGATATTCGATTTCTCTTGCGATCCTGAGGATCTTCGCTCGCGTTTCGGCGCTAAGCCGACCGCCTGCGTTCAGCGCCTTGGAGGCCGTTCCAATCGAAACGCCGGCGAGCCGGGCGACGTCGCGGATGGTGCGGGGGCCCTGCGGGAGGCGTTCGTCCGCGGATTCGACGTCGTCGCGGATGAGATCGGTCATTTGACTGCGCCGGAGAGCAGGCCGGAAATGTAGTAGCGCTGCAGAGCGAGATAGACGGCGAGACACGGAATGATCGAGACGATGACGCTGGCTTGCAGCGCGCCCCAGTCGACGGCGCCGAATTTTCCGGCCCGGACGCTCACCAGCAAAATGGGCACGGTGAACAACGTGTCGTGATTCATGAAGATGAGCGCGGCGAGAAACTCGTTCCAGGAATTGATGAAGGCAAACAGCGCGACTGTCACCAGTCCAGGCATCGTCAAGGGCAGGAAGACTCTGGTGAGGCGCTGCCACGTCGAGCATCCGTCGATCACCGCGGCTTCCTCGATCTCGCGCGGAATCGCTTCGAAACTGGTGCGCATCAGGAAGATCGAGAACGGCAGTTGCAGGATCGTGTGCACGATCGCCAGTCCGAGGTGGGTGTTGACTAGCCCGACCCTGGCGAAATCGAGATAGAGCGGCGTCAGAATCGCCTGATAGGGGATCATGATCGGCGCGAGCAGGATGAGGAAGGCGACCTCCTTCCCGCGTATCGCGAAGCGGGCGAGCCCGTAGCCCGCCGGCGCCGCGATCGCCAGGCACGCCGCAATGGCGATGGCCGCGACAAGGGCCGAGTTGCCGACATAGGTCGCAAGGCCAGCCTGGAAGCGAATGACCTTGGCGTAGTTCTCGAAACTCAGGGTGGTCGGCAGATAGTGCGGCGGCGCAGCCGACGCGTCAGCCGCTGTCTTGACCGAGGCGAGAGCGGAGAGAACGATCGGCGCGCCCATGATCGCAATCACCGCAATCGAAATCGCGTCGATCAAATAGGCAGCGCGCGCTTGCGGACGCGGGCGGCGAGCGACCATTGCGGGCGCTTCCGGTGAGAGCACGGCGGAGGTCATCTCGCCTCGCTCCTCGCCGTCAACGCGATTTGCAAAGTCGAAAAGACGAGAATGATGAGGGTCAGCACAATCGACAGCGCTGCGCCATAGCCGAGTTTGAACGACACGAACGAGTTCTGATAGATCCAGTAGACGGCGGTAAATGTCTGCCCTCGTGGCCCGCCGGACGTCATGATGTAGAACTGATCGAAGGCCAGCATCGAGCCGATGGCGCTGACAAGCGTAGTCAAGAGGATGATGCGGCGGCTCAAGGGCAATACAATGCGAAAAACGCGGATCCAGTAGCCAGCGCCGTCGACAACAGCCGCCTCCATGATCTCCCGATCGATCGACTGGATGCTGGCGATGAACAGCACCATGCCGAAGCCGAGCACCTTCCAGGTGATCGAGATGACGACCGCCCAAAAGGCGAGATCGGCGCTAACGAACCAGACCATCGGCTGGGCGATGACGCGCAAGTCGGTCATGAGCTTGTTGAGCAGGCCGACCTGTTCGTCAAACAGCCAGAACCATAAGAGGCTCGAGCTGCTGAGCCCGATGACGACCGGCAGGAAAACGATGGTCCGGGTGAGACGTTTGAGCGGCGTCTTGTCCGCCGTCAGGAGCGCCAGCGCGAACCCAAGGACCATCAGGATCGGGGTCAGCACGATCGTATATTTGACCGTGAACATGAGCGCGCGCCAGAAGCCAGCATCGTTCCAGATCTTGGTGTAATTGCCCAGGCCGATGAACCTGCCCCCGCCGAGCAGCGAACGGTCGGTCGTCGACATCGCGACCAACTGACAGAGCGGGATCAGCACGAAGACGCCGACGAAGATGAGGGCCGGCGCCACATAGAGCCAGCCCTGCCATTGGCCGGACGGTTGCGTCCGTTTCATCTTGAGCACGGAAAGCGAAGGCGAAGAAGCGGCCTCACTCGCCGGCGATCGCCTTCATCTTGTCGCGCGCCTCCGTGATCGCTCCGTCGACGTCGCCGTCGAAGATCGCGCGCTGCAGCATGTTGATCCAGGGGCTCGAGTCCGAATTGACCATGTTGGCGAAATGATAGACCCAGGGCACGTAACCGACCCCGAGCGCCTTCGCTGTCGTCACGATGCGGGGATCGGTGGCGAAATATTTGTTGTCGGCGAGCGCGGGGCGGGACGGGAGGATGTTGTTCCTGGCCAAGCCCTCAAGTTGGGCTTCGTCGGTAAGCTCCCAGGCCACGAAAGCCTTGGCCAGCGGCACGTGCTTGGAGCCGACCGGGATCGCGACGACGTCGCCGCCGACAAAGGCAGAGACCTGCCCCTCCTTGACGCCCGGCAGGAAGGTGACGCCGAAATTCATGTCCGGCACGTCATGCTTGAGATCAGAGATCAGAAAGCCGCCGCATCCCTGGATCCCGATCTTGCCGGACTTGAACATAGCGGTGAAATTCGCGCCGTTGTCGGCTTGCGCGCTCTTCGGCACGAGGCCCTCGGTCCACATTTCCCTGAAAGTTTCGAGCACCTGCTTGACCCCGTCGCCAGTCAGCGCGTCGTCGTTTCCGTTGGCCGGCAGGATCTTCGAGCCTGCCGCCACCATCATCGGCGAAGTGGTGAAGATATTGCAGCCAGGGCAGGACCCGGAGAAGTAGAAGCCGTAGGTGTCCGCGCCGAGCGCATGAACCTTCTTCGCATCCTCATGGATTTCGCCAATCGTGCGCGGCGGCTTGTCCGGATCGAGGCCTGCCTTCTTGAAGAGATCCTTTGTTCCAGATGAGGATCGAAACGTCGGGCGTGAATCCTGCGCCATAGATCTTGCCTTCGTAGGTGGCGATGTCGACATAAGCCTTAGCGACGGAGGCGAAATTCGGGTTGGCCTTCAGGTCCGCCGTGAGGTCGGTCAGGAATCCGGCTTTCATGAAATCGGGCATGTAGATGAGGTCGAAGGAGACGAGGTCGGGAACCTCGCCAGCCTGAACTCCGGTTGCGAGCTTGGTGACCATCTGGTTGTCCGGGATGGTCGTCAGCTCGATCTTGTCGGAGTGGGTCGAATTCCAGAGATCGACGAGATGCGCCGCGGCGTTGGTGCCGCTGGCGCGCACCCACATCGTCATGGAGTCGGCGAGAGCAGGCGTCGCAAGGATGGACGAGGCGATCAGCAAAGCGGCGAGCGCGCCGCAGGTCGTCCGCGTGGTCATGAATTTCCTCCGGGGATGGATTTTGTGGCGTCTTCTGCTTTGGGGATAAAGTGTCACCCCGCTGGTGCGCAAGGTCAGGCGGCGGGTGAGAAAAGCTTTTCCCAAGCTCATTGTAATCCCATCATCGACCGCGAGCAAGGGGCGGAGCGCTCGTCGACCGAGAGACATGCCAACTGTCATTGAGCGCGCACAATGCAAGCTTTGCGCGAGGATCGTTCGGACGATAGCCGATGGCGTTCGCCGCGGTGGCGATTCGCTCGCGGGTCTCCCAACGCAAGCTGCCATTGTTGTTGAGCGCTTCGGAGACAGTGCCGATGCTGACATCGGATGCGCGCGCGACGTCGCGGATGGTCGGGTTCGCGCGCGAGCGTGCTCGCATAGATCCACGCAGCCGACAGGTCCGTCTGATTTCTCAGTCATGCCGTGAGAATCCAGTACTCATTTCACCGCGCCGCTTGTGAACCCCGACACGTAGTATTTTTGCAAGAGCAGATAAAAAAGCACGCACGGAATGATCGAAATGGTGACTCCGGCCTGCAGCATGCCCCAATCTGTACCCCCGATGCTGGTCTCCTGACGCGCATTCGCGACAATCAACGGTACGGTGAAGGTGGCGCTACGGTTCATCATGACCAATGCGCCAAGGAATTCGTTCCACGAGGTTATGAAAGCAAACAACGCCACTGTCACAATCGCTGGTCGAATCGCCGGCAGGCAGATGCGGGTGAGAACTTGCCAGGTGGAGGCGCCGTCGACGACTGCCGCCTCTTCGATTTCCCGCGGCACCGCTTCGAAGCTGTTGCGAATGACGTAGAGGCTGAAGGGGATTTGAATTGTGGTGTGGACGATCGCGAGGCCGATGAGCGTGTTTGTCAAATGCAGCTGGGCGAACATGAAAAAGATCGGAGTCAACAGAGACTGATAGGGAACGATCAGCGCGAGAAGCAAGAAGATGAAGACGAATTCCTTGCCGGGCACCGGGAAACGCGCCAATGAGAATCCGGCCGGAATCGTCAGCACAAGGCAAAAGACGATCGTCAGCAACGCGGTGCCGCCGCTGTTCAAGAGATAGGTCGGCAACCCAGCCTGATAGCCCCAAAGTCTTTGATAGCTTTCGAAACTGAGATGATGGGTGAAATAGGTCGGCGGGATCGAAGCGGCCTCCGACGCCGTCTTCAACGATGCCGAAATCGACAAGGCCAGCGGCGCCAACATGATGGCGCAGATCGCCATGCAGACGGCGCCCAAAAGGAAGTGATGTCCATCGTCCCGACGGGGCGCAAGCGGTCGCCTCGTCCGTGGACGAGAATACGCAAAGATCGCGCTGTCATCGTTCACTCGAAAGTTCCGGTTTTGGCCCGGCTGTCACATCCGGCTCCGTTGAGTCAGGATCAATTGGACAATCGTGAAGACAAGAACGATGGCCGCGAGCACCAGCGACAGCGCGGCGCCATAGCCGAGTTTCAAATACGGAAACGAATTTAGGTAGATCCAAAACATCAACGACGCAGTGCGATTGAACGGCTGTCCGGCGGTCATGAGGAAGAACTGATCAAATGCCAGCAAGGAGCCGATCACGCTCACGAGCGTGACGAGGAGGATCGTTTTGTAGGTCAGCGGCAGCGTGATCCTGCCTACCCGCTGCCAATAGGATGCGCCGTCAACCATCGCGGCTTCGGTAATCTCCTCGGGGATCGCCTGGATCGCCGACACAAACAGCAGCATGCCGAAGCCCACGACCTTCCACACAATCGAAACGATGACCGCCCAAAGCGCGCGATCGGCATCCTCGCCGAACCAGATGATTGGGGCTGAGGTAATGCCGAGATCGACGAGGAGACGGTTGACCAGGCCAAAATTGTAGCTGAACAGCCAATACCAGAGCAGACTTGAAACTCCGAGACCAATAACGACCGGAATGAATACGACTGCCCTTGTAAAACGGCGCAGCGGCGTGTTTTCTGCGACCAGCAGTGCGATCAAATACCCTAAGGTCATGAGAATAGGTGTGATGTACAATGTGTATTTTAGGGTGAACCATAAGGATAGCCAAAACTGCTGGTCATTGTAAGCCTTAGTAAAATTAGCCAGACCAACCCATCTTTTTGCTTCTATCAAAGACCAATTGTGAAACGACATCCATATCATTTGTAAGAACGGATACGCAGTGAATACAGAGACAAACATAACAATTGGCAACAGGTATAACGCGCCAATCAATTTGTTTGTCTGCGTGTTGTACATCGACAAACCATATCCAGTTCAAATTGGGGACCTTGAGCATAGGCCCGGTCCCTGCGAGGCGCCAAGCCACGCGGCAGTTTCGTCGCAAAGCCCGTCACCCTTCGGAAATCCGGCGCCCCCCTTGCAATGCCGTCGCCTCACGTTCGGCCTCCAGTTGCTCGGAGTGAAGCGAGATTTCCGCGATTGCGGGCTTCCCTCCAAGGCGCGGCCGCGACCTTTTCGAGTGCGGGCGAAACGACTTGCCCGCCCCCGCATTGATCAAATCGGAACGCGTGCCGGAGTTCGCGGCGTCCGTCTACTGAGCGGCGATCGCCTTCATCTGTGCCTTCGCATCCTTGATGATCTGATCGATCGGCTCATCCGTGTAGTATGCTCGCTGCAACATTTGCAGCCACGGACCCTGAGGCGAGTTGATCTGCTCAAAGAACGTTAGTGTATAAGGGGTCCGACCGACCGATAGGGCTTTGGCGACATCCTGGACGAGCGGCTCCGCCTTGAAGTATTTGTTGTCGACCATATCCGCGCGAGTCGTCAGATTAAGGAGCTTGGCGTAACCCTCGACCTGAACTTCATCCGACAAGATGAATTTCATGAAGTCGACGGCGTCATTGACCCGTTTCGAGCCCTTGGGCACAACGACCAGATCACCGCCGATAAACGAGGCTGACGTTCCCGGCTCCATTCCCGGAAGCAGTGAGATGCCGAATTTCATGTTCGGATTTTGGTCTCGCGCAAGCTTGATGTTGAAATTACCCGTTCCCATCATTCCAACTTTGCCCGACCCGAATTGAAGGTGGAAAGTCTCGCCGTTTTCCGCCCGGTCGCTTGCGTGTACATCGCCGGACTTGACCATGTCGCGTTCGAATTGAAGCACCTTTGCGACGCCGTCCCCAACCAGAGGTTCGTCACCGGCGTCCTTCGCTTCGATCTTGGCGCCTGAGGCCCACATGAGCGGACCGACGGTGAAGATGTTGCAGCCAGCGCACGAGCCGGGGAGGTAGTAACCCTTGATGTCGCCGCCGAGAGCGGTGATTTTGTCGGCATACTGGCGCAATTCCGGCAGACTCGTTGGCGGCTTGTTGGGGTCTAGGCCGGCCTTTTCAAACAAGTCCTTGTTATAGAATAGCGCCGAGACGTCGGCGTAGAGCGGCACGCCATAGATTCGCTTGTCGAACGTCGCGACCGTCATATGGCCGGGGCTCGCCGTTTTCAGCTCGGGAAGGCTGCCGATCTGGTCGGTAAGGTCGACGAGCTGTCCCGCCTTTTCGAATTGCGGAGCGTAGATGAGGTCCATCCCCATCAAATCGGGAACGTCGCCCGATGCAATCGCCTGCGCGAGCTTGGCCACCATCTCCGCGTGCGGAATATAAGTAAGGTTGATGTGTCGATCCGGGAATTTGGCGTTCCACATCTCGACGAGCTTGTCGACCATGTCCTTGTTGCCGCCACTGCGTTCCCACATGACCAAGTCCGCAGCGTAGGACGGCGCGGTTGCGGCCAGGAATCCGAACATTGCCAAGCTGAGGGCTGACTTTTTCAAGGTTTTTGTAAGCGTCATTCATTCCTCCCATTTGTTATCGTCTGTCGCCGGCTTCGCCGATCGAATCGCCTGCCGGCCGGTCGAGCCGGCCGAAGTTGAGGATGCGCTTTGTCCCTGCCGATCACTCGACACACGATCGAACAAGTCGGCGAACAGGCGGAAAAACCTCTCCCATCCAGGGCAGCCGGCCGCTCGCGCGGACGGGGAAGGGAAAAGCTTTTCCCAAATTTGTAGCGCGGCCCTTTCGGGGCCGCAAGCGAAGACATTGCGCGCTTGACACTTGCTTCATAAGCATCCTGGGCGCGGGGCAAAAGCAGCGATCAGCTCTCGGCCAGGGTCCGCAGCAAATGCGGCGCGAGCGGGTGCTGCGCCGCCTTCTCGGAAGTCAGTTCAAACGTCGCAACAGTGATCCAGGCGCGACCGAGGAAACTCCGTTTGGTGAAAGCTGCGGCCAGATGCAGCCATCCGACCGTCATTCCGGAGTCGATCAGTCCGCCGAAGGCGATCGATGGAAAACCGGTCAAGACATATTTCGGCGTGAGGCCGGCCCAATGTTCGTCGAGCATGGGGCCGTTGGGCAATCCAGCCCAGGGACCGTCGACGCGCCGCCAGCTGAACGCCCCCATCCACTGACCGTCCCACGGCGTTCCATCACGCGCTCTCAAGAGCATCGAGGGAAAATTGTGGCGATCGTTCTGGGGCAGCTCTCGCTTGGGATCGACGAGCGCGTCGTCCGAATTGGCGATCAGCACGACCTTGCGGCCGCCGAGCAGGGATTCGCGCACAGGCGTCGTCAGGCGCGTCGCGACGACGATTTCCGCTTCCTCGGGCGTCGGGGCGCAATTCGGCCAGCCGATCGCGGCAAGCGCGCTCCAGGCGGCCCCGTCGATCGGGAACAACGAAGGCGCTGGGCCGCGAAGCTGCGGGACGACGCAAAATTCGAGGGCGTTGCGAGACAAGAGACGTCCATCGCGATGGCGCGCTTCGAGTTCGAGCGGAACGACCGTGATCGCTTCGGCGGTCGCGCCGGTAAGCGATAAAGTCGTCGGCTCCGGCCCGAGCCCGGCATCGCCGCTTTGCTCGCCGAAGCGCCATGCCAGCGTTGCGCCTTCCTGCGGTTCCTCCGCTCCGGCCAGCCGGACCGAAACCTCGAGGCTCTCGCCGACACGGATCGCGGTGCGCGGAGCTCGCGCGATGACGAGCCATGGCCGCTGCAGGTTGGCGAGGCGTTCGACGAAGGCGCGCTGGCGGTTGCGAACGTCCATGAGCCCGTTCGATTCCCACTGAGTGTCGTTGAGCTCGGTGATCACGTAGCCGCAGATCGGCCGCTCCCAGCGAAGCGTCTCGATCTGGTATTTGAGCGCGCGGTATTGAAACTCCTGCGCCGCATTCACGAAGCCGTCGACATCGCGAAAAATCGGCGCGAGTTGCGCATCTCGAAAGCGCGTCTCGATCCCATGCGGATAGGCCGCGCCGCGATTCCAGTCGTGCCCGCTCTCGAACCACCACGGCTCGCTGCCGTCATTCTCGAGAATTTGGCCCGGATGCGGCAGTCCCCAGACGCCGAACTCGGAGCAGATCAGCGGCTCGTCGCCGCGCCTTTCAGCGTCGCCATGCGGCGACCAGGCCCAGGGCGCGCGGCCGGCGAACGCGCGCGCCGTCGCGGCGAACGCCTCGTTCTGGTGCGGAAAGCCGTTGTACCAGTGGAAGTCCTCGATATCGGTCTTGAGATGATAGTTGCGCGGGAAGCAGGGCGAGTTGTCGACCACGAGGCCATTCGGGATCAACGCCTTCGCGGCGTCGAAAGTCTCGATCAGCCAGCGCCGGTCGTCAGGATTGTCGTCGAGATCGATCCCCCATCCCTCGTTGAACAGGGTCCAGATTGCGATCGAGGGATGATGCCCATGAGTTGCGACGGATGTGCGAAAGACATCGCGCAGCGCTTTGCGCGTGTCCGGAGCGAGGAACTCCATGTAGGGCATGTCGAGCCAGACGATGAGACCGAGGCGGTCCGCCAGATCAAAGTAGAGCCGGTCCGGAATCTTGACATGACAGCGCAGCGTGTTGAGGCCCATCGCCTTGGCGTTGGCGAACCGCTGTTCGAGAAACTGCGGATCGGGCGCGCGGCACTCTTCCTCTGGATGCCAGTCCTGATCGAGCGCGCCAAACATCGTGAAAGGCCGTCCATTGAGGACGAGGCGTCCCTCCTTCGCTTCGATGAGCCGGAACCCGGCCGTGCGGTCGACGGCGTCGACCACGGCTCCATCGCGGATCAGTTCGACCGCGACATCGTAGAGATTGGGGGCGTGCGGCGACCATGGGTCCGGGTTGGGCGTCGTGAGCCTCGCCAGGAACGTCGCACCGTCGAGCGGAAAGTCGCCATGCGCCACGGCGTCGCCGGCGCGCGACAGAGCGAGGCGGACCGCGTTCGCTCCGAGCTGCGAGAGCCTTCCTTTCACTGTGACGACCCCCGTCGCGAGGTCATAGGAACATTGAACCTCGACCTCGCTGAGGTGAACGGGATCGCGCGCTTCGAGCCGTGCAGGCTTCCAGATTCCGCCTTGAACCCCGTACCAGTCCTGCTTGCCGGCGAGCGAGCGACTGAAGCGCCCGCCGTCGCGATCGTCGGGCGTGCAGGCGTCAACGCCTAGAACGAACCAGGCTTTGCCGTCGACCGCATCGCTGAGGTCGACTTCGATCGGCGTCCACCCGTCGCCATGAACCGCGACAGGGGTATCGTCGACCAGGATGACCGATTCGTGGAACACCCCTTCCATCACGAGAATGACGCGCCGACCCGCCCAGTCGGGTGGCATTTCAATCCTCCGGCGGTAGCGTCCGGTTCCCTGGGCGTTGCGCAGCGCCGGAAATTGCGCTTGCCAGATTCCGGGGGAGCGAATGGCGTGGCCGTCGCCGGCAAGCCGAGCGGTCGGACCCTCGAAGGAGAAGTCCCATAGGCCGTCCAGGGTGAGCCAGGCGCGGCGGCGCCCACCTGGAGAAGTATCGGGCGGGGCAGGGGTCATAGGCGGCCGCTCCCGACCCCCAGGGCCGCGAAGGCCGGCGCGTTACCAAAATATCCGAAAAGCTGATACAAATCCGCTGAGTGCGAGTCGGGGCAGGGCGGAGAATGTCGCGCAATTTTCTTGTGATCGATCCCGAGGAGCGTCCGGAAGTGCTCCGGGGACTCGCTTCGCCGGTGCGCGCGCGCATCCTGAGGCTTTTGCATCGGCGACCAGGCGTCAATGTCAACGACATTGCCGCCGCTCTCGATCTCCCTCAGTCGACCGTCTCTTCCAACCTCCAAGTTCTCGAAACCGCCGGTCTCATTCGAACGGAGACGCAAAAGGGCCGCAAGGGCAATCAGAAACTCTGCTTCTCCGCCTTCGACGAAGTGCTGGTGATGTTTCGCGACGATCTGGACGTCGTGCAGGCCAACGCGATCGAGGTGGCGATGCCGATCGGGCTCTATACGAGTTGCGAAGTCAGCGCGCCCTGCGGCCTCTGCTCGCCGCAGGGGATCATCGGGTTGCTCGACGTGCCCGGAACCTTCCTCAACCCCGACCGGATGAATGCGGGGCTGATGTGGTTTACCCGCGGCTTCGTCGAATATCAGTTTCCCAACAACGCGCGCCTTGTCGGCAAGGACGTCGTCGCGCTCGAATTCTCGTTTGAGCTGTCGTCCGAGGTTCCGGGCACCTCGGCCGACTGGCCTTCCGATATCACGATCGCGATCAATGGAAGAGAGATCGGGGTCTGGACCAGCCCCGGCGATTTCGGCGATCAGCGAGGGGTCTATACGCCGGACTGGTGGAAGCTCAAGGGCAGCCAATATGGGATGCTCAAGAGCTGGCGCGTGACCCCGCAGGGCGCGTTCGTGGACGGGTTGAAAATTTCCGCGATCACGCCCCAGGACCTCGACATCTCGGCCCACCACTCCATCCGTCTGAAAATCGAGGTGAAGCCCGATGCGCGTCATCCTGGCGGGGTCAACATCTTCGGCCGCGGCTTCGGCAATTACGATCAGGACATCGTGCTGAGGGTGATGACCGAGCCCTGATCCATCCGGCGTCACCATCGTACGCGCCCGGGTTCAGAGCGTCGCGCCGGCGGCGCCGAAGAGATGCGCATGGGCTTCGCTGATGTTGAGGCCGACGGACACTCCGGTTTTCGCCTCGAGGTTGCCCTCTCCCTCGACAATCAGCTGACCCGCGGGCGTGTCGACATAAAGGAGCGTCGAATTGCCGAGGCGCTCGATCAGCGCCACGACGCCGCCGAGAGCAGCGCTCGCGTCCTGCGGATCGACGATGGAAAGGTGTTCCGGCCGCACGCCGAGCTCAACCGCGCGGGCGTCCGCGGACGCGGCGCCGACGCGGACCAGCGCCTTTCCTCCACCCGGCAAGACGACGGTTGCTCGCCCGTCCTTGACGCCGGCGACGTCGACGCCAAAGACATTCATGCTCGGCGAGCCGATGAAGGACGCGACGAACTTGTTCGCCGGCGCGTTGTAAAGGTCGAGCGGCGAGCCGACCTGCGAGATGATTCCCTTGTCGAGGACGACGATGCGGTCGGCGAGCGTCATCGCCTCGGTCTGGTCGTGCGTCACGTAGATCATTGTGGTGCCGAGATCGGCATGGAGCTTGGCGAGCTCGAGGCGCATCTGCACCCTGAGCTTCGCGTCGAGATTGCTGAGCGGCTCATCGAACAGGAAGACCTCCGGCTTGCGCACGAGCGCGCGGCCGATCGCGACCCGCTGGCGCTGCCCGCCCGACAGTTCGGCGGGACGGCGATCGAGATAGGGCTCGAGCTGCAGAATGCGCGCCACTTCGAGCGCGCGCTCGTCCTGGACCTTGCGCGGCGCCCCGGCGACGGACAGGGAAAAGGCGATGTTCTGCCGGACCGTCATGTGCGGATAGAGCGCATAGGACTGGAACACCATCGCGATGCGCCGTTGCGCCGGCGGCACGTCGGTCACGTCCTGGTTGTCGATGAAGCATTGCCCGGCGGTGATCTGCTCGAGCCCGGCGATCATTCTGAGGAGCGTCGATTTTCCGCAGCCGGAGGGGCCGAGGAGAGCGGTGAAGGAGCCCTTTTCGACAGTGAGGCTCAGATCGCTGATCGCGGTGACCGCGCCGTAGCGTTTCGTCACGCGCCTTAGTTCGACATGGGGCGCGCCGCCGTTCCGGCCTATCGTCGACGCGCTCATCCCTTGATGCCCGC
>Ga0209040_10000962_pt1 | contig 22512 bp, 9 predicted proteins | sample BogFormECP12_OM3_FD_188240 | JGI IMG/M metagenome (GOLD analysis project Ga0209040, IMG submission 188240) | Bog forest soil microbial communities from Calvert Island, British Columbia, Canada - ECP12_OM3 (SPAdes) (version 2) | ecosystem: Environmental > Aquatic > Freshwater > Wetlands > Bog ... | reverse complement strand
GAACAGATCGTCGAGACGCTTGCCCCAGGAGGACACATCGGCCTGTTTATGGGGACGGAGACCTGGACGGAGACCCTGGCCCAAACCTGGCCAGCAATTGCCGAGTGGATTGGCAGATTGGTATAGGCGCAAATGTGTACGGAGGCCAAAGTCCGTCCGCCCTGGTGATCAAAAAAGAGACGCAAGTTTCGTGACGAGGTTGGCCGCGCCGTTCATTCTCCTTTGTTCGGCCTCTTTTTCGGCTGCGCGCACGGCGTCAAACCGCGTGAGCCATAGTTCAATCTCCTCCGCATCAATCGCCGAGTTCGCTCCCCGCGCAATGCGGCTGCGACTATGCGCGGCAACAATGAGATTCAAAAACGGCCCTCCCAACCAAGGGTTCTAAACACATTTCCTCTTCGGCTGCGTTTTTTTCCGCATCCTTTTCTAAAAATATTTTGATTTTCAGAACCGATTGAACTTAGAATCGATGCCGCACAGCGAGATCAAATAGAAAACCAATGCATCGCAATTCCTGATCATATTAGGGAGTAAGGCGCGTTAGCTAAAAGAGGGACGTTTGATATGGATATTGCGAATAATTGGGTCTCGTTGGCCGAAGCTAGATCTACTAACGACCTCCGGGTAGTAACCATCCGGGGTGAAGGTCTGTCGCTTGAGGAAATAATTCTGGTCGCGCGCGCAGGGTACAGCGTGCGACTTACGGATGATGATGCCTGTCTGGACAGCGTCGAGGCTTCACGCGCATTCGTCGAACGCGCCGTAGAAGCCGGAGACGCGATTTATGGAATAACCACCCTCTTTGGCGGTATGGCGAATATAGCTGTGCCTAAAGAGTCTGCGGTCGCGCTGCAGAACACTTTGCCTCTTTCTCACCGCACCGGAACCGGCCCTTATCTGAGTACTGAAGATGTCCGCGCGGCCATGCTGCTGCGGGCTAACGCTCTGCTGCGTGGAGCATCGGGCGTAAGGATGGAACTCATCCGGCGAATCGTCCACTTTCTGAACCGAAAAGTTACTCCCCGCATACGTTGTCATGGTTCCATTGGTGCGAGTGGCGATCTGGTCCCTCTCGCCTACGTAACCGGTTCCATATGCGGTCTGGCGGCCGGCTTTCGTGTCGATTGCGACGGCGAAGACACCGACGCACTCACGGCTTTAGCTCGGCTTGGATTGCCGAGACTCCGCCTCGAACCGAAAGAAGCGCTCGCCTTGATGAATGGCACCTCTGTGATGAGCGGCATGGCCGCCACATGCACAGCAGACGGGCTGCGAATGCTCTCGCTTGCCGTTTCTGTTCACGCGATCCTCGCACAGGCTTTGCGCGCTTCGGCCGAATCATTCCAGCCGTTTATTCACCAACACAAGCCCCACCTAGGGCAAAATTGGGCGGCTGCCCAAATGCTCTCCCTCCTTGATGGCTCTGCGCTCAGCCGCGGCAAAGCCGGCAATGCGCGCGACCGAAATCCCGGCGAACTCATTCAGGATCGCTATTCTTTGCGCTGTCTGCCTCAGTATCTGGGACCTGTGGTCGACGGCATGATGACGATCGCAGGGCAGATCGAGGTGGAGGCGAATTCCGCGACCGACAATCCCCTGATCGACGCAGAAAACGGTGTGGCTTACCACTGCGGAAATTTCCTCGGTCAGTATATCGGAGTCGGCATGGACCAACTCCGCCATCATCTCGGAATGCTGGCCAAACACCTGGACGTTCAAATCGCTCTCGTGGTCACGCCCGAGTTCAGTAATGGGCTGCCTGCATCCCTGGTGGGAAATTCCGGAAGCCGCGTTAACACAGGTCTAAAGGCACTCCAGTTGACGGCGAACTCCTTGATGCCGAGAATCTCATTTTTCGGCCAATCGCTAACCGACCGATTCCCGACCCATGCGGAACAATTCAATCAGAACGTCAACAGCCTCGGACTCGGTTCGGCTGTATTGACGCGCGAATCCCTCGACACTTGCCACCAATTTATGGCGGTTGCGTTAATCTTTGCGACGCAATCTGCCGATTTACGAACGTTTCAACAGTTTCGTCACTACGATGCGCGTGAGGCACTGTCGGGGCGAACACGACCTCTCTATGAAGCAGTCAAGCGAGTGACCGGTGTTGAAGCGGGCCGCGACCGCCCCTACATCTGGGACGACGCCGATCAGGCGTTAGATGAGTATATCGCCACACTAACTCAGGAAATTCAGAGGACGAATGGCGAGATTGGAAAAGCGATAGCGCCGGTATTGTCGAGCCTGTTCGGATACTACGCATGAATATCGCCGAACAGGTCGAAAAGGGAGCGTGCGAATACCCGCACCGTGTCGCGTTGGTTTTCGAAGGAAGGCCCATTTCCTATCGCGAGTGCGCGGACGCAGCATCGCGGATCGCGGGCCTGTTTTCGTCCGCGGGAGTACGCGCTGGAGATCGCGTTGCGCTCTTTCTACCTAATATCCCAGATTTCGTCACAGCCTACCTGGGAACGCTCAAGCTTGGCGCCATTGCGGTGTCTATAAACGCTACGCTCAAGCGTGAAGAGGCAACGTTTATTCTGCGGGATTGCGGCGCAAGCGTCGCCGTGACGACGCGTGAGTCTCTCGATCAAATCTCAATGGATTCTGTCCGGTTTTTTTGCGTAGGCCCGGATTTCGAAGCCACACTCGATGCAGTGGAACCGGTTCTCGCAACAGAGTCGATGGAAGCGGAGGCGCCCGCTGTCGTTGTTTACACTTCCGGTACCACCGGGCAACCGAAGGGAGCTACGCTCTCGCACAGTAACGTCGTCAGGAATGTCGAGGCCAAGCGTCGCCACCTTCGGATAACTTCGCGCGATCGCGGGCTGCTGTTCATGCCCCTCTACCACTGTTTTGGTCAAAATGCCGTGCTCAACGCTTTGTTGCACGCGGGCGCCACGGTGGTCCTCCACCGACGCTTCGATTTGGACCGTGTATTGGAATCGATCGCGCAGGACGAAGTAACGATGTTTTTCGGTGTACCGGCGACCTACGCTCTGCTGATTGACAGAGTCTCACGAGCCGAGATGACCGGAGTTCGCCTCTACTTTTCGGCCGCGGCACCGCTTCCGCTTGAGTTGGAGGAACGCTGGGCTGGCAAGTTCGGAAAACCTATTTTTCAAGGCTACGGGCTGACTGAGACCTCGCCCTTCGCCTCATACAATCATCGGGATCACTACCACCCGGGGTCGATCGGGACACCTATCGAAGGGGTGGAAATGAAAATAGTCGACCCCGAAACCGGTAACGAGATGGCTCCTGGACAAAAAGGCCAGATCGTTGTGCGAGGCCACAACGTGATGCTGGGCTACTGGAATAAGCCTGCAGAGACAGCCTTGGCGATTCGCGATGGCTGGTTTCAGACTGGGGATGTCGGCCACATCGACAAAGAGGGATATTTCTTTATCGAGGACCGCCTATCGGACACGATCAACTCCGGTGGGGTAAAGGTGTATCCCGCGGAAGTCGAGAACGTTCTCGCCGCTCACCCGGCTATTGCGGAGGCGGCGGTGTATGGGGTCCCGGAACCGGTGCTGGGTGAGCAAGTCCGCGCCGATATCGTGCTGAAGCCGGGCAAGAGGGTATCTGCCGTGGAAATTCGTTCTTTCTGCAGGCAGCGTCTTTCAGCCGTGAAGGTGCCGTCTGTCGTCAAATTCACCCCGGAGATCCCCCGAAGCCCTACGGGGAAACTCCTGAAACGCATTCTTCGAGAGAGGGCCAGCCATGGCGATGGACCCAGGCCCGAAGGAAATTACAGCCCCAACAAGGATGAAATTCAACGATGGATCCAAGATTGGCTGCTGGTGAATCTGGATTCTGTTCCGGATTTCGAAAGCTCGATGGCCTTTGCCGATCTCGGTGTGGACTCGATCTTGTCAGTACGCCTGGCGCAGGAACTGGGTGAATGGCTGGGGTGCAGCGTCGAACCAACCGCAGCCTGGAATTTCCCTTCCCCTGAATCGATGGCGGAATATCTGGCCCGGCGCTGCACGGGCAGGCTCGATACAGAATCCGCAGACATCACCGAGCTCTCTGAGGAAAACGCGCAGGATCTGCTTCTGGCTGAGTTGAAACAGATAAATCGATGAAGGCACCCGATGACAGACTCAATCATCACGAATCAAGACAAAACAAAAGCGAGCGGAGTTGAGCTTTCGACAGCGCGACGCGCACTGTTGGCAATGCGCGATATGCGCGCCGAGCTGGATACCCTGCGGAGCAAACACAATACGCCGATCGCGATCGTGGGCATGGGCTGCCGCTACCCAGGGGCCGCGAGTCCGGACTCATTTTGGAAAATGCTCTGCGAGAAGCAAGACGGCGTAACCGACGTCCCGGCGGACCGCTGGGACTCGTCCCGCTTCTTCCATCCTGATGGCAGGACACCGGGAAAGACTGCCAGTCGCCGAGGCGGTTTTCTCGATCAGTTGGATCGTTTTGATGCCGCATTCTTCGGTATCTCCCCGCGTGAAGCGCCTCACGTTGATCCACGTCAGCGAAAGATCCTGGAAGTAGCATGGGAAGCACTGGAAGACGCAGGCATCCCGCTAACGAGTTTAGCCGGAACCGCGACAGGAGTCTATATCGCGACGCTTAGCAACGACTACGACCTCGTTATCTCCAGGTTTTACGAAAGGATCACTGCGTCAACCGGGCCCGGCACAGCCAACAGCATCATTGCCAACCGCCTCTCTTATTTCTTGGATCTTCATGGGCCCAGCCTCACGCTCGACACCGCCTGCTCAGGATCGCTGGTCGCAATCGAAATGGCGTGCCGGAGTCTTCGAGCCGGGGAATCGTCGCTCGCGATAGCAGGCGGAGTCAGCATCAACCTCCTGCCTAAGGGCGACATTTTCTTCTCGGCGGCGGGTGCACTTTCCCCGAGCGGGCATTGCCGGACGTTTGATGCCGGCGCCGACGGAATTGTACGGAGCGAAGGGGCGGGTATCGTCATATTGAAGCGCGCCCAGGATGCTATCGAAGACGGGGACCGGATTTACGCGGTGATCCGCGGCGGCGCGATCAATCACGACGGCGCCAGTAACGGAATCATGGCGCCGAATGGGGAGGCGCAGCAGCGCGTGTTACGCGAGGCCTACAAGAATGCGGGAGTTGTTCCGGGCGAAGCATACTACATCGAGGCCCACGGAACGGGCACTCCACTAGGCGACCCGATCGAGATCTCCGCCTTGGCCGGTATCATGGCGGAAGGACGTAACGGGACTCCCCTTCTGCTCGGTTCGCTGAAGACGAACGTAGGACATATGGAGGCTGCGGCCGGTGTCGCAAGCGTAATGAAGGCAGCCCTCGCAATGTACCATGGCCTGATACCACCTAACCGGGAGTTCCGCGAGTGGAACCCGCGGATACCCGAAACGCCCTTCGCGCTCGATGTGCTGAGGGAACCGAGGCCATGGCCGCCCGGCAGCAAACGCCGAATCGCCGGCGTAAGTGCATTTAGTTTTGGCGGAACGAACACCCACCTCGTTTTGGAGGAAGCGCCTGCGCCCGCGATATCGATGAGCGCGGATCGGGGTGACCGGCACTTTGTGCTTCCGATTTCTGCGAAATCGTCCGCAGCGCTCCGGGCGTCCATAGCCGCATACCGCGACTTCCTGGAACAGGGTGCGGGCGCGGCCACACTCTCTGACATTTGTTTTACGGCTGCCGTCAGGCGCTCGCATCAGAACCATCGATTCGCAGCCGTCGCATCGAGCGTGAGCGAAATAATTCCCCGTCTGACTCCGTCCGAGGAGACCGGATCCCCGGCGAAAAAGCTGGCCTTTGTGTTCTCCGGCCAGGGATCACACTGGAAGGGAATGGGTGCAGGTCTGCTCGAAACTGAGCCTCTGTTCCGAGAAGTTTTGGAAAAGTGCGACCGCCTTTTCAAGGATCAAACGGGCTTCTCGGTGATGGCCGAAATGAGCTCCGGTGACCGTCTCAACCAGACAGATATTTCGCAGGCTGCCGTCTTCTCCATTCAAGTGGCGCTAGAGGCCCTCTGGCGGTCGTGGGGTATCGAACCGAATGCCGTCGTTGGCCAGAGCCTGGGAGAAATTGCTGCAGCCTGTACGGCGGGTGCGTTGAGCCTCGAAAGCGCGGTGAATGTGGTGCACCACCGAAGCCGGCTGATGAAAACCCTCGCCGGACAGGGCAGAACTGCGGTAGTTGGTTTGCCGCCGGACGAAACACGCGAAGTAATTACGGAGTGGAGTGGCCAACTCTATTTTGCGGGTAACAGCAGTCCGCAAACCAGCGTGGTTTCCGGAACACCCGGTGCGGTCCGGGCCATTCTAGAGGCGTTGGGGAAGAGGGGTGTATTCGCGCAAACAATCGCCGATGTTGATGTGGCGTTCCACAGCCCGTACATGGATTCCTTACGAGGCGATCTTGAGAAGTCGCTGGCGACAATAACGTGTGCGCAGGCGAAAACCGGAATCCTGTCCACGGTGACCGGTGGTTGGCTGGACGGTATCGCCCTGGACGCCAGCTACTGGGGAAGAAATCTCTGCGAACCTTTCTACCTTGCCGATGCACTCGAAGAGCTCGTCGCCGAGGGCTTCGACAGCTTTCTGGAAATCAGCCCGCATCCCCTGCTTGGCGGTCCCATCCGGCAAGTTGTGGCTCACAAGGGCGCAGAGGCACTCGTGCTTGGTTCCTGTCGGCGAGGGGAAGAGGAATCTCGCACGATGATGACGTCGCTCGCTGCTCTCTATAACGCCGGACGAGAGGTTAGATGGAGCGCACTCTATCCGGTCAGAGGTCGGTGCGTAAGCCTCCCCAGTTACCGCTGGCAACGCGAACGCTACTGGGTAGACCAGCTTCCGAAAGGGACGCCATCTTCGGAGTTTTCGAACGGCCATCCGTTCCTCGGCAATGTCATCGAATCCGCGTTCCCTGCGGGATTCCACCTCTGGGAGCAAGAAATCGATCTGAATTCACCGCACTATCTTTCAGGCCATAAGGTTCTAGGAGCTACTGTATTCCCTGGAGCCGGCTACCTCGAAACTGCTTTCGCCGCGACCCTTCAGACCCAGGACCGATTGCACGCGCCGGAAGTAACCGAGTTGATTTTCCACGAAGCCCTGACCCTTTCCGCGGAGTCCCGCAGGCGGATTCAAGTTGCGTTGGTCCCGGATGCAAGTGGCGGCTACGTTTATCGATTCAGCGCGCGTGAAAATGATGCCAACGAATGGACATGTCATGCGACCGGGAAGGCGCGCGTTAGTCGTGAGGAGCACGGATCGAGCCCGATTGAGGAAGTTCGGGCCCGCTGCACCGAGCTGATCTCTGCGCAGCAGCACTATGAAGCGATGGCCGCACAGGGTCTCGAATATGGCGACAATTTCCGAGCCATCACAAACGTCTGGCGCACTGAAGGTGAAGCTATCGCAGAGCTGGAACTCGCCCCCGGGCTGGCCGGCGATGCAGCAAACTACTGCGTTCATCCGGTTCTGATCGATGCCGCCCTGCAGGTGGTGGCCGCGACGATTAGGCCGGGAGAAACCGGCGTTTACAGCCCGGAAAGCTACGTACCGCGAGGGATCCACAGGGCCCGGTTCTATTCGAGCCCGGGCGCTCGTGCGACCTGTGTGGCTCGGCTGCAATCGGGCGTAGCGGGAGATCCGGAACTTCGCGCCGACCTCCTGATCGTCGATAACGGCGGCAAAGTCTTTTTTGAGCTCGAAGGGCTGCGGCTTGCACACGTCGGGTCAGGTCAAATGGGTGCCCGCGGCAGACTTCGCGATTGGATTTATGACGTTTGCTGGGAAGAAAAATCCCGGGAGGAGTCCCCAACCCTCGCCCAGGGAGCCTGGACAATCTTTGGCGACGCAGACGGATTCGGGACTCGGCTCGCGACCATTTTGCGGGCTCGAGGCATCGAATGCATCACCGTGCCCGCCGACGAACCCGATATCGAGAAGTATGCCGGCGAAGCTGCATCAGGGCTCGTTTATCTCCGCGGCCTCAGCAACGCGGAGGAGCCCTGCTTCGTTCCGCTACGATTGGTGAAAGCGCTGGCCGAACGCCGCAGCAAGGCGATGCCGGCGCTGTGGATCGTCACTCGGGAGACCCAACCGGCGGGTGGACGTGTTCCGGTTTTGTCCAAGGCAGCAGAACTGTGGGGTTTTGGCAAAGTTGTGGCACTGGAACACCCGGAATTAAGGAGCAGCATCGTCGATCTCGGGGCACTCTCTCCAGAGGAGGCCGAACTACTGGCTGACGAATTGCTCGCTCCGGACAGTGAGCGCTACCTGGCTTTTCATCAAGGGAGACGTTTCGTCTCCAAAATGCGATTGGCGCCGGACGTCGCACGGCATCGCGGAGTCGTTTTCCGTGCCGATGCATCTTATTTGATCACCGGGGGATTGGGTGGTCTTGGCCTGGCGGTTGTGCGGTGGATGGTGGAACGCGGAGCACGGCACTTCATTCTCGCCGGCCGGACTCCGTTACCCCCGCGCTCTCAATGGTTGGAGTTGCCCTCCGCGAAAACAGAGGCGGTGCGTGCGCTCGAACGTTTAGGAGCCTCGGTGCATACACCTGCTCTGGATGTTGCCGATGCCGCAGAAATCAAAGCGTTTATCAAGGGATTTCACGCGGAAGGTTGGCCTATAATTGGCGGGGTCATTCACGCTGCCGGCATTGTCGAAGATCAGTTTATGCTGCGGCTTGGTGAGGAAACGTTTGCCAAGGTCCTCGGGCCAAAAGTCGCAGGATCGCTCGCGCTGCACGAAGCCACTAAGGATCTTCCTTTGGATTTCTTCACGCTCTTTTCCTCTCTCTCCTCCGTTCTGGGCCAGTTTGGCCAGGCTCACTATGCAGCGGGTAACGCATTCATGGATCATCTCGCTCACTGGCGGCGAAGCATTGGGCTGCCCGCGACTACGATTAACTGGGGCCCTTGGGCCGAAGTGGGACTTTTTGCAAGGCTGGAGTCGACGGACAAAAGCGGACGTTCTGGCGTGTTCCTGATGCTGCCAAGCCAGGCGCTTGAGGCCATGGAGAGAATCCACGCGCTTAATCCCGTACAGGCCGTTGTCGTCAGCGCCGACTGGAGCAGGATTCCTCCTTCCCCGATGGTGTCCGAGCTCAAAGCAGCGGCGAAGACCGTGCAACGCTCTGCCCAGGAAGAACAAGCTTCCGCGGCATTGCTACTGCAGCTCCTTCTGGCAGAACCGGACGAGCGTCGCAAACGGCTCGAAGAGCATCTCACAATCGCGGTTGCCCGTGTCCTGCAACTCGATCCGGCCCGATTGGATCCACGGGAGCCGCTGACTTCCCTTGGCATGGACTCGATCATGGTCGTCGAATTGAAGAACCACATCGAAATCACAATGAACCTGAGCATGTCTATGGTTGACCTTTTTACGGGTACGATCGCGAAGCTGGCAGAGCAGGTTGGCGACAAGCTGGCGGACGATAATCAGATCGAGGAGTTGCTCACGCAGGTTGAGAAAATGTCACCGGAGGAAATTGAAGCGCTTCTAGGCGGAGAAAGTGATCTCAGGTCATAAGCAACAAGGTTTAAAAACGTATGAAGGATCTAAACAAACGAATTGCGGCTCTACCTGAGCAAAGGCGGGCCGTGCTGGCGAAATTAATCTCCAAAGAAGCAGAAAGCCGCAATTCGGCGGCGAATGCAGAGGAAGTTCCAACGCGGCCGGCGGAGCACACTCTCCAAGAGAAATACGATGTTGTCATCATGGGTGGCGGCCTTTCCGGGTTAACACTTTCAATTCAGCTGCGGCGTTCGCTCCCTGATGTGAGCGTTCTCGTCCTGAACAGTGCAAAATATCCTGCTCCGGAAGCAGCACACAAAGTGGGAGAATCTTCGGTCGAGATCGGTGCCCACTATTACGACACGATTCTGGGCTTTAAGGAACATCTTGAGGACCGGCAGCTGCGAAAAATGGGGCTCCGGTTTTTCTCACCTTACGGCGATAACAGCGATATCGCGAAACGGGTCGAGCTGGGGCCTTTTGAAAATCACATATTACCGATTCCCAGCTATCAGATCGACCGCGGCCGGTTTGAAAATATGCTGGCTGTTCATGCCGCAAAGGTAGGGGCCGGATTTCTCGACGACTGCCGCGTCAACGATTTGACAGTTGGCCAGGAAGGCGCTCCTCACGTCGTCGAATTTACAAGGGGCGGCCAGATGTACCAGGTGAAAGCACGGTGGGCGGTTGACGCCACCGGCCGCTATGCGCTGCTCCGCCGAAAATTCGGGCTATCGAAGCAGTCTGAACACAACGTCAATGCCGCTTGGTTGCGCGTCAAGCTACCGATCAATATCGACACGTTTACAGAAGATCGCGAGTTTCTCGGACGCATGCTGACCGGCTTCCGGCAGTATTCAACGAATCATTTGATGGGACGCGGATATTGGGTCTGGCTCATTCGCCTCGCCTCTGGATCGACCAGCGTCGGGATTGTGGCCGATCCACGCATCCATCCTCTGGACACATTCAACAATCCGGACCGGTTCAACGATTGGCTCGACAGAAATGAACCGCTGGTGGGCGACCTGCTTCGCCGGAACCGGCACCTGGTACAGGACTTCCTCGCCATAAAGCGATTGGCGCACACAACAGAGCAAGTCTATTCGAAGGAGCGTTGGGCGCTGATTGGCGATGCGGCGCTCTTCACCGATCCTCTCTATTCACCGGGTTCCGATTTCATTGGTATTGGAAATACCATCGTTACCGAACTCGTGCGACAAGACCTTTCGGGTGGCGACTTGGCTGAGCACGTGAAGTTCTATGACTGGCTTTACTTGAATTTCCTCTACGACACCGCCATCCGCGTCTTCCAGGATCAGTATCCGCTCATGGGAAATGCGCAGGTGTTCGTGGCGAAGGCGCTCTGGGACATCGTCTGGTACTGGGCGGCCCTCTGCCCTATCTTCTTTCACGACAAGATCGCCGATATCGGCTTCATGAAATCGATCAAACCGGAGCTGCTCCAGTTTCAGGTGCTGCAGCGGAGGATGCAGGATTTCTTTCGCTCCTGGGATGAGGATACCAAAGAAGAGGTCTACTCGGGTTCATACGTGGACCTGACCCAGATCCCCTTCGTTTATCCGTTGGTACACATGGAAATGGACGGTGGATACGACGACGATGCTTTGCGCGCGAAGCTTCGAGATAATGTAAGCCTTCTCGAAGCCTTTGGCGCCGAGATATATCGGCAAGTGCACGGCAAACTTCCGGAAAGCCCGATATCGGATTTCGGCTTGACGTTGAGCGAGCACTTGGCAAAGGCGGCGAAACGCGCCGATATCCTAACCGACCTGCGACGCGCGATCGTCGCCAAAGAATCAGAACCTGAGTTAGCCGCTGCGGTCGGAATGTAACTCCAACGCCAATGACTGACTTATCCAGGAGATTTGCCGCCCTGAGCCCGGAGCAACGCGACCTGGTGCTTCGAACAGTCCGGAAGCAAAGTGAAAGCAGCAGTACCGAACCGGCCATCGAACGGACTCCGGAGCCGGGTCCGGCGGGCGAGAAATTCGATGTGGTTGTACTCGGCGGAGGTCTTGCGGGACAAACACTGGCCCGTCAACTCAAGCGAGCACTACCCTCTGTGTCGGTTCTGGTTGCCGAATTTCGCCCGCATCCCGTGCGCGAATCGGCCCACAAAGTGGGTGAGTCGACGGTAGAGATCGGCGCGCATTATTTCTCCCGCGTTCTTGGCCTTGAGCCCCACATGAAATCCTCACAGCTTCCCAAAGCCGGGCTCCGCTATTTTTTCTCGCGCGGAAATGCCAAAGACGTGGCCGGCCGCGTGGAAATGGGCGCATCTTATTTTCCGCCGGTGCCGGCCTATCAGTTAGATCGCGGACGGCTGGAAAACGCGCTCCGCGAAGAGAATGTCGCATTGGGAGTGGATTTTCGCGATCGCTGCAAAGCCAGAAAAGTAACGCGCAACGACGATTGCCTGCACTATGTCACTCTCGAGCGCGACGGCCAGACCCACTTGGTTGCTGCACGATGGGTGGTTGACGCCTCGGGCAGGGCGGCACTGCTCAAACGTCAACTGGGACTCGCGCGGGAGACTGGTCACAAGTGCAATGCAGTCTGGTTCCGCATAGCCGAAAAGATCGATATTGACGAATGGTCTGATAAGCCGGATTGGCGCAGTCGGATTCCGGCCGGCTTGCGATGGCTCAGTACGAACCATTTTATGGGCCGGGGTTACTGGGTCTGGTTCATTCCGCTGGCTCCCTCGGCGACAAGCGTCGGGATTGTCGCCGACGCCTCCTTGCACCCAATAAGCGAGATGCGCTCATTCGACGCCGCCCTTGAATGGATGCGGCGCTATGAGCCCTACTGTGCTGGCGTTGTCGAACAGAGACGAGATAAGCTGATGGATTTCCTCGCCCTGAAAGGGTACGCGCACGGATGCGCACGCGTTTTTTCGGGTGATCGCTGGGCCCTCACCGGCGAAGCCGGAGTATTTACCGATCCCTTTTATTCGCCGGGCAGCGATTTCATTGGAATGAGCAACACTTTCATCGTGGATCTCATCCTCCGCGATCTTAACCGGGAGGACATTTCCGGACGGGCCAATGAATACAATCGCATCTATCTCAACACGTACGAATCGTCGATTTCCGTTTACGAGGGGCAGTACCCGCTAATGGGTAATCCCCGAGTCATGCCGGCCAAGATTGTGTGGGATTTTACCATCTATTGGGGCTTTCTCACTCTGCAGTTCATCGGCGGACGTCTTTGCGATTTGGATCTGCTCCAGCGTGCGGGCAGCTGTCTCCAGCGGGTGAACCACCTGAATTCCAAGATGCAGGCGTTTTTCCGTGAGTGGGACGCGTTGGAGCGCCGCGAGTGTGAGCCCGCGTTCATTGATGTTCTCGCGATCGACATTATGCGCAGGCTGCACTACGAATTGATGGACGACCTGCCGGGAGACGCATTGCTCGAGCGTTTTTCCGAGAATCTCAAACTGTGCGAATCCCTTGCCGCAGCGATGTTTCTTCAAGCAGCGGAGCTCCTCCCCAACGCTCCTGCAGGCCCCGTCAATCCCTATGCGATCTCACTCCAACCCGATCGTTGGCACAGCGATGGCCTGTTCGATCCAGGCAAGCTGGTAACGGTAGAAGAAATTGCGGCCGCAACGATGCGACGAATCCACCTGCCGGCGCCTCCCAAGATGTCCGTGAAACCAGCGTGTGCCCATGTCGGCTGAAACTAGCACCGAGTTGTCGCGCCGCCTGGCGGCTCTGTCGCCGGAGCGCCGTGCGGTACTGCAGCGACGGCTGCTTCGGACCGACGTCGCCGGAACAGCGTCGGTCTCGGACGAAATTCCAGTTCAACCGCGAGGGCAACAACGAGACTTTCCTCTATCCTCCGCGCAGGAACGAATGTGGTTCAACCACCAGTGGGATCCGGAGCGGCCGATTTACACAGAATCGTTCGGACTCTCGCTCAGAGGTCGATTGGACACTAGCGTGCTGCAGCAGAGTTTTGAACAAGTGATGCGCCGTCACGAGATTTTCACCGTGACTTTTCATTCGACCCAAGGGCGTCTCTTCCAACGCCTCGGTGGCTGCGCTATCCCTGCCATGGAGGTATCTGACCTCCGCAGCCACGCAAATACTGAGCGTGAGTCTCTTTACGAAATAGAATCGCGCCGCATTCTGCGCGAACCGTTTCGATTGGACGAAGGACCGTTATTCCGCGCCCGTGTCTGGATTGTCAGCGACGAGAGCTACCGGCTCATCTTCGCGATGCACCACATCATCTTCGACGGCTGGTCTGCCGGAATCATCTTTCGCGAACTTTTCACGGCCTACGTGGCACTCGTCGCCGGTCGTGAACCGGCGTGGGCGCCACCCGGTCCGCAGTATGTCGATTTTGCCGTCTGGGAACAAACGCACTTCGAACGGACGTCCGCCAGTCTCGAACTGCAAATCGAGTACTGGAAAAAACAGTTGCAGGGAGCGCCTGGCGCTCCGGAGTTGGCGGTCGATCATCATTTTTCCAGATCTGAGGCGCACGCCGCGGGGCGCGAATTGTTTGTTTGTCCCGCCCAAGCCGTGGAAGAACTGAAAAGCATTGCAAAGGAGTCTGGAGCGACTCTCTTCATGGCTCTGCTCGCAGTTTTCAATGTGCTGCTGGCTCGCTACTCAGGACACGACGATATCCTGGTCGGTCTACCGATCGTAAATCGCAACCGGAGCGCGCTCAGCGGCATTGTCGGTGTGTTCATTAACACGGTGATCCTGCGAACGGACTTGTCCGGAAACGCCACATTCCGCGAACTTTTGAGACGCGTTCGCAAAACTACTCTCGACGCTCAAGCGAACCAGGAGGTTCCTCTCGAGCGCGTTGTCCGCGCTCTCGGCCTGAAAGGCGATTCCAGCCGATCCCTTGTCGGCGTGCTTTTCGATCTGCAGAAAAAGTTCAGCCCGACTCCGGAATCAGGGGAGTTTTCGATCGAGCCAATGGACGTTGGCACCGGAGCCTCCAAATTCGACCTCGTTCTTGCCATGGAGGAGACCGGAACGGAACTGAAGGGTGTGCTCGATTACGACTCCGACAAATTTGAAGGCTCTACCGCGAGGCAAATTGGGCGCCACTTCGTGACGCTCGTGAAATCGCTGGTCGCTGCGCCAGACACGCCATTGAGTCGAGTGTCTATCCTTACCAGCCACGAGCTCTGCGAAGCCGAATTACGCGGGGCCGACACATCCGACGCTCCTCAGCCGCTCGCTCTGTTCGAGACCTACGCGCACGAGCACCCGAACGCCTTGGCGATAGCAGATGGCCGGCACAATTTGAGCTACGGTGAACTGCTCTCGCGGGCGAATCGCTTGGCAGGATATCTTCGCTTGCAGGGCGTGGACCGCGCTGACCATATCGTCCTGTTTCTTCACGGCGGGACAGACTTTGTGACGGCACAACTCGCCGTAATGATCGCAGGCGCTGCCTTCGTCCCAATCGACCCGCTGTACCCGCCGCCCCGGGTCGAGTTCATGATCCGCGATTGCGGGGCGAGATTCGCCATTGTGAACGGCCAGTCACCGGATTCTCTACCCGATACCGTAGAGTTGGTGCGAGTGGAGCGTGACGCCGCCATGCCCGACCCCTTCGAGCTTCCGTTAGCAAGCGACAAGGCATACATGATTTACACCTCCGGCTCTACTGGCAAGCCCAAGGGAGTATCCGTTTCTCACAGCGCCCTGGCCAACCTCGTCGGCTGGCACCGGCGCGCGTTTGCAATAACGGACGGCGACCGCGCCAGCCAGGTGGCCTCCGTCGCGTTCGACGCCTCAATCTGGGAAATCTGGCCTTACCTGGCGTCGGGCGCCAGCGTCTATTGCGCGCCTCGCGAGTTCATCGCAAACGCTCCCGAAATGCGCGACTGGCTTGTGAAAAACAAAATCACGGTCACCTTCGCGCCTACCGGACTGGCCGAGGACCTGATCGAGATGCGCTGGCCGGCCAGAGCAAAGCTGCGCTATCTGCTCACCGGCGGCGACCGTCTCCGAAAGGGACCGCCGGATAGCCTCCCCTTTCAGTTGGTAAATAACTATGGACCTACTGAGAACGCGGTGGTCGCGACATCCGGCCGGGTGGCGACCGGTGGCAATGGCGGCGTCCCGTCAATTGGACGTCCGATCGATAATGTCTGGGTGCGAATCGTCGATCCCACACTCCAACCGGTACCGCGGGGCGTTGCAGGGGAATTGATCGTTGGCGGGCGCAGTCTCGCGAATGGCTATTGGAACCAGCCGGCGCTGACTGCTGACGGGTTCGTAACGTTGCCCGGCGGGGAAAGAGCGTACCGCACGGGCGACTTCTGCCGCTTCCGCCTCGACGGCGAAATCGAATTTTTGGGTCGCCTGGACACTCAGGTCAAGGTGAACGGGTGCCGGATCGAACTCGGCGAAATCGAGGCTGCCTTGCTGGCCCATCAAGGCATTCGTGACGCCGCCGCCGACATCCGGGAATTCGATGCCGGCGGACGGGGAATCGTTGCCTACATCGTTCCGAATACGACGGCTGGATTGGTCCTGGAAGCGCTGCGAACCTTCATCGCCGGCCGGTTACCGGGTCACATGATTCCATCTGCATTCGTCGTGCTCCCGGAGTTGGCCAGGAACTCCAATGGCAAAATCGACCGTAAGAAATTACCGGCGCCCGAAACGCGTGATGAAATGCGGGAACGTCTAGGGTATATGCCGCCGCGCACACCGACAGAAGGCAGGATCGCCGCGCTCTGGCAGGAGTTTCTAAAGGTCGGACCGGTGGACGTACGCGACGATTTTTTTGCACTGGGTGGCGATTCACTTTTTGCGACACGGTTGGCACTGACGATCCGCGAAAATTTTGGCGTGGAATTACCTCTCTCGCGCATGATGAGCGCGCCCACGGTCGAAGCATTGGCCGCCTTCGTTGACGACGCCCGCAGCCTTGCCAGAAAGCTCCCTAAAGGCTTGCTCACCTTGCGCTCCGGGAGCAATTTGCAGCCGCCTTTGTTCCTCACGCCACCAGCGAGTGGCAGCCCGGCCTGTTACGCCGCGTTCGCGGGCGCACTTTCCGGCGACCGCGCGGTCTACGGATTTGAAGCTCCGGGCCTTACGCAGGGCACGCCGGCGGCGTCCATTGCCGATGAGGCGCGCCGATACGTCGCAGCGATGACATCCGTGGATCCCCGTGGGCCGTATTGCATCGCAGGCTGGTCCCTCGGCGGCCCGGTCGCGTTCGAAATGGCTTGCCAGTTGCGCGACGCTGGAAAAGAGGTCGCATACCTCGCACTGATCGATGCCTGCCTGCCCGAAAATGGACGACTGCCGGGTGGCGTGTCGATGATGCGCCCATTCTGGTGGGCGGTTACTTATCCGTTTGTCGAGCGCATCCCGATCAATTACCAGGCTATCCGAATGCTGGCCCGCTGGCTGGGCATCGCGCTTCCCGAGTCACTGTCCGATATCTGGCGCCGTGGGCCATCGGCGGGAAGCCGGTTCGCCCTAGGTCTCATCGGGAGCGGTTGGCGTTCACTACGTGTTTTTCTCGCCAGCGCCCGAGGCTTCCGGCGCTATCAGCCGAGGTTCTTCGACGGCGCAGTCACGATGTTCCGAACGGCTCAGGCCGGCACTACCGAACGTGGCAGCGACAATTTACTGAGGAACATCCGGGAATGGTGCCGCGACGTCCGGGTACACGATGCCCCCGGTTCGCACATGACTCTGATGCTCGATCCCAAAATCTCGTCGGAATTCGCTTCGTCTTTCTTGGCAACCATTAACCAAATTCCGACCCCAGGCAACGAAAGGTAGGCAACGAAAGGTAGGCAAACTTCAAATGGAAACTCCAATTGGCCCAATTAAAATTCTGAGCATGGACGGAGGGAACGGCATGAACACTGCCGACCTGCTCCAGCGAATCGAAACCGCAAACCCAAAAAAGAATTTTCTGGACCAGGCGCAGATCTTCGTAGGAACGTCGGCAGGGGGGATCAACTCGTTGTTCTTGGCGGATTTCGAGAAGCCGACGGACGCGCTGAACATAATCCAGAAATTCTGGCAAGACGTCAACGAGAGCATACTCGGAGGGTTGAAGGCCAATGAGGTCGCCCGAAAGGCGCTCGAGGGAATGCAAAATAAACCGCTGGCTCCGTTCCAGTCGGACCAGTGGCAGGAGCTCGCGGGAATCATCTTCCGCACCGCGCTAGGACTGGGCCAGGCCGCCGCCGGCTGCCGCTCACTTTTCCTCAACGACGTATTGAAGCAGTTCCTTATTCAGCATTTCGGTGAAAAGACGCTGGGAGAGCTCAAGCAAAAAGTAATCATCTGCAGCTACCAACTCGACAACGGCCAGTACGGCATCGATCGCAGTTGGATTTCGAAACTCTACACCAACATTCCCTACCATCACAGGCCGACGGGAAGACATTACGCTATCAAATTAGAACCCGATTCCGACCTAACTGAGAAAGTCGTGGACGTGGCCATGCGCACCAGCGCCGCGCCGTTGGAACTACCGATATACCAGGCGCTGAATGGAGTGGGACCGGGCTACGTGGATGGCGGCCTGGTAGCGAATAATCCGGCGATGATAGCGCTCTCTGCAATCGTTGGCTCGCTCCACGGCGGAATCCCGGCCCATCCGACGCCCATACTGCCGACTGAGTCGCTTGACCTGATCCATCTGCTCTCAGTCGGCACCGGGCGCAACCTTGTGGGAACCGCCCAATTCCTCGCCCCGGAATTCGTCAACGGCTCGGCGACATGGGGCTACCGCCAGTGGTTGCTGGATCCGTTGAATCCGCTCGTTCTGATCGACGCGTTTCTCCAGGGCGGCAACGAAACCGTGGCGTGGGAGTGCGGGAAGCTGCTGGGAGAGAAGAACTTCTATCGTTTAAACGTACCGTTGGAACATATGCTGGTGCCCAGCGATACCTATACGAACGAACGCGTGGCGGAAGCGGTTGCATGGTTGGACACGAACGGCTGGTTAGTCCAGGGGTTGGAGGCGTATTAGGCTCTTCAGTGCTTCAGCGCTGCCGAATGTCGCTCAAGGAGGTGCAGATACGAAGATGAACAGACAGTCACCCGCCGGGCACCTCGTAAGCGTTGTGATGTCCACGTATGGGGAAATCGAGTCGCAGCGCCCCGATGGAGCGAGCGATTCGATGCTCTCCCGCGCCATCGGGTCTGTCATCGCCCAAACTTACCCCGACTGGGAACTTTGGGTGGTCAGCGACCATCCACCGGGCGACATTCGGGACGCGATCGAAAGCCTGATATCCTCGTACCGCGACGATCGGATCCACTACGAAGACCTTGCTTCGAGAGGCGGTCCGGCCGCGCCGGGAGCAAAGCCTAAGCGCCTCGGCGTAGAGCGATCAAAAGGGGAACTGCTTGCCTTTCTTGACGCCGACAATGCATTCGGACCAGACCATCTGTTGCGCTGCGTCCATGCATTCACCGAGTGCAAGTCCGGGCTCGACCTGGTTTATTGTGACACCCGTGTCGTTTACGCCGCGAACGCGAACACGGACGATATCCTGCACAATGCCGTCGCTCTCCCCTACCATCTCCTTGGCACGATTTTCGGAGAAAAGTTCTCGGGCGAAATTCGCAAAAATGTTCACCCACCAGCACCGATCGGGCCGCTGTCAGGTGCGCCCTTCATCTGGGAGAAGCCGGATTGGAATGAAAACTCGGCGAAAAAACTTCAACGCTTCAATTTCATCGATACATCGGACGCAATCATGACGCGCGCCGCATACGAAGCAGCAGGCGGAATCCAGGACGCCATCAACCTCGACTGGCGGCTCTGGCTGGCGATGATCCACGCAGGTCGCAAACGGTTCCGGCACATTCCCCACGTGGACGTCACATACACGACCGAGAGCCTCTCCCAGCATCGAGAATATTACGGTCTCTCTGTAATCGACAAACTGGATTTGCCAGTGGATGTCGCAAGACTTTATTCGGATTCCATCCGGGTCCTGGAAGACAGATACGAGAAAAAACATAAAACGGCGCCACGTCGCTCAATCGAAGAACGGCGCCCTCGTGTTCTTTTCGTTGCCGAGGCATCGGCCATTTCGCATGTCGCCCGGGCGTATCTGCTCGCCCGGCATCTCAGCCAGGCGGGATTCGAAGTCTGTCTGGCCCGCGATCCGCGCTACAGCCACTTGTTTACCGAAACCACTTTCGAAGTCGCGGATCTGAAGTCTCTGCCAGGCAGCGTCGTGACGGCGCGATTGGCGCGCCAGGAGCCAGCCTATGATTTCGAAACGCTGGACCGCTACGTCCAGGCGGATATTCAGATTCTGCGAAGGTTCAAACCGGACATAGTAGTCGGTGATCTGCGTCAATCTCTCGCCGTCAGCAGCCGGCTCTCTCACGCGACTTATATCAATGTCTGCGACGCCCATTGGAGCTCCTCGGTGGATGTCGAATATACCTTGACCGATTGCGAATTTTCCGACCGGTTCGGGATGCCGCTGGCGAACTTGATTTTCCAATTCATCCGTCCGGCGGCGTTCGCTGTCCATTCACTACCTATCAATCTCCTCCGGGTGAGATACGGGCTCCCTGGCATCGGTCCGGATTATCAGGCCTGTTTCACCTATGGCGACTATACGGTTTTCCCCAATGATCCGGGTTTATTCCGCTTGAAGAGCTCGTTGCCGCCCACGCACATGTTCCTGGGTCCGCTTCTCTGGTCTCCTTCATCCGAGAAACCGGCCTGGTGGGATAATGTACCAGCGGACCGGCCCTGCGTGTATGTATCCCTGGGCAGCACAGGCCAGCCGCGACTGCTAACCTCCGTCTTCAATGTTCTGGGGAAGCTGCCGGTAACGGTATTGGCAGCGACGGCGGCCCGCGCCAACCCCGATGCTGTGCCATCCAACGTCTACATCGCCGATTTTCTCCCGGGCACCGAGGCTGCACAGCGGTCCAGCTTAGTCATTTGCAATGGCGGCACCATGTCCGGGCAACAGGCTTTGTCCGCCGGGACGCCATTCCTTGGCCTGATATCCAATATGGATCAGATGCTTTTCTCTCAAATCGTGCGCAGGGCCGGTGCGTGTGAATTGATGAGGGAAAGTGAGGTCAACGAAAGCGCCCTACGCCCTGTCATCAGCAGCATGCTAGAACAGCAACGGTACCGAGCGACTGCAAAAATGCTGGCGGCCCGTTCGGCTCAACTGGATGCATGCGGAAAATTCGAAAAGCTCATCCGCTCGATCTTGCAAGAGCGCGTTAGAGATAATGGCAAGCCGGCGAATGCACATCCGTTGGTGGCCGGTGCAACGATAAGTTAGATAATTGCACAATGGGAGGCCGGGTGAAAACAAAACAGGTCCTGGAATGGTCACCACCGCGATCGGCACTTGATCCACGCCGCGGCCCTTAAAATAAACCGAATATGCCCGCGTCACCACAATCCATGCCGGACAGAGGCCGTGCTCTCTCGCGGCTGCTCGATATTCTTCCAGAGGGTGTGGCGCCAGTACTCATGACGGGGATGACGAGCGGTAGTTTGGACGCAGCGAACTTGCAAGTGCTTCTGTCAGGCTTCGATTGGGACGCTCACAGGAATGTCGTGGAGGATTTGCTGCGCGCTTTGCTGCCGGTGGAAGAACTGGTGCCCGAAGTCTATGCAAAGTGGCGTCCGGTCGTCCGAGATGGAATCGCGTTCGTTGGCGCCCGGCTCAGCCCCGACCGCCTAGTGCCTAAATTGATCGAACAACTGGCTCTGCGCGAAACGGCCCCGTTGGAAGATCGCGTCATGTTGTTCATCAGCCGCATTCCCACCCTTCAGAAGATAGGCCAGATCGTGTCACGCAATCCCGATCTGGACGCCAAATTCCGTTCCCGCCTGGAACTCCTCGAAGAAGGAATACGCGAGGTTACCGAACCCGAGATCCGCGCGGAAATCGAACGCGGACTGGCGAGCCAGTTGGCAGATCAACTCCTTGAACTTGAGCCGGGACTTTACGCCGAAGGGAGCGTAAGCGCGTTAATGCGGTTTAAACGCCGCTTTCCCGGCTCCAGCGAACCTCTCACGGGTGTTTTAAAGGTCCTCAAGCCGTTCATCACCCGCCATTTTCAGGAGGATCTCGCTCTGCTCGAAGAGCTGGCAAATTTCTTTGAGGCGAACAGGAATAACTACGATCTGGATCAGCTCAATCTGCGTGCCATCTTGGACAACGTGCGCGAATTGTTCGAACGCGAAACGGACTTCGTTAACGAACGAGCGAACCTAATGGGCGCCCGGTTCCGTTATACAGGGGTCCCCGGCATTCGTGTGCCGCAGCCGCTCTCAGAGCTGTCCACCGAGACCATAACGGCGATGACAGAAGAGCCAAGCGTAAAGATTGTCGAAGCGTTCGCCGATGATCCGCAGCGGCGCGCGGGACTGGCTCGGAACCTTGCGGAATGCCTCGTAGCCCGGCCTCTATTCTCCTGGGAAGCAAGCTCGCCGTTCCATGCTGACCCCCACGCCGGGAACCTCCGCGTAGATGAAGCGACCGGTGATATCGTCCTGCTGGACTGGGCGCTGACCGGCAGCTTGACCGAGGATGACCGGCGCAACCTGATCCTGCTCTTCGTGATGCTGCCGCTCCGCGATGAAGGACACGTGCAGAAAGCTCTTTTGGGGCTCTCTCTCTCGAAGACCGATGCTACACGCGATCTGCTCAAGCAGGAAATCGAACGCTTTATGGACTCCCTTCCGCTGGGATCGATTCCCGGCTCCGGCAGCTTGACCAGCCTGGTGGGACGGTTGCTTAGTGCAGGTGCGCAATTCTCCGGGCAATTCCTTATTTTCCGCAAGATGCTTTTCACATTACAAGATTTAATCACGCAGCTTTCCCCCGGTGTGACGATCGAGCGCGTGGTCTCGGAGTATGCGTTAACACACCGTCTGCGGAACGTTCGCTGCAAAGGCGTGGCAGCGGATTCCTTTCGGATTCCACTTGAAGCGTGTGTTGATGAACATGGCCAACCCTTTGTTCTTG
>Ga0209040_10000961_pt1 | contig 22527 bp, 23 predicted proteins | sample BogFormECP12_OM3_FD_188240 | JGI IMG/M metagenome (GOLD analysis project Ga0209040, IMG submission 188240) | Bog forest soil microbial communities from Calvert Island, British Columbia, Canada - ECP12_OM3 (SPAdes) (version 2) | ecosystem: Environmental > Aquatic > Freshwater > Wetlands > Bog ... | reverse complement strand
CCTTGGTCGCCTTCTGAAGCGCCTCGTCGAGCGAGAACCACGCGGCTCCGTCGGCTTCCGGGAATTCCGCCGTCCTGCCGGACCGGGGCGGCCATTCCATCGCGAACGTGTTGCTTTTCAGTGCGGCGGGGTCGAAGTCGCCCTCGCAGGCGAAGGCGACGATCGTCTTGCCGCTCGCCTTGAAGGCGCCGAGTTCGACGAATGCGCCGTCGATCGCGGCGCCGGTCTCCTCAAAAAACTCGCGCTTCGCCGCGGCGACGAGGTCCTCGCCTTCGTCCGCGAGACCCTTGGGGATGGACCATGCGTCCCTGTCTTTTTTCGCCCAGAACGGGCCGCCCGGATGCACGAGCATGACCTCGACGGCGCCGGCGCGCCTCCGGTAGAGCAAAATTCCGGCGCTGATTTTCGCCATTGGCGCCGCGTCCCTCGCCCCGGCGCGCTCAGCCGGAAAAGACCACCGTCTTGCCGTGGTTCAACAGCACCCGGTCCTCAAGAACGTTGGCGACAGCGCGCGCCAGCACCCGCCGCTCGATGTCGCGCCCCTTGCGGATAAGCACTTCCGGCGTGTCGCGATGGCTGATGCGCTCGACGTCCTGCTCGATGATTGGGCCCTCGTCCAGGTCCGAGGTGACGAAATGCGCCGTCGCGCCGATGAGTTTCACGCCGCGCTGATGCGCCTGATGGTACGGTTTCGCGCCCTTGAAGCCCGGCAGGAACGAGTGGTGGATATTGACGCAGCGACCTTGCAGCTTGGCGGCGAAGCCGTCGGACAGGATCTGCATGTAGCGCGCGAGCACCACGAGATCGGCCTTCGCCTGTTTGATCGTCTCCCACACCTGCGCCTCCTGCTCCATTTTGGTCTCCCGGGTGACGGGCAGGTAATGGAACGGGACGCCGCCGAAATCGATGTGGGCGTAGGTCTCGCGCGGATGGTTGGCGATGATCGCGACCGGCTCCATCGGCATTTCTCCGCTCCGCCAGCGATAGAGCAGGTCGACGAGACAATGGTCGAAGCCTGAGGCCATTAGCACGACCCGCTTGCGCCTGTCGGCCGGGCGCACCGACCACGCCATGCCAAACGCGCCCGCAATCGCCTTGAACGTATCCTCGAGCCGGCGCACGTCCGCGTCCGGCTTCGCGGCGTTGAATTCTACACGCATGAAAAAGTCGCCGGTGATCGTGTCGTCGAACTGCTGCGCGTCGAGGATATTGAACCCGCCGTCGAACAAGGCCGTCGAGATCGCGGCGACGATGCCCGGCCGGTTGGCGCAGGAGAGGGTCAGGATGTGGCGTTCGGCGGCCATGCGGACGGGGTCCCTCTTTTTTGACGTCGGCGGCACAAGACGCGCCTGGGCCTGGTGCTAGGCAAGTCGGGACGCGGCGGCAAGAGCGAGAAGACGGCTTAGGCCGGCCCTCTCTTCTAATGGCTCACCCTCCCCAGCAGCTCCTCCACCGACGGCAATATCCGCTGCACGATGACCCCGACCCCCGCCGTAGTCGGATGCAGGCCGTCCGGCTGGTCGAGCTTCGGATCGCCCGCGACGCCCTCGAGAAAGAACGGATAGAGGATGGCGCCATAGGACTTCGCGAGCTCGGGGTAGATCGATTCGAAGGCCCGGCCGTACTCGGGCCCAAGGTTCGGCGCGGCCTTCATGCCCGCCAATAGGATCGGCGTCTTGGCTGCCTTCGCCTTGTCGAGAATGGCGGCCAGCGTCTTCTTTGTCATGTCTGGCGGGAAGCCGCGCAGCATGTCGTTCGCCCCGAGCTCCACGATGAGCGCGTCGGTTTCCGGCGGCACGGACCAGCCGTAGCGGGTCAGCCCGTCCTCGGCGGTATCGCCCGAGACGCCGGCGTTTACTACGCTCACGTCCAAGCCCTTGGCCCGGAGCGCCGCCTGAAGCTGGTCGGGGAACGCCTTGCCGGGCGGGACGCCAAGCCCCGCCGTCAGACTGTCGCCGAGGACGACGAGCTTGAGCGCGCGCGCCGAGGCCACGCCCGCCGAGAAGCAGGCAAGAAGGGCCGCTAGCGCCAGCGCCTGGACGAGCGCCGCCCAAAGCCCATATGAGGTCGGCCCGGCCCTGAGGACCCTCATCACAATGATTCCGGCAGTTGCGATGCGCGACGTCGATCTCAGCCTCGGCCGAGGCGCCGCCCGCGTCCATATATTGCGCGGGGTGAGCCTGACAATCGCCAAGGGCGAGGCAGTCGGCGTCGTCGGCGCCTCGGGGTCCGGCAAATCGACGCTGCTCATGATCATGGCCGGGCTCGAACGGCCGGACAAAGGCGAGGTCGAGGTCGACGGCGTCCGGCTTGGCGATCTCGGCGAGGACGCGCTCGCCCGGTTCCGCGGCCGGCGCGTCGGCATCGTCTTCCAGGCGTTCCACCTCATCCCGACGATGACGGCGCTTGAAAACGTGGCGGCGCCGCTTGAGCTTGCGGGCGCGCGCGACGCGCTCAAGCGGGCAAAGGCGGAGCTCGATCAGGTCGGCCTCGCCGACCGAGCCAGCCACTATCCGGCGCAGCTTTCGGGGGGCGAGCAGCAGCGCGTGGCGCTCGCCCGCGCGCTTGTGGCGCGCCCGTCGCTCATCGTCGCCGACGAGCCGACCGGCAACCTCGACGAGGCGACGGGCCGCGCGATCTTAGACCTCATGTTTGACTCGCCGGCCCGGCGCGGCGCGACGCTGGCGCTTGTCACCCACGATCCGGCGCTGGCGGCGCGCTGCGACCGGATCGTCCGGATGCGCTCAGGCGTTATCGAGGACGCGCCCGCCCCCGTCTCGGCATGAACGTCCACGCGCCGCCAAGGTCCGCGCCACCGTCCGCGGCGACGCTCGCCCGCTTTGCGATGCGCGACCTGCGCGGGGGACTGTCGGGCCTTCGCACTCTTCTCGTCTGCATCGCGCTCGGCGTCGCCGCGATCGTCGCCGTCGAGAGCTTGGCGGACGCCCTCAACGACGGCCTGGGCCGCGACGGCCGCGTCATCCTCGGCGGCGACGCCTCATTTTCCCTTATCCACCGGAGGCTAAACCCGGACGAGAAGGCGTTTTTGGAGACATACGGCCGGCTCTCGACCTTCGCGACGATGCGCGCCATGGCCCGCACCGAGAGCGGCGAGGCCGCGCTCGTCGAGGTCAAGGCGGTCGAGCCATCGTCGTGGCCGTCGCTTGGCGCGGCGAAGTTCGGGCCCGCGATGATGACGGCGGAGGCGCTCGCAGAAAAGGACGGGGTCTACGGCGCGGCGGCCGAAAATACGCTGCTCGCCCGCCTCAACCTCAAGCTCGGCGACGTCTTTCAAATCGGCCAAGCGAAATTCGTCCTCCGGGCCGTTCTGTTGAGCGAGCCGGACCGCCTCGCGGTCGGCGTCGGCCTCGGGCCGCGCGTGCTCATCTCCGGGGCGGCGCTGGACGCGACCGGCCTCGTTCAGCCGGGGTCGCTCGTCCGCTGGACGACGCGGGTTATCGTGGACCCCGCGCCGAGCGAGGGCGCGGTGAGGGCGCTGCTCAGGAACACGAAGCAAGCGTTCCCGCAGGCCGGGTGGGAAGCCCGCTCGCGCCTCAATGTGTCGCCGGAATTCAGCCGCGACCTCGACCGGTTCGCCCAGTTTCTCGCCTTTGCGGGCCTCCTGTCGCTGGTGGTGGGAGGCGTCGGCGTCGCCAACGCGGCGAGGGGGTTTGTCGAGCGCAAACGGGCTTCGCTGGCGATTTTGAAGGCGGTCGGGGCGACAGGATCGAGCGTGGTCGTCCTGGCGCTCGTCGAGTTTCTGGCGGCGGCGCTTGCCGGCGCGGGCGCCGGCGCTGCGTTCGGCGCGGCGATTCCGTTCATTGTCGCCTTCCTTTTCGCACGCCTGATCCCGATTCCGCTCGCGCCCTCGGTCGAGCCGGGCGTCATTGTGCTCGGCGTCGCGTACGGGCTCTTGACCGCGCTCGCCTTCTCCGTTCTGCCGCTCGGCCAGGCGCATGACCTGCCGGTGGCGACGCTCATCCGCGACCTTGCCGAGGAGCGCCAGGGTTGGCCGCGCGCCCGCTATGGAGCGACTGCCGCGATTGCCGGCGCCGCCCTCGGCTGTCTTGCGATCCTGACGAGCCCGCAACGAACGATCGCCGTCGCCGTCGTCGTCGCGGCGATCGGGGCATTCATCGTCCTGAGGCTCGTTGCTCTCGCAGTCGCGTTCGGGGCCCGGCGGGCGCCCCAATCCGGCTCGGTGCAAATCCGCATGGCGCTCTCGGCCCTTCACCGGCCCGGCGCGCTGACCCCGTCGGTGGTCCTCTCGCTCGGCCTTGGACTGACGGCGCTGGTCGCCCTGACGCTGATCGACTTCAACATGCGCGCCCAGTTGCGCGACGCGGAGCCCGGGGTGACGCCGAGCTTCTTTTTTCTCGACGTGCGCGCCGCCGAGGCCCAGCCTTTCGTCAATTTCCTCAAAGCGGAGGCGCCAGGCGTCAAAGTGAGCGAGACGCCGATGCTGCGCGGCCGGTTCGTCAGGATCGGCGACCGGCCGGTCGCGGCGGTCAAGCCGCGCGACGACGCCGCCTGGGCGCTCGACGGCGACCGCGGAATCACTTTCGCCTCCTTACTCCCGAAAGGCTCCGAGGTGGTCGCCGGCGAGTGGTGGCCGGAGGACTACGCCGGCCCGCCTCTCGTTTCGATGGAAAAGGAAGTGGCCGAGGGCCTCGGCCTTGCCGTTGGCGACGCGGTCGTCGTCAACGTGCTGGGGCGGGACGTGACCGCGAAGATCGCCAACCTGAGGAAGGTGAACTGGCGAAGCTTCGCCATCAACTTCGTCCTGCTCTATTCCCCGAACGTCTTTAGAGGCGCGCCGTTCAGCGAGCTTGTGTCGGCCGCCTTGCCGACGAACGATCCGGACCGGGAGGTCGCCCTTCTGCGTGATGCGGCTCGGGATTTTCCAACGGTCGCGAGCGTCAGGGTCCGAGAGGCGCTGGAGACTGTGGAGGCTTTGGTCGCCAAGCTCGCGCTGGCGGTCCGCGCGGCGACCGGAGTTGCGCTGCTGACGTCAGTCCTGGTGCTGGCCGGCGCCCTTGCCGCCAATCGGAGGTCGCGGCTGGCGGACGCGACAATTCTGAAAATCCTGGGCGCGACGCGCGTCCGGCTGACCGCGATGTTTCTGACCGAATACGCAATCCTCGGAGCGGCGACCGCCGCCTTCAGCGTCGGCGCGGGCACGCTGGCGGCCTACCTTGTTGTGTCCCGCGTCTTGCAGGCGAGCTTCGCCTTCGACTGGGGACCGACGCTTGCCGCCGCCTGCGGCGGGCTCGCCTTCACCATTGGGTTCGGCATGATCGGCGCCTGGCGCATCCTCGGCCAGAAGCCGGCGGCTTTCCTGCGGGAATTGTGATAGGCTCCGGCCAAGGCTCGCGGTTTCTCCAGTGACCCCCGCGGCGCCGAAAGCATTGGGAGGAAACGCAAATGGCGGGGCTTACTCAATCCTATGTGCACGGCGCGAGTTCGACCCCGCTCCTCGGCGAGACGATCGGCGCTCTTCTCCGCCGCGTTGCGGCGGAGGGGCCGGACCGGGCCGCGCTGGTGGCGCGCCATCAGAACGTCCGTTGGACATATGCCGACTTGCTGCGCCGGGCGGAGGATCTCGCGGTCGGCCTACGGGCGCTTGGGCTTAAGAAGGGGGAGCGCGTCGGCATCTGGTCCGCCAACAACAGCGAGTGGGTGGCCACGCAGTTCGGCACGGCGCTCGCCGGTTTGATTTTGGTCAACATCAATCCGGCCTACCGCGTCTACGAGTTCGAGTACGCGGTCAGGAAGTCCGGCTGCCGCGCTTTGATCATGAGTCCGGGCCACAAGAACAACGACTACTTCGCTTCGCTCCGCGCGGCGGCGCCTGAGATCGATAGCGCCAAGCCGGGCAAGCTTGCGGCCAAGAAGCTGCCCGATCTGGAATTTGTCATTCGCCTTGGCGCCGAGAAGACGCCGGGCATGCTCAATTTCGACGAGGTGGCGAAGCCCGCAACCGCGAACGAGCGCGCGGAGCTGGCGGCGTTCGGCGCGACGCTGCAGTTCGACGATCCGATCAACATCCAGTTCACGTCGGGGACGACCGGCGCTCCCAAGGGCGCGACGCTCACTCACCATAACATCGTCAACAACGGCTATTTCATCGGCGAGGCCATGCGGCTCACGCCTGACGACCGCCTCTGCATTCCGGTGCCCTACTATCACTGTTTCGGAATGGTTCTCGGCAATCTGGCCTGCGTCACGCACGCCGCATGCATGGTGAGCCCGGGCGAGGGGTTTGATCCGCTCGCGACCCTGGAGACTGCGGAAGCAGAACGCTGCACCGGCCTGCATGGCGTGCCCACCATGTTTATCGCCATGCTGGACCACCCGGAGTTCGAGCGGTTTAATCTGACAAGCTTGAGAACCGGCATCATGGCCGGCTCGCCCTGTCCGGTCGAGGTCATGAAGCGGGTTGTCGACCGCATGCACATGCGGGAAGTGACCATCGCCTACGGCATGACCGAGACGAGCCCGGTCAGTTTCCAGAGCGCCCACGACGACCCACTCGACCGGCGGGTCTCGACCGTCGGACGGATTCAGCCGCACATCGAAGTCAAGATCGTCGACCTCCAAGGCCGGATCGTGCCGCCGGGCACGCCGGGCGAGTTGCTCACCCGCGGTTACAGCGTCATGCGAGGCTATTGGGACGATCCCGCTGAAACGGCGGCGGCCATCGACGCGGCGCGCTTCATGCACACCGGCGACCAGGCGACGATCGACTCGGATGGCTACTGCAACATCGTCGGGCGCCTGAAGGACATGATCATTCGCGGCGGCGAGAACATCTACCCGCGCGAAATCGAGGAATTTCTCTATTCGCACCCCGCGATCGCCGACGTTCAGGCCTTCGGGGTGTCCGATTCGCGCTACGGCGAGCAACTGTGCGTGTGGATACGCCCGCGCGAAGGGCAGAGCATCGCGGAAGACGAAGTGATCGCCTTCTGCCGGGCCTCGCTCGCCCATTACAAGACCCCGCGCTATGTTCGTTTCGTCGAGTCCTTTCCAATGACGGTGACCGGCAAAGCGCAGAAGTTTCTCATGCGGGAAGCGATGATGCGGGAACTGTCGCTTGTGGAGGAAAAGACCGCTTGACCGTTGGCGCGAGGTTAAAGCCAAGCGCCGCCGCCAAAAAACTGTATTTTTGGCGTTCACTTCAAATTGAGAGAGCTTGCGTGCGTCCGGCGGGTTCTCTTGTTAAGTCAAGACGCCGCGATTAAATTGTGCGTTTGGACAGGACGGGCTTAGGATGGAGAAATCCCCGACTGCCTCCGTCACGGGATGATGATGAACGCGAATTATCGAAATTTCGCCCTGTGGGTAATCATTTTCCTGCTCGTCCTGGCCCTGGTCACCCTGTTCCAGAGCCCCGGGCAAAAGGCTCCTACGAGCGAAATTACGTTCAGCCAGCTCCTGACCGACGCGGACGCCGGCAACGTTCGCGACGTCACCATCGCGGGGCCGGAGATCGGCGGCCACATGAAGGACGGGCGGTCGTTCCAGACCTATGCGCCCAGCGACCCCAGCCTCGTCCAGACTCTTTACAAAAAGGACGTCACGATCACCGCCAAGCCGCCATCGGACGGCAACAACTGGCTGCTCACGATCGTCTCCAGCGTCCTGCCCGTGCTGCTGTTCCTCGGCCTTTGGGTCTACATGACGCGTCAGATGCAGGGCGGCGCGGGCAAGGCGATGGGCTTTGGCAAGTCGAAGGCCAAGCTGCTCACCGAGGCGCAGGGGCGGGTGACGTTTGAGGACGTGGCCGGCGTCGACGAGGCGAAGGAGGATTTACAGGAGATTGTCGAGTTCCTGCGCGATCCGCAAAAGTTCCAGAAGCTCGGCGGGCGCATCCCGCGCGGCGTCTTGCTTGTCGGACCTCCCGGCACCGGCAAGACGCTGACGGCGCGGGCCGTCGCAGGCGAAGCGAACGTGCCGTTCTTCACCATTTCCGGCTCCGACTTCGTCGAGATGTTCGTCGGCGTCGGCGCGAGCCGGGTGCGCGACATGTTCGAGCAGGCGAAAAAGAACGCCCCCTGCATCATCTTCATCGACGAGATCGACGCGGTCGGGCGCCACCGCGGCGCGGGCCTCGGCGGCGGCAACGACGAACGCGAGCAGACGCTCAACCAGTTGCTCGTCGAGATGGACGGCTTCGAGCAGAACGAAGGCATCATCATCATCGCTGCCACCAACCGCCCCGACGTGCTCGATCCGGCGCTCCTGCGCCCGGGCCGGTTCGATCGCCAGATCGTGATCTCGAACCCCGACTTCATCGGGCGCGAGAAAATCCTTAAGGTCCATGTGCGCAAGGTTCCGCTCGCTCCGGACGTCGACCTCAAAGTCGTGTCCCGTGGAACGCCCGGCTTCTCCGGCGCCGACCTGATGAATCTGGTCAACGAGGCGGCTCTGTTGGCCGCGCGGCGCGGCAAGCGAGTCGTCACCCGCCAGGAGTTCGAGGATTCGCGCGATAAGATCATGATGGGGGCCGAGCGGCGCACGCTCATCATGACGGAAGAAGAAAAGCGGCTCACTGCCTATCACGAGGGGGGCCACGCGCTCGTGTCCGTCTCGATACCGGCGTCCACGCCCATTCACAAGGCGACGATCATCCCGCGCGGCCGCGCGCTTGGCATGGTGCAATCGCTGCCGGAACGCGATCAGCTCTCGCAGAGCTATGAACAGTTGATCGCCATGCTCGCCATGTCGATGGGCGGCCGCGTCGCCGAAGAGATCGTCTTCGGCAAGGACAAGGTGACCTCGGGCGCGGCCGGCGACATCCAGCAGGTGACGAAGATCGCCCGCGCCATGGTGACCCGGCTCGGCTTCTCCGAGAAGCTCGGGACGGTCATGTACGGCGAGAATCAGGACGAAGTGTTCCTCGGCTATTCGCTCGGCCGGCAGCAGAACATCTCCGAGGCGACCGCGGAGACGATCGACCAGGAGGTGCGGCGGCTGGTGCAGGAAGCCTACGAATCCGCGCGGCGCATCCTGACCGAGCGGCGGGCCGACCTTGAGACGCTTGCCCGAGGACTGATGGAGTTTGAGACTCTCACAGGCGACGAGATCGTTGGATTGCTCCAGGGCGTAAGGCCGGTGCGCGAGTCCGCCTCCGACCGGGAGCCGCCGGCTGCGCCGCGCGCGGCGGTCCCGTCGACCAAGCCGCGCCCGCTTGGCCCCGAGCCAGGCGGCCTGGAACCGCAGCCGCAGACCTAGCCTAGGTCTAGCGGCGGCCGGCGCTCTCGTCCTGTCGCCGATTGCTTCGACGTTGCGCATCCCCTAAACGTGCGTCCGCCCCGCGCGCGCCACAACCTCGATGATACGCTCCGCCCTCATCACCGTGATGACCAACGCCGCCCTCAAGGCGGGGCGCGGGCTCAAACGCGATTTTGGCGAGATTGGCCAACTGCAAGTGTCCATGAAGGGTCCGGGCGATTTCGTCAGCATGGCGGACAAGCGCGCCGAAACCACCCTTTACGAAGAGCTTGCGAGAGCGCGTCCCGGCTACGGCTTCGTGATGGAGGAGAGCGGGCGCGTCGAAGGAACCGATAAGAGCCACACATGGCACATCGATCCGCTCGACGCGACGACGAATTTCCTCCACGCAATTCCCATTTTCTCGATTTCGATCGCGCTCGAGCGCGAGGGGCAGATCGTCGCAGGCGTCGTCTACAATCCCGCCGACGACGAGATTTATATTGCCGAGAAGGGGCAAGGCGCCTTCGTAGGAAACCGCAGACTGCGCGTCGCGGCGCGCGCCGAATTGTCGCAGGCGCTTTTCGCCTGCGGAATCCCGCATTTGGGCAAAATCGGCCAACATGCTCGATTTAGAGCGGAGTTCGCGGCGGTCATGGCGAAAGTCGTCAATCTGCGCCGCTTGGGCTGCGCCTCGCTCGACATTGCCTACGTCGCCGCCGGCCGGTTCGACGCGTTCTGGGAGCGGGGTCTGAATTCCTGGGACATCGCCGCCGGCGCCCTGCTCGTCCGCGAAGCGGGAGGGTTCGTCACCGGCGCCGACGGCGGGGCGGACTTCCTCGCGACCGGTTCGATCGCCTGCGGCAACGAAATCATGCACCGGGAGTTGCTGGCGCTGCTGCGGTCAGCGGGTTAGCTCGACGCGAAATATTTGCTGGGGACACCGGCGGTCGGCGCGGCCGATTCGTTTAGGTCAGCGGCTGTGGGCAAGGCTCCGGCTTCGCGGATGTTCGGCGCTCGCGTATCCTGACCGCGAGCTTCGGCACGCTCGTCCTGCTTCTCGCTTTCGCGCTTCTTGCGTGTGTCGCGCGCGACCGGCGCGCGACCAGCAGCCGCCTGAATAGGGATCGCCGCGACGACGCGATCTTTCATGCCCGATCTTGAACGTCAGGCCCGTCGTCATCTAACGATCGTTTCGCTTGAACGCGGGCTTCCGATGACTGACGAGGCGTGGTGGCGGAGCGGGGTGATCTATCAGATCTATCCGCGCTCGTTCCAGGATACGAACGGTGACGGCGTCGGGGACATCCCCGGCGTCAGGCGCAGATTGGACTATCTCAAGTGGCTGGGCGTGGACGCGCTCTGGCTGTCGCCGGTTTATCCCTCGCCGATGGCCGACTTCGGCTACGACATTCGCGACCATCGCGACGTCGATCCCGTTTTCGGCAGCCTCGCCGATCTCAAAGGCCTTGTCGAAGACGCGCATCAGCTCGGGATGAAAGTCATCCTCGACTACGTCCCGAACCACACCTCCGACCAGCACCCCTGGTTCATCGAAAGCCGCGCGTCACGTTTGAGCCCGAAGCGGGACTGGTACATTTGGCGCAACGCCGCGGCGGGCGGCGGCCCGCCCAACAACTGGATTTCATTATTCGGCGGCCCCGCCTGGAAATGGGACGCGGCGACCAGGCAGTACTACTATCACGCGTTCTTGCCCGAGCAACCGGACCTCAACTGGCGCAATTCCGAAGTCCGGCCCGAGATGCTGGACGTCTTGCGCTACTGGCTCGACTTCGGCCTCGACGGCTTCCGCGTCGACGCGCTCTGGGCGCTGATCGAGGACGATCAGCTGCGCGACAATCCGCCCAATCCCGACTGGCGCCCGGGCAAGCCCGAGAGCGCCAGGCAGCTGCACCGCTACAACGGCGATCTTCCAGAGGTCCATGCTGCGGTCGCCGAGATGCGCGCCGTCCTCGATGGGTACTCCGACCGCGTGCTGATCGTCGAGCTTTACCTGCCCTTCGACCGGCTCGCGCTCTACTACGGCGAGGAAGCGCGCGGCGCGCACCTGCCGTTCAACTTCCACCTGATCTCTTCTGAATGGCGAGCGGAGATTCTCGCCAAGCTCATCAAAGACTACGAAGCGTCCCTGCCCCCCGGCGCCTGGCCGAACTGGGTCCTCGGAAATCACGACAAGAGGCGGGTCGCGAGCAGATTGGGGGAGAAGGCGCGGCTCGCTGCGATGGCGCTGCTGACGCTCCGGGGCACGCCCACCCTCTACTACGGCGACGAACTCGGCATCCCCGACGGCTCTATTCCTCCCGAGCAGGCGCACGATCCCGTCGCGCGCTGCGACCCCGGCCACGGCCGCGATCCGGCGCGCACGCCCATGGCCTGGGACGCATCGGCGAACGCGGGCTTCACCACTGGCTCGCCCTGGCTCCCCCTCCATCCGGATTGGGCCAAACGCAACGTCGGCGCGATGCGCGAGGACAAGCTGTCGATCCTGAATCTCTATCGCCGTCTGATCGCTCTTCGCCGCGAACGAAAGACGCTGCAGTTCGGCGCTTACAGGAGGATCGCCTTCGACGACGGATGCCTTGTGTTCGAACGCGCCGTCGAAGGCGAACAGCCGATAACCGTCGCGCTCAACCTTGGCGATAAGACTGCGCGCCCCGCGGTTCCTTCAGGGTCGCGCGTCCTGCTCTCCTCGTTTTTGGATCGCGAAGAGGCGCCCTTATCGGGTGCCTTGAGGTTGAGGGCGGCCGAAGGAGTCCTGCTGTCGTCGCCTGACTGAAAACCCCTTGTCTGCCCTGGAACAGAGCGCCCGAAGCCTGATTTTGATTGGCCGCGTCGACCTCGTCATTTCTGGCTGCCCGCCGACCCCCGACGCCGCTGCTCAAGGGGCCCTTGCGCTGATGACGGGCGCCGCAGAGAGCCGCTTTTCCTCGCTAAACTTCTGCTGTTAGTCTCGCACGCTCTTAAGCACATTCGAGATCGTCATGCCCTACGCCCGCTATCCCTCGCTGATCGACAAAGTCGTCTTCATTACCGGCGGCGGGTCGGGGATCGGCGCGGCGATGGTCGAAGCTTTCGCCGCGCAGAAGGCCAATGTCGCGTTCGTGGACATTCAAACCGAGCCGTCGAAGGCCCTCGTAGCCAAGATCGGAGCGTCCGAGCCGCCGCCGCTCTTCCTCAAATGCGACCTCAGCGACACTACCGCGCTCGAAGCGGCGATGGAGGAGGCGCGTCAGCGGCTGGGTCCGATTTCCGTCCTCGTCAACAACGCCGCCAATGACCATCGCCAGGACGCCGACGAGGTCAGCGAGGAAGACTGGGACCGCTCGATCGCCCTCAACCTGAAGCATCAGTTCTTCGCCGCCCAGATCGCCCGCCGATCGATGCGCGAGCTCGGCGGCGGGGCGATCGTCAATTTCTCCTCGACCGCCTACATGATCGGCTTTGCGCGGATGTCCGTCTATTCCGCCGCCAAGGCGGCGGTCGTGGGCTTGACCAAGAGTCTGGCGCGCGAGTTCGGGCCCGACAACATCCGCGTCAATGCGATCGCTCCGGGAGCGGTTGTCACCGAGCGGCAGCGGCGCCTTTGGATGAGTGAGAAGGATATCGCCGACTTCCGCGCTCGCCAGTGCATCAACCGGAGCCTCATGGCCGAGGATGTGGCGCGGCTTGCGCTCTTCCTCTCGGCTCAGGACAGCGAGATGATCACCAAGCAATGTTTCTTAATCGACGCGGGCCTCCGCTGATAGGGCCGCGTCACCCCCTGAAATGGGACTTGATCCGGGAGCCGGAGGCGAGCATCCTCCCCGGACGCTGGCGGCCGCGAAAAGGCCGCCCGCGACGGGGAGAGGGGGCAGCCTACGGGAGAGAGGGAATGATAGTCGCGCGCATTCTCGCTGAAAAGGGCCGCGAGGTCATCACGACTGCGCCGCATCGCACGCTCAAGGAGGTCGTCGATCTTCTTGCCGAAAAAGGCGTGGGAGCGGTCGTGGTCGCGGACGCCTCAATGGCCGTGCTCGGCATACTTTCCGAGCGCGACGTCGTGCGGGTGATCGCTCAGCACGGCGCGTCGGCGCTCAACGAACAGGCGTCGCGGTACATGACGGCGAAGGTCACCACCGTCACCCGCGAAGCCACGATTGACCACATCATGCAGACGATGACCGAAAAGCGCTTCCGGCACCTGCCGGTTGTCGAGGACGGCCGGCTCATCGGCATCGTGTCGATTGGCGATGTGGTCAAACGCCACGTCGCGGCGCTCGACAGCGAACGACAGGCGTTGCGCGAGTATATCGCCACGGCTTGAGGCGCGCCGCCGACGCCTTTCATGCGTCGGCGGTCGACTCCAGGCGCGGGCGCTCGATGTGATCCGTAATCTCGGCGGCCGCCTTGCGGACCGCCTCTTGGCCGATTGCGATCAGCTCGTCCGCACGGTGAAATTCGAACATCCCGATCTTGCCAACCTTGAGCTGCACAAGCGCGTCGGGCGGATCGCCCGCGAGCCGCGAGCGCATGATCCGGTCCTGTAGGATGTCGAAGGCGCTGACCATCACAGTCATGAGGCCCGGGACGGGTTCCCCGTCGGCGGCGGAGCGCGCGGAGCCCCGCCACCACCGGGCGATGACGCCGCTGTCGTTCGCCGGCTCTCCGATTGCTGGCGGCGGCTCGGGCCGGCCGAAAGGATCCTGAATTGCCGTTCCCCGTCCGACGCTGTCGCCGGAAATGTTGAGCGCGATGACCCTCTCGGCGCCGAGCGCGCGGGCGACGCTGACCGGCACGGGATTGACGATCGCGCCGTCGAACAGCCAGCGCCCGTCGAGCCGGACGGGCTCGAAGACGCCGGGCAGGGCGTAAGAAGCCCGGATCGCGTCGCTGAGCAGGCCGCGCCTGAGCCAAATTTCGTGCCCGCCGACGATTTCGGTGGCGACGCCGGCGAAGCGGATGGGCAGGTCCTCGATCCGCGTGGCACCAAGCTCCGCCTCGAGCCTGGCGCGCAGTCTCTCCCCGCCCATCAGTCCGCCGCGGGCGAAGGAAAAGTCGACGAAGCCAAACACCCGCCTCTTCGTCAGCGACCGGGCGAACGCCTCCAGCATGTCGAGCTTGCCGGCGGCGTAGCAGCCTCCGACCAGCGACCCGATGGAAGAGCCCACGACCACGTCCGGTTTGAGGCCGAGCGCGTCCAGCTCTCGCAACGCGCCGATGTGCGACCAGCCGCGCGCGGCGCCGGCGCCAAGCACAACGCCGACCCTGGCCCGTGCCGCGCGTCCTCCGCCCGTCGCGCCGTCCGACTCGCTTCTCCGATAGGCCGCCCTGAACATTGCCCTGCTGAACCCGAATTGTCCCGTTCGCGCTCCCCGAAGCGTAATCCCGCCGACGCTTGCGCGCCACAGAAAATGGGCTTACGCCTAATTCGGTAATCCGTGTAGCGACGACAGGTTAGTTTTTAACTTAACCGCCGATGAAGGCGAGTCGTTTTCCCTCGCCGTCGGGTTCCACCCGCCGATAAAAGCAGGAGCGCCGACCGGTGTGGCAGGCGCCGCCGTCGCCGGCAACCTCGACAAGAGCGAGAAACGCGTCCTGGTCGCAGTCGACCCGCATCTCAATGAGCTTCTGGGTCTGTCCCGACGTGTCCCCCTTTCGCCAAAGCGAGTTGCGCGAACGCGACCAGTAGTGAACGATCCCGGTCTTGAGCGTCGCCCGCAGCGCCGCCTCGTTCATATGGGCGACCATGAGGACGTCTCCGCGCGCCGCGTCGACGGTGACGCAGGTCGCGAGACCGTCCGACCCGAATTTGGGCTCAAACGCCAGTCCCTCCTCCCGGTCGGAAGCTTGCAACTCTGTCATCTCACGCTCCGAGCCGGCGATTGCCGGGCAACTCGCTTTCGGCCTCGCCCGCCCCTATATATGGGTTCGCGCCGGCGCGGCGAGCGCGCCCGGCTCTCGGAACTCAATGCTCGACGACATCTACAATCGGCGCGTGCTCGAACTTGCGGCGGACATTCCGCGGCTCGGGCGGTTGCCCTCGGCCGACGCGACCGCCAAGGCCCATTCGCGCCTCTGCGGCTCAACCGTGGTGGTCGACCTCGTGGTCCGCGGCGGGCGCGTCGCCGACTTCGCCCATGACGTCAAGGCCTGCGCGCTCGGGCAGGCGTCGTCGTCGCTGATGGCCCGGCATGTCATCGGCGCGACCGCCGGGGAGCTTCTCGCTTTGCGCGAGACGATGACGCGCATGCTGAAGGAGAATGGCCCGCCGCCAAACGGGAAATGGTCGGAATTCGCGGTGCTGGAGCCGGTGCGGTCCTACCGGGCGCGGCATGCGTCGACGCTGCTCACCTTCGACGCGGTAGCGGACGCGCTTGGCCAGATTGCCGCGCGCGAAGCGGAGGCCGCAGCGGCGCCATGAGCGCCCTCATTCTTGCGCCCCGCAGAGCCGGCCATGCGCTCATCCGGTTCTATCAGCTGACCCTGTCGAGCCTCATCGGCCGGCAGTGCCGGTACCTGCCGACCTGCTCGGCCTATGCCGACGCGGCGATCGAGCGCCACGGGCTCTGGGCGGGCGGCTGGATGGGCCTGGCGCGCGTCTGCCGCTGTCATCCCTTCGGCGGCGCCGGCTTCGATCCGCCGCCGAAGTCCCTGCCCCCGGGAGCAAACTGGGCCGCGCCCTGGCGCTACGGGCGCTGGCGGTTCCGCTGCGAGGAGACCTGAGCCGCGCCCAAGCCCCGCACCGGCCAAGCCGCCACTCTATACCCATAGCATATCAGCGGGAAAATGGCTCCACAAAGCGGTAATGTCTGAGTTCGCGGCCGGGTCTTTCCCCATCCACCGGACCGTAATCCTCCGGCTCTTCTCCGGTCGCGATGCGCATAACCTTCACCGCGTTGCCGATCACGCCGGCCGGGCGGCGCTCGCCTTTAGGACCTCTTGGCATCTGAACCTCTGAAAATGCAGAACCCCAGCCTTGCGACTGGAGCTCGCCGGCCACGCCTCGCCAAGCCGCAACTGGCCTCGCCGAGTCTTCGCCGACAGTCCACATAAATGGGTGCGTTGGTGGTGGCGCTGATCGAGATAGCCGCCCGACGTCAGCTGGCGCTCAGCGACATTGGGAAGGGCGGAGCGGTTCTTATGATGAGGACAAAAGGTTGAGCCTCGATGCCCTGTCGTGATTCACGGAGCCTGCAGCGGCCCTTCTGGCGCGCGATGTAGCTGAACCGCTTTGAGGCCTCGTACAGCCTACAGTGAGTCTTGGCGGGCCGTCGGGGGAACCGGTTGGTTTGGCCCCGCTCAACCACGCCTTACAAGCTCATAGTCCTGTGCACGACCGGTGAAGGGCGCAGCGTCGCGATAATCGACCGGATCGAGCCAAAGCCAGTCGCGGAACGTACCCACGACCACACATTTGTCCTCGTTGTCATACGACCGCACTGTGTCGCCCTCCCGGAAATACCGGAGATTGGCTGAGTCGTCAGACGTACCAAAGAGTTTGATCATGGTGGACCCCGTGTCGGTCGAAGTCCCATTCGACCGATTCTCGCAATGATTTCATATTCGGTGGACATTGTCATCAAAATATGACTTTCTCTTGTCTTTGCAAATGGCTTTTGAGTAAATCGTCCAATATAACTGGTCTTTGCCGTTACCGGCGAAGCGAGGAGAGGCAAATCCCCCGTGGTCAAGCCGCCTGCGTCTTCATCGCAACCTCGGTTCGGTTCTTCGCTTTCAATTTTTTCATCACGTTGCGAACATGAACTTTCACAGTGCTTTCGCACATAGCGAGTTCATAAGCGATGAGCTTGTTCGGCTTGCCGCGCTGGATCGCGCGAACCACGGCGAGTTCGCGATTTGACAGAGAGGCGAAGGACTGCCTCAGCGGGACATCCCCCGTCGTCGAAACAAGGCACTCCAGGGGAGCGTATGTCCCCCCAGCTAAGACAAAGCGCACCGCCTCAATGGCGATGTTGAAGCCCAACGTGACAGGTACGTATCCTTTTGCGCCCTGCTGCATCACGGTGCGGGCCAACTGCGCGTCATTCTGTCCAGCCAGCACGATCACCGGAACGACTGAAACGAGTGCGGACAATTCCCTCAGCGCCTCGCTCGCCTCATTCGTGGCTTCAATCAAAGACAGCAAGACTAGGCTCGGCAAGGCTGCACGGCGTTCACGTGCAAATTCTGACACGGTCGAATACGCAACGATTCGCTGGAAACTGGCTTCTTCTAGGCTCTTGCAAATGCATGCGGAAAGAAACTTGCGACTTTCAATTAAGACGATTCCACCGTCAAATTGTCCGTTACTTATTGAAACGTGATCAACACTAGTGTTATCTGGGTGACCGCTGTCCTCCCAAGGAAAACCTCTTTGCCCACAATCTAGTCGAGGACAATCTATGCCGTTATTCATAGATGAGTCTCCATTTGCCTAGCACCGCGTTTGGAGACACCGTTAAATTAAATAAACCCTTGCGTTTGACCTTTTGACTGGCTGCCGAACCCTTCACCGGGACTGCACAATCTGCGCGCCCGGCTTCCCTCGAGTTGAGGATTTGAGGAACGAAACAAGCTGCTGTTTATGGGATTAACGCTGTTACAACCGGCCAGTTGTTGATGGTAGTAAGACACTTACCGAGCGCGCTGTAAAGAAATCTCATGAGCAGGTATGCTACGTCTTTGGGCGTATGATCGCCGCCTGCCCAATCGAGCGGAGCGACCTTAGCCAGCGGCCAATCACTCTCTGCACCTACTTCTAAAGATGCCGTTGCAGGTCGAGTCCGAACCTTGCTTTGGAATATGGAAGGGAACAACAGAGTCAATAGCGAGCCAACAGTCTCCCTGTTCCTAAGAGGGTGATTTTGACGGTCTATAAAGTCCTTCTTCTAAAGGACGGCCGGGACCTTGAGGCGCTGTATTGGAACGGAGCGCTGGACGAGACAGTTATTTTAGCCAGAAAAGCGGCTGTTGAGCTTGGAGCCGACCTCTTCAGAATCACAGAATGCACAGAAAAAGAGGACGATGTTTATTTGGAAAACTTGGATATACAAGGAAAACAAACAATAACATTTTCAAAGAATTAGCAGTGTGTTGAAAAAGACCGTCGCGCGGGGTCGAAACCAAAAACGAACGGAATCCGACGGCCTACACGGTCGCTATGAAGAACAGCCTGGGGAACGGCAGCAGCACCGTCCCATCATCGTTCGACCTTTCGGCGTCAAGGGCGCATTCTTTCGGGTGTCCATTCGGTCCGCCACGAAGCGCCCGCCGCGACGATCAAGGCGCTGAACGCCGACCGCGGCCGGCCGAAAACGAAGGGATAAAGCCATGGCAGAGATCAGGATCAGCAACATGGAAGCGCTCGGCAAGCCGATCCGGGCCCTTCTCGCACGTCGCGCGCGTCAAGGGCGGCGAGGCCCTGTACGTCGCCGGCGTTGTCGCGACCGGCGAGACCTTCGAAGCGCAGTGCGCGGGGGTCTATGCGCAGATCGAGCAGGCGCTCAAGTCCGCCGGCAGCGGCTGGCGCAACGTGATGCAGTTCACCACACCCTCCTCGTGCACTCGCAGGATATCGCGAAGTTCTATAAGTGGCGCGAGCAGAACTATCCGGCGATGTTCGCCGAGAGCAAATACCCGCCGAACACGCTCCTCGTCATCGACCGGCTCGTGCAGGAGCAGTTCCTGATCGAGATCCAGACGATCGCGGTGGTTTAGCTCCAGAAGCCTCGCCGCCGGGCCCTGCCCGGCCACCGTCGCTACAGAAGTTGCCGCATAACGCTTTGTTGAACAGCCATCCGATACAACTTGGCGCCGACGCCAACGAAACGAGCTGGCCATGTTTATTATTGAGGACGAAGCGCACGCGGAGTTGCAAGAAGGACGATTTCAGACGCGACCGCAAGCAATCGCGGAATTACGGCGCAGGGCGGCGATTCCCTGGAACGAAGCGCCCAATCGCGCGCCCTGCGCCAACTCGCGCAATTGCGGCCGCCGCTACGAATTGGTCGAGGTCGATGACACAGTGTCGCCGTGGAAAGAGCTGTCACGAACTTTGATACTCAAGATTTCGGCTCGCGATGTTCAGTGGGTTACGTCGGAATGGACACACTGATTTCCCAGGCGTCCAGTTTGGCGCATCGCCGCTTAAGGCGTTCAGTGCGTTGTTGCGCCGCAGCGCTTCACCGGCTTCAAGTAGGTCTCGCGCTGCACGAACGCCACTGAGGTTTGGCCGCATCAGCGTTCACGGTTCGAACCGAATGGACAACCTCCTGAAAGCTCACAAGCTCAGTCCTGATGGCGGCTCCGATGCGACCTCTCCACCATTTCCACTGCCTCATCCGACCGGGCGGCAAGCCTTGGGCCGGTTTTTCTGTTTTCCTAGACTCACGGCTGAAAATTTATTGACTTGCTGGGAAGAGAAATTTCTTGACTTGCTGCGAAGAGATGGTCTATAATTCTGATTTTCAGGAACGGCACCGCGAGCCTGGGCCACCTGGTCGATCGGCGGGGACCAGCTATTTCGGCGCCGCAAAGGGCCTCTCCGACTGAGAGGCGACGATGGCGATGACGTTCGGCGCGAAATGGCGCCGCAACGCGTTGAAAAAGCTCGATTCGTGCGCAGGAATGGCGCCGGCCGAAACGGGCTGCGCCGGCACCTTCGCTGGGTCAGCGAGGTGGAGCGATGTCGAGCATTCGCGCCGCGGCGGCGGTTACAAGAGTTGCGCAAAGGAGGTGGTAAAGCCTTGATATGTCGAGCGCGCGTGAAGTTTTGCTCGGCCGGATCGACGCGCTCGCTTCAGCCACGAGGCTCGAGCGGCGCCTCCACCAAAGCAGATCGCCGCTTAACGAGGTCCGGCGAGGATGCCGACGAAGTCGCGCCCACGGGAATTCGACACCGCCTGGTGGCACGCCATGCAGCTCGACGGCATGTCCTGCAGGTAGGTCTCCATGGTCGTGTTGACCAGGTTCTCCTGCGCCTTCGCGGTCGATCGATACGATTCCTCCGCGCTCGCGCCCGACAGCCGTCCGGGGAAGAACGCGCCATCGTTGTCCGGCCCTGGCGGGCCCATGCTTGTCGGCCATTGGACCGCGACGAGCATATAACGCTCCCAGACCGTCCCCTTGACGCCCGGGAGGGCCCAATAGGCCCGGTTCATCGCCATGATCCCGGGCTCAATCGGATATCGCCGCACCACTTGCATCGGCTCCGGGTCCAGTTGCGGCGGGTTGCTCCAATCAAGCGGCGCCGTATCCTTAGACCCGAACGGCGGCCAGAGTTTCGCTGGCTTGGCGGGATCAAAATAGGAATATGGCGCGCCGGCGTCCTTTGCGTCCGGCTCGCGCGCGCCGCCTGCGCCGGCCGGCGGCGCGTTGTCCACGTGCTCGAACGTGCTCCATACCCACTGCGGCCAGCTCTTCGTCTTGATTGCGATATGGAGGCCGACGAGCGCGACGTCGCTCTTCGAACAGACAACGCGACCCGCAGCCAGCGTCTTGGCCACATCGACGATTTCGGCGCTTTCGACATAGTATCGCTGACGAGCCGCGGGCGCCTCGCCCGCGCTCAACGGCCGCCAGGCCGCCTTGACCGCGACCGAACCGACCGGAAGCCGGGCGGGATGGGTCTCGTCGGGAAGGTTCAGCCCCTGGCTCCAACCGCTCGCGGCGATGATCGTGAACGCGGGCTCGTTGAAGCGCATTTCGTAGCGGGTATAGGCGCCGTTTTGCGCAACCAGGGGATTGGCGGGTTCGCCCGGCGCGAAGCTCGGCTGGTTGAAGTCGGCGAACGGCGCGAAGGAGGCGATGGTCTTGTAGCGATTGTCGACGCCGGCGCCGCAAGGATTACGGCCTTCGTAGCTCGACCAGGGCGTCGGCGAAATGGGCCTGCCGTCGTCGCTCTGGAAGAGCTCGTAGTCGGATTTGAAGGTTTCCCAAACGCGCTTGCCGGGATCGCCAAGCGCAGCTGCCCGGTCTGCCGCGCCACGCTCCCCCGGGTCGAGCTTGGCCGGCCAGTTGAGCGCAATGAACGCGCGCCAGGCGAAATTGGCGGCCGCCGGGAACGGATCGCCGGCCGGCGGTGCCACGTCCTCGAGAGGCTCGGGCGAGACCGCCGGCGCGACCTCGCCCATGTCGGCGGAAAGCGCCGCGGCGGGCGAGAACAAAAACGCGGCGGCGGCGCCGGAGACCAGGAGAAGCGCCAGGGGTTGAGCGCGGGACGTCCGGCGCCGCGCCGCCTCCGACTGCGCGCGCGACGTCCCCTCGCGCGCGCGGCCGATCTTGCTCGAGTTACAGGGCGTTTGCGTCATTCAGCGCCTTGGCCAGCTCGCCGTAGTACTCGCACTCCTTGGAGCCGCAGATCTTCTCGATCGTCGCCAGCTGATCCTTGGCGAGGTCGAACTTGCCCTCGATCACATAGGCCTCGCCGAGGTACTCGCGCACCTGCGGATAGTTGGGATCGAGTGCGACCGATTTGAGGTAGTAGCCGATTCCCTCGTCCACACGCCCCAGCTTACGGGTGGCGTAGCCGCGGTAATTGAGCGCGCGCGGCGTATTCGGGTTTTCGACCGTGTCGAGCACGTCGATCGCCTCCTGGAACCGGTCCGCCTTGGCCAACGAGAACGCATATTCGGTGAGCTCCCAATCGGGCACAACGCCGCTATGTCGTCGGAGGCACTTATGATGCCTGCGGTCCCAGACCATTCCCGGAGCGCACGTGGTGAGGTCGTCCGCCGGCCCTTGGGCGCGATAAGTCTCCGGCTGCTGATTGAACCGCCAGGCGCCGCCGCCGCCAGCGCCTGCCCCTCCTCCGCCAGCGCCAGCTCCCCCGCCGCCCGCGCCAGCTCCCCCGCCAGCCCCTCCTCCGGCCCCGCCGCCGGCGCCTCCGCCCGCGCCGCCCCCTGCTCCGCCCCCGCCGGCGGCGCCGCCGCCAGCGCCACCCCCGCCCCCTCCCGCGCCGCCGCCTGCCGCGGATGCAGCGGGAGCGGCGAGAGCCAAGCCAAGGACGAAGACGCCGCAGGTCAGCGCCGCAGCAAGCCGCTGGGCGGGCGCAGCCGATGATCTTATGGAAGCTCGCATCGTTGAATCCCTTCCGTCGGTATCCGGAACCGAGGAAACACGATGGCGGGGAAAATATTCGGGAGGCGCCGCGCGGGGCGCGCCTTCAGGCAACAAAATTCGAGTCCGGTCCGGCAATTATCCTGTCTTGACGGTGCCGCTATCGGCCCAGCGACACGTGCCCGCCCCAGCGCCGCGTCGATCTTCTGCTTCAGACGGTCAAGGTCGATCGGCTTGGTGTCGAACTCATCGCAC
>Ga0209040_10000960_pt1 | contig 22530 bp, 16 predicted proteins | sample BogFormECP12_OM3_FD_188240 | JGI IMG/M metagenome (GOLD analysis project Ga0209040, IMG submission 188240) | Bog forest soil microbial communities from Calvert Island, British Columbia, Canada - ECP12_OM3 (SPAdes) (version 2) | ecosystem: Environmental > Aquatic > Freshwater > Wetlands > Bog ... | reverse complement strand
GCACTATGAGGCAGGCGCCGCTGTCATGTTCCGCTCACGCACTGACTTCCAACAGGTCGGTACCTAAGCACGGCGCTTCCCCGTTTACGCGGGGCAGCTTGTCGCCCGCAGGTAGCGGCGCTTCCAGTAATGGCACCGCAAAGCGTAGAACGACGGCGGCGGCTACGTCGCCGACTGCTTCGGTTTGGGTGGCGGATAAACCGATCTGGCAATCGTTGCTGAAAGCCACCCGATCAGCCACCCAGCGCAGACCACTACAAAGGTGTGGAGGGTGAGTAACCGCGACAACAGCCAAAATTACGGCCCACACGATCGCACAACCGATGCTGTAACCCGCGCCGCTTGTAGTTGCATGACGGCGAGGGCCGTGCATGTGCATGGTTCGTTGGCTGTGGTTGAGGTGTTCTGCATGTTGACTCCTAATCGTGTCGGAGCCACGCTGTTGCACGAATCTCGCTTACCGTCGCGTATGCGCTGGTCAGACCGTGCTCCGGATAGTTCTAGGAAGGCAATCGAGTAATCCTGTCCATCCAACCGTCCGGCAGCGGCGCCAGGTACGGTCGGCAGGGCTCTGAATTCTGGGAACACCAGGGCGAAGTCACGGTCGATATCAGCGGCACCAAGTTCGTCTGCCGTACACCGTGATCGATGGCCACAATGCCCGATAAGTTCAGGGCATGGGCCGCACATTCGAAGATCTGGTGGCAGAGGCTGATTCGGTATCCGTTGACGGCTGGGATTTCTCCTGGCTCGACGGCCGGGCGACGGAAGAACGACCGTCCTGGGGCTACCAACGGTTGCTGAGCCGCCGTTTGGCGAACGTGTCGGCGGCGCTGGACATTCACACCGGTGGCGGGGAGGTGCTGGCCGGCGCGCAGCCCTTCCCGCCGACCATGGCGGCCCTCGAGACGTGGCCTCCCAACGCGGCGCTGGCAACCAGGCTCTTGCACCCGCTCGGCGTGGTGGTCGTGGTAACCCGGGATGAGCCGCCGTTGCCGTTCGGCGACGAGGCGTTCGACCTGGTGGCCAGCCGTCACCCCAGCTCCCTGCGGTGGACCGAGGTCGTTCGGGTACTGCGGCCGGGCGGCACCTACTTCGCGCAGCACATCGGACCCGGCACAATGTCCGAGCTGACCGAGTACTTCATCGGGCCGCAACCAGAGACATGGGCCGAGTGTGAGCCAGACGTCTTGAGCGCGCAGGCACAAGCCGCGGGCCTGGAGATGGTGGATTTGCGCATGGAGCGGCTACGAGCCGAGTTCTTCGACATCGGCGCCGTTATCTACTTCCTGCGTAAGGTGATTTGGACGGTGCCGGACTTCACGGTGGAGCGGTATCGCGACCGGCTGCGGGAACTTCACCAGCGCATCGAGGCCGAAGGGCCGTTTGTCGCGCACCCCACCCGGATCCTGATCGAGGCCCGCAAACCCGACTGATCGTGCATGCTGATCGTGCATGTCGGTCAGCCCTCGGCGCGCAACATGTCCAGCGCGTGCTGCAGATCGGGTGGATACGGGCTGACGATCTCCACTCGCCTGCCGTCGGCGGGATGTGCGAATGCCAGCGAACGCGCATGCAACCATTGGCGTTCCAACCCAAGCCTTTTCGCTAACTTCGGGTCGGCTCCGTAGACAAGGTCGCCACAGCACGGGTGGTGCAGCGCAGAGAAATGCACCCGGATCTGGTGGGTGCGGCCGGTTTCCAGGTGCACATCGAGCAGGCTGGCCGCGACAAACGCTTCCAGGGTGTCGTAGTGGGTGAGGCTGTGCCGGCCGTTTGTCGTCACCGCGAACTTCCACTCGTGGCCGCGGCGCCTGCCGATCGGCGCGTCGATCGTCCCGCTGGAAGGATCCGGATGCCCCTGTATCAGGGCGTGGTAGCGCTTGTCGACCGTGCGTTGTTTGAACGCCCGCTTGAGCACGGTGTATGCGCGTTCGGAGAGCGCCACCACCATGACCCCCGACGTGCCGACGTCGAGACGATGCACGATGCCCTGCCGCTCGTGCACACTGGATGAGGTGATCCGGTAACCGGCGGCGGCCAGGCCGCCGAGCACCGTGGGGCCAGTCCAGCCCACCGACGCATGCGCGGCCACTGCGGCGGGCTTGTCGACCGCGACGATGTCGTCGTCGGAATACAGGATCGTCATGCCCTCGATCTCGACCGGGGTGTTTTCCAGGGGCGCCGGCGCCTCGGGCAGCCGCACCTGCAACCAGGCACCAGATGTGAGACGGTCGGACTTGCCCGCCTGTACGCCGTCAAGTTCGACACCGCCCCGTTCGGCAATAGCCGCCGCGGCGCTGCGGGACAGTCCCAGCAGCCGCGCCAACCCGGCGTCAACGCGCATGCCCGCCAATCCCTCGGGGACGGGCATCGAGCGGTCCGTCATCAGCTTTGGTCAGCCTCACGCCGGCCAACAGTGTCGCCGTTGGCTCTACGCCGACCAACGGTGTCGAAGTCGAAGCCGAGAATTGACAGGATAACCAGCAAGATGGCGCCGCCTACCACCGATGGATCGGCGACATTGAAGACCGGCCACCAGCCCACCGACAAAAAGTCGACGACATGTCCCCGAAGTGGTCCGGGTGCCCGGAAGAATCGATCGACCAGGTTGCCCATGGCGCCACCGAGGATCATCCCGAGTCCCACTGCCCACCAGGGCGACACCAGCCGTCGCCCCATCCAGAAGATGCCGACCACCACACCACTCGCTATCAGCGTCAACACCCAGGTGTATCCGGTCGCCATCGAGAACGCTGCCCCCGAGTTGCGCACCAAGGTCCAGGTCACGGTGTCACCGATGATCGAGACCGGTTGGGCGGGCGGCAGCAGTTTGACCGCCAGCACCTTGGTCACGACGTCGAGTGTCAGCACTACCGCCGCGACCGACACCAGCAGACGCAGCCGCCTTGGCGGCGCAGGAGCTTCAGGTTCCCCAACCACGCGCGGCGCCTCAGCCTCCCCAGTCGAAGTCACCGGCTCAGCCGATCCTGTTGGTTCCTCGGGCACTCTCCCATCATTCCCTAATCAATCCCCTGCTTTAGGCGCGACCTCGCCAGCACCGGCAACCGGCGTGCGGAATGATTCCATCATGGGCCGCCTCACCGTCGTCGCCACCGGAGGCACGATATCGACCAGCACCGGCGCCGACGGGGTGCGCCGCCCCACCCACAGCGGCGCGGAATTGACGTCCGGCTTTGACGTCGACGTTATTGACCTGATGGCGGTGGACAGTTCGCAGTTGACACTGGCCGACTGGGATCGGATTCGCGCAGCCGTACAGGCCAGTGTCGATGACGGCGCCGAGGGTGTGGTCGTCCTCCACGGCACCGACACCATGGAAGAGAGCGCTCTGTGGCTGGACCTCACCTATGCAGGGGACGTCCCGGTCGTTTTGACCGGGGCCATGCGCAGCGCCGATGCGCCCGACGCCGACGGTCCGGGCAACCTGCGCGACGCGCTGGCAGTCGCCGCCAGCCCGGCCGCCCGTGGCTTAGGTGTGCTGGTGTGTTTTGCGGGCCGGGTGTTGCAGCCGTTGGGCTTGCGCAAGAGGGCAACCCAGGATCTGAGCGGCTTCGCGGGCGAGTTGGTCGGCACCAGCTCGGGTGAAGTGGTGCTGACAGGAGCCAAGGCACGCCCATATCTCGGCGATCTGAGCGCCCGCGACGCACCGAGGGTCGACATTGTCGCGGCATACCTGGGCAGTGACGCGGTGGCGCTGGACGCCTGTGTGGCCGCCGGAGCGCGAGCCGTGGTGCTCGAGGCGCTGGGCGCGGGCAATGCCGGGGACGCGGTGATCGACGGGGTGCGCCGCCAGTGCCGCAACGGGGTCGTGATCGCGGTGTCCACCCGCGTCCCCGGCGGGCGGGTCAGCGCGGGGTACGGTCCCGGGCACGACATGGTCGAAGCCGGCGCGATAATCGTGCCCCGGCTGCCGCCGTCGCAGGCCCGGGTGCTGGTGATGGCCGCGCTGGCCGCGAAGCTACCGGTCGCCGACGTCGCCGACGTCATTGCCCGCTGGGGCTGACCCAGTAGCCGAATCCTGGGCCCGCAAGACGCCGACGTAGTCCGCCCAGTCCAGGCTGTCGATCGGATTCGCACCGGTGACGTCGCCGCTGTCGGCGGGGAGCGTCCGGGCCTGCCCCGGGCCCGACGCGCGGGTCTCGAACCGCACTGTGACCACCCCGTGGCCCGCGCCCTGCACCCAGCCGTGTCCGAAATCGCGGTGGGCGACGTCATCTCCCACCCGCCAGACCGAGCTGTCTTGCCCAGCTGGTGCGAGCGGCGGGGCGTCCACCAATTGATGGGCCTCGGATGTCTCCGACGACAGATCCAAGTCTGGGAACAATGACCCCTGGCGCACGTCGCTCAAACCTGAAAACCCAACGCCGAGAAGGCGAATGGGCCCGATCTGGCGCGGGTCCAACAACAGCCGCCGAGCCACCGCGACCAGCGCACCGGCCTCGGTCGTCGTGTAGGGCAGCGTCGCTGAACGGGTCAGCGTGCTCATGTCGGACTTCTTCAGCTTCACCGTGACCGTGCGCGCACCTCGGCCGTCGCGCAGCAGGCGCTGATGAGCATGCTCGGCGATCGGGTCGATCGCCTCACGCAGCTGCTCCATGCTGGTCAGATCGACCGCGAAGGTGGACTCGGAGCTGATCTGCTTGGCTTCGGCACGCTCGGCGACGGGGCGGTCGTCGATGCCGCGGGCCAGCCGGTGCAGCGCGGGCCCGACCGTCGCGCCAAGGATGTTCGCCACCTCGGCGTCGGCCAGCGCCGCTAGTTGCCCGATCGTCTCGATGCCGAGTCGATTCAACTTCTCCTCGGCGACCGGGCCGATGCCCCAAAGCCTGCGCACCGGCAACCCGCCGAGCAGCGACTGTTCTTCGGCGCGCCGGACGACCCTAATGCCATCCGGTTTGGCCAGCCCGGACGCGATCTTGGCGATCTGCTTACCCGAGCCCGCGCCGACCGAGGCGATCAGGCCGGTCTCCTCTCGCACCCGTCGCCGCAGCTGCTCGCAGAACAGCTCGACGTCCTCGGCTGACGCCCGGGCCAGCTGGGGCGGTTCCCCAAAGGCCTCGTCGAAGGACAGCTGCTCGACCACGGGTACCACGCTGCGCACGGTGTCGAAGACCCGCCGGCTGGCCACCCCGTAGACCACGCCGCGCGGCGGCAACACGACCGCGGTCACGCCGATCAGCCTGCGGGCCTGGTGCATCGGCATCGCCGACCGCGCACCGAACACCCGCGCCTCGTAGCTCGCGCCGGCCACCACACCCCTGCCGCCCAACCCGCCGACCAGCACCGGCCGTCCCCGCAGGGTCGGCCGGGTGAGCTGTTCGACGGATGCAAAGAACGCGTCCATGTCCAGGTGCAGCACCCAACGGGACTCCACACCTGCAGATGCTATTGAGGGCGTTGGACTAATGTCTTTGGCGTGGCCATGAACCTCTGTCACCGGGTGTGCTGCAGTTCGGAACGCTGGGCGAAAGAAGTCGAAGGCCACGTGCTGCCGGCGGTACTCGCCGACGTGGACCTGGGCGACAACACCCTCGAGATCGGACCGGGGTACGGCGCATTCTTGCGGGTGCTGGTCGACCTGACGCCGAAGCTCACCGCGATCGAGATCGACCAGCCGATGGCGCAGCGGCTGCAGCGGCTGTACGGCGATCGCGTTCGTATCATCAACGGCGACGGCACCGACACGGGGTTGCCCGACGACGAGTTCAGCTCGGTGGTGTCCTTCACGATGCTGCACCACGTCCCCACCGCAGAACTTCAGGACCGGCTTTTCGCCGAGGCGTTCCGGGTGCTTCGCCCCGGCGGGGTGTTCGCCGGCAGCGACGGCGTGCCGTCGCTGCTGTTCCGCATCCTGCACTTTCGCGACACCTGTAACCCGGTCCCGCCGGAGACGCTGCCGGATCGCTTGCGCGCGGCGGGATTTACCGCCGTCGACGTTGAGGTCGGCACCGGCAGGCAACGCTGGCGCGCGATCAAGGCCGCCTGATGGAGGCCCAGGCACCGACACCACCCGAGGATTCGGAGCACCAGGGACGATGGGCGCGACTGCGCCACCAATGGGGCAAGCGGCTTGAACCAGGTGAGCAGGCGACGTTGCTGGCCTGGGTGTCTTTCACCGTCACCTTCGCCGGAGTGCGTGCGCTCACCCACTGGATCCGCGCCGGCCACGGTCCGTCAGGTGGCGGTGTCAGCGTGGGTGGCAAGCACTTTCACCACTACAACATCGGTATCGCGTTGCTGGCGACGGTGGCAGCCGTGGGCTTGCGCGGAACCGAGACGCAACGCCACCACCCCGCGGCCGCGGTCGCTTTCGGTGCGGCGAACGCTCTAATCGTTGACGAGCTGGCCCTCCTGCTGGACCTCGAGGACGTCTACTGGGCGGCCGATGGCCGTGAGAGCGTTGACGTCGCAGTCGGCCTCATAGCTACCGGCGCCACGGTCGTCGCCGGTATGCCGCTCTGGCCCCATCTCCACCGCGCACTGCGATCCGGCAATTGAACGGCTGCGTCGCTCACCGGCCCGATCGATGTGACGGCGGAGCCGGTGACGCAGGAGTCATCCCCGGAGGCGTGTAGCCGGGCATCGGCATTTGCGGCGCCGGCATTTGCGGCATCGGCATTTGGGGGGGCGTCCATTTAGGTAGCGTCCATTGCGGTGGTGTCCATGGCGCGGGGAGGGGCAGCATCGGCGGAACCCACATAGGCGGAGCGGCGGGGGCCGGGGTTTCCGACGGCGGCGGCGCCTGCGCCGACGGCACGGCGGCGGGAGTTGAGATCGGGGCCCTCGGCGTCGGGGTGTAGACCGGCGCGGGCGTGTAACTCGGTGCCATGGTCGGACTTGGAGGCGGCGGCGAGGCCGGTGGCTCGCTTGGCGCCGTTGCCGTAGGTGGCGGGCTGCTCGGTTCCGTTTGGGCCGGTGGCGGGGTGCTCGTTGGGACCGGCGCAGGCGTTGTTTGCGTGGTCTTGATCACGGACGGGGCGACGGAGGGTGGGTGGCGGTTCAGCCAGAAAAGGGCCCCTCCCACCGTAAGGATCAGGATGCCGATCAGCACCGCGATGGCCCCGATCCGGCGCATGGACCGGCCGTCACCGTCCTCGGCGTCGAACCGGCTATCGGGGCCGGACTCGTCGTCGGGACCGAAGCCGCCATCGAGGAAGGGATCGGTATCTGCGCCGCCAAGTGTGTCGGTCGGCTGCCGGTCAAGCGTGTCGGTCGGCGCCCCGAACATGGTGTCGGCGGTGGATATCGAGCCTTCATCGGTGCCCGCGGCCATGGGGGCGTGAGCGGAGGTCAGCTGGACCCTGGTCAGCGTTTGCCCGCGCAGCCACCACGGAGCCGCCACCAGTATCGGCACCGCCCCCAACAGCGCTTTCGGATTGACCAGATCGCGACGACTCCGCTCGCAGGTGGCGCAGGAGTCGATGTGCCGGGCAATGCGCTTACGCGTCAGGACGCTGAAATGGCCATCCCAGTCGGCCAGAACGGTGGCGAGTTCGGGGCATCCCTGCGGATTGCGCTGCGCGCGGCGGGCCACCAGCAGTGCGCCCAACGAACGTTCAATGGTTTCGCGCAACCGCGACACTAACTTGGTGGCGTTGTCGGGGGTAACGCCCAGCGCCTCGGCCAGTTCGGGTCCTGCCAGGCCGTGGCGGTAGCTCAGTTCCAGCACCTCACGGTCGCGGTCGGACAGTCCGCCAGCGGCTTCGGCGATCAAGTTGGCCAATTCGGTGCGGCCGGCCAACGTGTCCGGGCCCGCGTCGGAAGACTGCTGTTCGGGCAGTTCGTCTGAGACGTTTTCCCGGCCACGCAGCCGGATACAACGCAGGGCCTCGTTGCGCGCAATTGCATACAGCCACGGGCGCAGTTTGCCGGGTTCACGCAGCTTCCGCAGTTCTACCGCTGCGGTGCAAAACACTTCCTGCACACAGTCCGCGGCGGCGTCACGATCGCGGACCATCCCGATGCAGAAGTCGTGCAGACGGTCCGCGTAACGGTCATAGATCCCGCCCAGGGCGGCGGTCGCCCGCCGCGGCCGCACCGGCGAGCTCCGCGTCGCTGGCTATGTCCCAGTCAGGTAGTGCTGCGGTCATCGACGTTGCTCCCGATCACACGTCGGTACGCATCGCGAGGACCGACGCTGGCGTTAAGTGTGCCTCCATTTGTCCGCATCCGCTCGCTAAATCCGGATTTGCTGAAAAGAGGACGGGCAAGACCGGGCTCGAAGCCCGGCATCGCCCGTCCCCACCCCTCTGTGTTAGTGGTGCTGCGGGAGCGGTTGCTTGCCAGGAGCCTGCAGCGGTTGGTCGCCCGCGTTGCCGGGTTGGTTGCCGGATTGGTTTAGGCCGCCCTTGTTGCCACCAGGCAGGTTGAGGCCAGGCAGGTTGAGGCCAGGCAGGTTAAGGCCGCTCGTGTTGCCTTGGTCGCCACCACCGGAGTTGCCGCCCTGGTATCCGCCTTGGTTGCCAGGGCCCTGGTTTCGACCGCCCTGGTTGCCGCCACCGTTGTTGCCGCCGCCCTGGTTGCCGCCTGGATTGCCGCCACCCTTGTGGCCGTGGTTGCCACCGCCCTGGTTACCACCGAGCTGGTTGCCGCCTGGGTTGCTGCCACCCCGATTGGCGCCCGGGCCGGCTCCCCGGGTCTGCGGTAAAGGCACAGGCACTGGCGCCGGCTGTGGGACGACAATCACGGGCGACACGCTCGGCGCGCTGGACGGCCGCAGGCCGGGATCGCCCGGGGCCGCTCCACCGGTGAGCACCGGACCCCCAGTAGGCCCGCTCGCCCCGGCTGGCGCTGGGCCAGTGCTGGGCGGGGTGACTTCCGATGTGGGCGCCGGCGCGCCACTGGGCGCAGATGCGGCGGGAACCGGGGGGGTGCCCGAGCCAACCGAGGCGTCTGAAACCACGACGGCCGGCTTCGGCTGCTCCGGCCCGGTGCGACCGGCGATCATCACACCTAGCGCGACGCCCCCTCCGATCGCAGCCACCACGACAGCGGCAAACAGGGTGTTCTTGCCAAATGACCGCTGCTTCGCGGCCGGGACAGCTCGGTCGGGCTCGAAATCTTCTGAATCGTCTTCGAAATCTGGCGCCTCGAAATCCGCCTCGAAGTCTGCTAAGTCGAACAGACTTCCGTCTTCGACCGACGGGTCGCCCAACGGACTCGCCGACCACGCCGAGGCGACAGTCAAATCGTCGAACGCGTTGGACGGGGCCGCGCAGGTGGCCGACCCGGGCGCATAGAACGTGGCCGTCGACTCGAGGTCAAACATGGTGGTCATGACGTGTTCCTCTACTGTGGTCGCGGCCCCGGGTGGGTCGCTGTCACAGGTAGGAGCAGCAGCCCCCGGATTCACGGACACTTTTTTCGGAACTTTTTTCAGATTTTTTTGCGAGAACCGCCCGGTAGCGCAGCGGCGTCACACCTCGCCGGTCTTCGCGATCGCCACCCGGACGCCGTCGCCGATCTCAACTGCGTCGGCGGGCTCGCCGAACTCGAAGCTGGTGGCCAGGATCTCGCCGGCGATGAGATCGCGATGGGTGCGCGCCCAGTCGGCGCGTTCGTCGGGCACCGATATCACCACCCGGATGCGGTCGGATACATCCAGTCCGGTCGACTTACGCAACTCTTGTAGTTCACGGATCCGGTCCTTGGCCCAGCCCTCCGCCTCCAGCTCCGGGGTCACCGTGCCGTCCAACACGACAAGACCCTCCCCGCCGGGCAGCGCCGCGGTGAATTCCGGGTCCGCGGCCACCAGCCGTGAGCTGTACTCGTCGGGTTGCAGCACCACGGGCCCGGCGGTCAGCGTGCCGTCGGGGTTGACGAACCCTTCGCCGGCCTTGACCGCCTTGATGGCGGCCTGCACATCCTTGCCGAGCCGCGGCCCGGCCACTCGGGCGTTGACTGTGAGTTCAAATCGGCCGTAAGTGTCAATCGCGTCGGTCAGTTCGACTTGCTTGACATTGAGTTCATCGCCGATCAGATCCGTGAACGGCTTGAGCCGCTGTGGGTTATCCACTGCCACGATGAGCTTTGGTAACGGTAAACGAACCCGCAGTTTCTTGGCCTTGCGCAGCGACGACGCGGCCGAGCACACTTCGCGTACCTGATCCATGACGGCGACCAGATCAGGGTCCGCGGGCAGCTCATCGGCTTGCGGCCAGTCCGTCAGGTGTACCGACCGCTCACCGGTGAGACCGCGCCAAATGACCTCGGTCACCAGTGGGAGTAGTGGCGCGGCCAGCCTGCCGGTCACCTCCAGTACGGTGTGCAGCGTGTCGATGGCATCGGCATCTTCTTCCCAGAACCGCGAACGAGACCGTCGCACATACCAATTGGTCAATGCCTCGGTGAACTGGCGCAGCTGCTCGCAAGCCCCCGAGATATCGCAGACCTCCATCGCCCGACTCAGGTCATCACGCAGCACCGCCAACTTGGCCAGGATGTAGCGGTCCAGCACATGCGACGAATCGGTGCGCCAGGTACCGACTTTCGGCGCGTAGAGCGCCAAGAAGCTGTAGGCGTTCCACAACGGCAGCAGGACCTGGCGCACGCCGTCGCGGATGCCCTGTTCGGTGACGATCAGGTTGCCGCCGCGCAGGATCGGCGAGGCCATCAGGAACCACCGCATCGCATCGGAGCCGTCGCGGTCGAACACCTCGGAAACGTCGGGGTAGTTGCGCAGTGACTTGCTCATCTTCTGGCCGTCGGAGCCCAGTACGATCCCATGTGCCACACAGGTTTTGAACGCCGGCCGGTCAAAGAGCGCGGTGGCCAACACATGCAGCGTGTAGAACCAGCCGCGGGTCTGGCCGATGTACTCGACGATGAAGTCACCGGGATAATGTGCGTCGACCTGCTTGTCGGGGTCGACGCAATTGACCCCATCGAACCAATCCGCATTTTCGAATGGGAAGTGCACCTGGGCGTACGGCATCGAGCCCGAGTCGAACCACACGTCGAGCACGTCGGGGATCCGCCGCATCGTGCTGTTCCCGCTTGCGTCGTCGGGATTGGGCCGGGTGAGCTCGTCGATGTAGGGCCGGTGCAGATTGGTAGGCCGCACACCGAAGTCGCGCCCCAGCTCATCCAAGCTGCCGTATACATCGATTCTCGGGTGCTCGGGGTCATCCGATTTCCACACCGGAATCGGGGTACCCCAGTAGCGGTTTCGGGAGATCGACCAGTCGCGGGCGCCCTGCAGCCACTTACCGAACTGGCCGTCCTTGACATGTTCGGGATACCAGGTGATCTGCTGGTTGAGCTCCACCATGCGGTCCCGGAATTCGGTGACCGTGACGAACCACGACGATACCGCCCGGTAGATCAGCGGATTGCGGCAGCGCCAGCAGTGCGGGTAAGGGTGCTCGTAGGTTTCGTGGCGAATCAACACCGCACCGTTCACCGCGACGGGACAGCTCTGGTTCTTCAGGTCACGGATGATCTGCGAGTTGGCGTCGAAGACGTGCTGCCCCTGGTAATCGGGGACGGTGGCGTCGAAGCGGCCCTTGGAATCGACCGGCGTAACCGGCACGATGCCAACCGCCTCCGCGACCGCCATGTCGTCCTCGCCATACGCCGGCGCCATGTGCACGATGCCGGTGCCGTCGTCAGTGGTCACAAATTCGCCCGAGAGCACCTGAAAAGCGTTGGGCGAGGCATCAGGATCGGACGGGGCGTAGAAATACGGAAACGGCGGCAGGTAACGCGTGCCCAGCAGCTCGGCGCCGCGATGGGTGCCCAGCACCTCGGGATCTTCGCCGAACTCCCGGGCGTAGGCGGCTAACCGTGGCTGCGCCAACACGAAACGACGGTCGCCGACCCGGACCTGCACATAGGTCACCTCCGGATTGACGGCGACCGCGAGGTTGGACGGCAGGGTCCACGGCGTCGTCGTCCACACCAGCAGGTAAGCACCGTCTAAATCGCCGCCCACCACCTTGAAACCCACCGTCACCGCGGGGTCTTGGCGGCTCTGATAGACATCGTCATCCATCCGCAGTTCGTGATTGGACAGCGGGGTTTCGTCGCGCCAGCAGTAGGGCAACACGCGGTAGCCCTCGTAGACCAGGCCCTTGTCCCACAGTTGCTTGAACGCCCAGATCACCGACTCCATGTAGGTGGGATCGAGTGTCTTGTAATCGTTGTCGAAGTCGACCCAGCGAGCCTGGCGGGTCACATACGCCTGCCATTCGTCGGTGTAGCGCAACACCGACGCCCGGCAGGCGTCGTTGAACGCGGCGATCCCCATGGCGTCGATCTGGGATTTGTCGGTGATGCCCAGCTGGCGCTCGACTTCGAGTTCGGCCGGCAGCCCGTGGGTGTCCCAGCCGAAGCGGCGCTCCACCTTATAGCCCCGCATGGTGCGGTACCGCGGGACGATGTCCTTCACGTAGCCGGTGAGCAGGTGCCCGTAATGGGGCAGGCCGTTGGCGAACGGCGGCCCGTCATAGAACACGTATTCCGGTGCGCCGTCGCGGCGCGCGATGCTGGCCCGGAAGGTATCGTCGTCGGCCCAGTACTCGAGAACCTGGGCTTCCAGCGCGGGAAAATCCGGGGAACCGCCACGCTGGTCGGCGCCCAGATCGCTGCGCGGATAGGCGCTGTCAGTCATCCGTCTCCTGTGCCACATACGTATCGGCACGGGGACGACGACGCGCACGGTGCGCGAGCGCCGCGGTACCACCCCGCTTGCCGCGCTGACGCCCGGCCGCTCAATTCAGGCTGTGACGGGCCTACCCGTTCGGGTCTACTGGGCCAGGCTGGCTGTTCTTCCGAAGGCTCCCCGGTGATAGCCGGATCGATGCCATTACTTCGATTCTACGAAGTGCCGCAAATTCACATATCCGGCTCACCACACCGGCGCAGGGTCGGTTGCTCACGATCCATCGGACTACGCGTGGACTTCGAGCACGCCGACACGCCACAGCGCTGCGTACAGGTGACGCACCGGAATGGTCAACAAGCGAGCAGCGCCGTCCACCAGCGGGTCGCCGCCGATACCGAAAGGCTGGTTGTCAAGCCGGCGCGTCACTTTCTTTGGCGCGGGTGCCTGAGTCGGGGTCACGTCGCGCACCACCCTCAGGTTGCGGGCGGGCGCTACGGTTACAACGTCGTCGTACAGGGCTGCGGTCATGATCGCCTCCTACACGGAATTCCAAACATGGACTAGATGGACTGACGTGTCCCGTCTTGTCGTGGTTCCGATTCAAGAACGCTTGGCCGGTAAGCCAATTAGCGTTTCAGCGGAGCACGTCGGGCCGGAGACCGGCTTGGGACGAGACATAGCCCGGACTTCGACCCGGACTATCGCTGGAACTCATACGTCCCTCACCTCCTCACGGTCACGACGCGTGCGGGTGCCCGCACGATCTAAGCGCAGCGAAGCGAAGGAGTACAGAATCCGACCACTGTCGGCAATCCGCACCCCACTCGTCAGAGCTTTGGCACCACACGACGTGTCCGGTAGTCCGGAAGCCACCTGGGCTCAACCCTTAAGCCGGGAAGAGCTGTCCTGACCCGGGGCGTCTTTCGACGTTCGGGGTCAGTGGCCTATATTCGTGTAGCCGCCTCACCTAACGAGGTGCCTTGACCGATCATCCACGACGAGCGTGCACCGGGCAATGTGATTTGTGTCCTGTTTCCGAATCTTTACACATTCATTACCCGTGGCCCGGGCAAATGCGCTCGTAGTCCAGGTCAGGCCGGCGACATCAACCCCGCCGGCAGCACCCGGGGGCGCAGCCCGTCAAGCACCAGCGAAACGACGAAGTCAGCCACCTGGGTAGCGGTGACGTCGTCGTGCGTGCTGAGCCGTCGGTGCGCCAACTGGCCCACCAGCGCTGCCATCGTGTACGCCACCATCCGGGGCGGGGCGGCCACCACCTCCCCGCGCTCTTGCGAGGCGACGACGAAGGTTTCGATGTCGTCGATGAACCGCTCGTAGATGCCGCCGAGGTGCTCTTCGAATCGGTCGCCAAGCGCATACACGTCCCGGAAGAGCAGTTTCACGGTGGCTTTGTCGGCTTCGAAGAACTCGAACGTCGCCTGCACGGCGACGCGAAATCGCGCCTCGTCCATGCCGTTTTCGGCGGACGCGCTCAGTGCGGCCAGCGCCGCCGCAACGTGCGCGCGCAGGGCACCCTCCTCGACCGCCATCAGCGCGTGGAACAGCTCGTCCTTCGAATCGAAGTACCAGTAAACCGATCCGTAGGCGAGGCTCGCCTGCTTGGCGATATCGGCGATGGTCGTCGCGTGAAAACCCTTGCGGGCGAACACTTCTTTGGCAGCTGCCATGATCTCGTCGCGCCGCTGCGACTTGTCCTGGTCACTGACCGCACGGCGCCGACGGGTGCTGGTGCCCACCGTGATTACCGATCGACCAGGTTCTCGAGCCGCCCGATGGTGTCGATGAACTCCTCGACCATGTCGAGGACCACAGAGCGCGTCGGCCGCACCCGGTCGAGCGAGCCGACAACCTGACCGACGAAATACGTCGCCAACTCGCGCGCCTTGGCGCCCGGATGGCCGGCCGCCTGGTTGATCCGCAGCTGCGAGTCATTGATCAGCGCCGTCTGCAGGGGCATGCCGAGGGGGTCGGGGCTGCCGGACCGCTCCCACTCGTCGGTCCATGCGGTGCGCAGCATCCGCGCCGGCTTTCCGGTCATCGACCGCGACCGCACCGTGTCCGAGGAGCTCGCCGCGAGGAACTTGTCTTTGACCACCGGCGGGGTCTCGGCTTCCTCGGTGGTCAGCCACACCGACCCGCACCACACGCCCTCGGCGCCCAGGGCCAGGGCCGCAGCGATCTGACGGCCGCGGGCGATCCCGCCAGCGGCCAATACGGGAAGTGGGTCGACAGCATCTACTACTTCGGGGACCAGGACCATGGTCGCCACCTCGCCGGTGTGGCCGCCCGCCTCGGTGCCCTGCGCCACGATCAGGTCGACACCCGCGGCGGCGTGCCGTCGTGCGTGTTGCGTTGTGCCGGCCAGGGCGGCCACCAGCACGTCGTGGTCGTGCGCGCGGTCGACGAGGTCGGAAGGTGGCGGCCCGAGCGCGCTGGCGATCAGCCGGATGTCGTGGGTGAACGCCACGTCGAGCAGCGGCTCGTAGCCCTTGGGCGAGATGTTGAGGCCGCCCCCCGACGTACGCGGCTGGGCCCGATCCTCCGGGGACACGGTGATCCCGTAGCGGGCCAGCAGGTCGTCGAGGAACGCGCGGTGCTCCTCGGGCAGCAGCTCGCGGACCTGCCCCGCGTCGATCCCCCCTTGCTCGGCGCCGACGTACTTGGGCGGCAACAGCAGGTCGACCCCGTACGGCTTGCCCCCGGTCTGCTCCTCGATCCAGATCAGCTCGTTCTCCAGCCGCGCAGGACTGTGGGCGACGGCGCCGAGGATCCCGAATCCGCCGGCGTTGGTCACCGCCGCCACGACGTCACGGCAGTGGCTGAAAGCGCATATCGGGAACTCAACACCGAGCAATTCGGCGACTCTGGTTCGCATTGCATGACGCTAAAATTTATTGATTGATATGTCAATCAGCACTATGACACCGACGGCGATCGGCCGTCGGGCGGCCAGCTGGCCACGCCGTCCTCCAGCGGGACCTTGAGGCTGTGCAGGATCGAGGCGACCATTCGCCACGCTCCGATCGCGGTGACCAGTTCGATGAGAACCGTTCTGTCGCGACCCAATTCGCGCTCACAGGCCGCCCAACTCTCGGCGCTCACCGCGCCGTCGCGCACCACGTCGTCGGTGGCCGCCAGGACCGCCCGCTCGGTGGGCCCGAACCCCTCGTACGCCGGCCAATCGCGCACGCCGAGCAGATCGTCGGCCGGCACACCCAATCCCGAAGCAACGCGCCAATGCTGGGTCCACTCGTAATCGCACGCAGTGAGCCAGCCGATGCGCATGATCACCAACTCACGCAGTCGGGAGTCGAGCGCGCCGTGCCACAGCATCGTGGCGAGCAGGTCGTTGAGGGTTCTCGCCAGCACCGGATGGTTCAGCAACACCTGGAAGATGCTGAGCTCGGCCATGTAGTCCGGCACACCCGCTTCGTCGGCGGCGGCCTTGGCCTCGTCCAGCGGCAGTCGGGGTATTCCGGATCTTGTCATGGGGTGCGCACTCGGCCGTCCGACATAGAAGCACACTAGGAGCTATTGACGCGCTGGCCAATCGTCAATTGCGCCGGCGGTGGTGGCCAGCAAATCCGCTGCGTCGTCGCGCGGCATGCGGCGTGGCTGGCTCTCGAACGAGCATCGAGCGGATACGCTGCTGTTCACCTCAGGAATTAGAGATCGGCTGGAATATTGCGCTCAGCTGGGCCGGGTGTGCTGCCGTGGGGTTCTCGGGCAAAGCACCGGTACGACTACGTGGAGTGAGGCGTGAATAAGCCACGTGTCACTCCGGTTGCCGTGATTGGCGTGGCGTGCCGGCTGCCTGGAGGCATCGACTCCCCCGACAAGTTGTGGGAAGCATTGCTGCGAGGCGATGACTTGATAACAGAGATTCCCGCCGACCGCTGGGACGCCGACGAGTACTACGACCCCGAGCCGGGTGTGCCCGGTCGGTCGGTGTCGCGCTGGGGTGGATTCCTCGACGATGTCGCGGGCTTCGATCCCGAGTTCTTCGGCATCACCGAGCGAGAAGCAACTGCGATGGATCCGCAGCACCGCTTGCTCCTGGAGACCTCGTGGGAAGCCGTGGAACACGCCGGCCTGGCCCCGAAATCGCTGACCGGCTCGGTTACCGGTGTGTTCGTGGGTTTGGCCCATGGCGATTACTCGTTTGTCACCGGCGAGGCGGATGCCCTGGAAGACCCGTACGGGTTCACCGGACTCCCCTTCAGCATGGGCTCCGGACGAATCTCGTACGCCATGGGGCTTCGCGGTCCGGCGATAACCGTGGACACGGCGTGTTCGTCGAGTCTGCTTGCGGTACATATGGCTTGCCGCAGCCTGAACGACGGCGAGAGCGATCTTGGGTTGGCGGGCGGCTGCATGGTGATGCTGGAACCACAGCTATATGCGTCCGCTTCCGCGCTGGGCATGCTGTCCCCCACCGGACGCTGCCGGGCGTTCGACGCTTCCGCCGACGGGTTCGTCCGTTCCGAGGGCTGTGCCGTAGTGCTGCTCAAGAGGCTGCCCGATGCGCTGCGCGACGGCGACCGGATCCTCGGCGTGCTGTGTGGCACCGCAACCAATCAGGACGGCCGCACCGAGAACGTTTCGACCCCTTCCTTGGATGCGCAGGTGGCGGCTTATCGAGCGGCGTTGGCCGCGGCCGCTGTGGACGCGAGCACCGTCGGCATGGTTGAAGCGCACGGCACCGGCACCCCCGTTGGTGATCCGATCGAATTCGGAAGCCTGGCACGCGTTTACGGCGTCGACCGGCCCTGCGCGCTGGCGTCGGCCAAGAGCAATCTGGGCCACCCCGAGGCCGCCGCGGGGATCGTGGGACTCATCAAAGCCGTCCTGTCGCTACAGCATGGCGTGGTGCCGCCGATGGTCCACTTCACCCGACTGCCCGACGAGCTCGCCCAGATCGAAACCAAACTCTTTGTGCCGCAGAACCTTACACAATGGCCCGGCCAAGACGACGCGGCGCGCGGCGGTGTCGTCGTATGGCATGTCGGGCACCAACGTGCACGCGGTTCTCGAGCAGGCTCCGGCCACCGCAACACAACACAACGGAGTAACCCCATCCGGGCCGGCCACCGCGTTGTTGTTTACGCTGTCGGCCACTTCGGCCGAGGCGTTGCGCCAGACTTCGCATCGGTTGGCCGACTGGCTGGTTGAACGTGCGAACCACGAATCCGTGGCGCTTCAAGATCTCGCCTACACGCTGGCGCGCCGGCGCGCCCACCGGCCGGTACGTACCTGCGTGGTCGCTGCGACCAGCACCGAGTTGATCGAAGCCTTGCGGGAGGTCGCCAACGACTCGTCCAATCAGGTGCCGTATCGGCCCGCTGTGGGCCAAGATGACCGCGGTCCGGTGTGGGTATTCTCCGGGCAAGGTGCGCAGTGGGCGGGGATGGGCGCTGACCTGCTTGGCAACGAACCGGTCTTCGCCGCGACGGTGGCCGCCGTCGAGCCGTTGATCGCCGGGGAATCCGGCTTCTCGGTAACCGAAGCGATGACGGCGGGCCGCACCGTGACTGGGATCGACCGGGTGCAGCCGACCTTGTTCACCGTGCAGGTCGCGCTGGCGGCCACGATGAAGTCCTACGGCGTTCGCCCCGCTGCGGTCATCGGTCATTCGCTCGGTGAGGTGGCGGCGGGCGTTGTCGCGGGAGCACTTTCGCTCGAAGACGGCGTGCGCGTTATCTGCCGCCGGTCCCGCCTCTGCGCCCGCATCTCCGGCATCGGCGCGATGGCATCGGTGGAACTGCCGGCTCAGCGAGTGCGCGAGGAACTGGCACATCGAGGCATCAAGGACGTCGTGGTCGCCGTGGTGGCCTCGCCGGATTCCACCGTGATCGGGGGCGGGACCCAGACGGTTCGCGAACTCGTCGCGGCATGGCAGGCGCGTGACGTGATGGCCCGTGAGGTGGCCGTCGACGTGGCATCGCACACCCCGCAGGTCGACCCCATCCTCGGCGAGCTGTCCGACCTACTGAGCGGCATTGCCCCGATGAAGCCAGAGATTCCCTACTACTCCGCGACGCTGTTCGACCCTCGTGAACGGCCGGTATGCGATGCCCGCTACTGGTCGGACAACCTGCGTTACATGGTGCGGTTCTGTGCTGCAGTGCGAGCGGCCCTCGAGGACGGGCACCGGGTATTCGGCGAACTGTCACCACACCCACTGCTGACCCGCGCCATCGAGCAGACCGCCCAAGGCCTGGACATGACCGTGGCCGCCGTGGCCACCATGCGGCGCGAGCAACCGATGCCGCACGGGCTGCGCGGATTGGTGGCCGAGTTGCACAATGTGGGCGCCGCGGTGGACTTTTCGGTGCTCTGCCCGGGCGGCCGGCTGGTGGATGCTCCCCTTCCGGTGTGGACGAATCGTCGCCTGCTTCTCGCGCCTCGACGCGAGACTCGCGGGGCTCGCCACGCGCATGCCGCCAATACCGTTGCGGCACATCCACTGTTGGGTTCGCACGTGCGGCTGATGGAGGAGCCGGAGCGGCATGCTTGGCAGGGCGAGGTCGGCACTGCGGCGCTGCCGTGGTTGCGCGACCACCAGATACACAATGTGGCCGCGCTTCCGGGGGCTGCCTACTGCGAGATGGCGTTGGCCGCGGCCCACCGGGTCCTCGGTGAGCGGTCCGAGGTGCGTGACATCCGCTTCGAGGAGATGCTGCTGCTGGACGACCAGACCTCCGTCGGCGCCGTGGCGACGGTCGAGGAGCCCGGTGTCGCCACCTTCGTCGTGCAGACAGATCAGCAGGGTGAAAAAGTGCGGCGAGCAACCGCGGTCCTGCATGCCCTACACCCCCAAGCCGAAACACCGCCGCCCGCCCGGGACGTAACCGCCCTGCTGTCCGCCCACCCGCGCCACCTGGAAGGCGACGAGCTGCGAAAGTGGTTCGACGAGCGTGGTATTCGGTTCGGTCCTGCGTTCACTGGGCTGGCCTGCTCGCGTGTCGCGGAAGGGACTGCCAGTGCCGTCCTGGCCGAGGTCGGCCTGCCCAGTGCGATCCGCACGCAGCACGGCGGCTTTTGTGTGCATCCCGCGCTGCTGGACGCTTGTTTCCAGTCCGTCGCGGCCCACCCCGCCGTGCACCCGGTGGGTAACGGCGGTCTGCTGCTGCCCCTGGGTGTGCGACGGCTACGTGCTTACGCTTCGACCCGCAATGCCCACTACTGCTACACCAGGGTGACCGCATGCGGCACGAACGTCGAGGCCGACATCGACCTGATGGACAAACACGGCGCTGGAGTTGCGCGGGCTGCTGATGGGCACGGGGTTCTCCGAGACCGCCGACCGTGATCGTTTGCTGAACGAACGGCTGCTTGCCATCGAGTGGCAACGTCGCGAGGCACCGGAGCCAGACCCTGTCGATGCCGGAACCTGGCTGCTGATAAGCATTTCGGACGCTTCGGATCTGTTGGCGACGAGATTGGCCGATGCGTTGAAGCTGCGCGGGGCAGAATACGCGATCATGTGCTGGCCTGAGCGTACCGGCCAGCCGGCCGCTGCCGAGCGGCTCCGCAATCAACTCGATGCCGCGCGCTTCACCGGAGTGGTCGTGCTGGCGCCTCCGTGCAAGGCCGACTCCGATGGGCACGATGCGGATTGTGTGCGGCATCTGGTCCGTATCGCCCGCGAGCTGCCGGGAGTCTCGGGTGAGGCGCCGCGGCTGTACGCGGTGACCGGGTGCGCGCAGATGGTTTTGACCGGCGACGGCGTCAACCTCGAGCAGGCCGGGTTGCGTGGTCTGCTGCGGGTGATCGGGGCAGAGCACCCGTATCTGCGCACCACCCATATCGACGTCGACGAGCAGACCGACGCCGAGCAGCTGGCACGCCAATTGCTTGCGAGCTCAGAAGAAGACGAGACGGCTTGGCGGCACGACGAGTGGTACACCGCCCGCTTGTGCCCGGCTCCGCTGCGCCCGGAAGAGCGGGAAACCACTGTCGTGGACCACCAGCGCGATGGTGTGCGTCTGCAGATCCGCACGCCCGGCGACTTGCAAACGATGGAACTTGCGGCAGTCGACCGTGTGCCGCCGGGCGCCGGCCAGATCGAGGTCGCGGTCGGCGCGTCCAGCGTCAACTTCGCCGATGTCCTGGTCGCGTTCGGCCGATACCCCGCTTACCCCGATTTCAGTGGGCTGTTGCCGCAGCTTGGCACCGATTTCGCCGGTGTGGTGACCGCAGTCGGACCCGACGTCACCGATCATCAGGTCGGTGACCGCGTGGGCGGCATCACATCCAGCGGGTGTTGGGGTTCGTTTGTCACCTGCGATGCGCGCCTGGCCACGGCGGTTCCGCCGGGCCTGACCGACGCCCAGGCCGCCGCGGTAACCACCGCTCACGCCACCGCCTGGTACGGGTTGCACGAACTGGCCCGCATCAAGGCTAAAGACAAGGTGCTGATTCACTCCGCGACCGGCGGAGTAGGACAGGCGGCAATCGCAATCGCCAGGTCCGCAGGAGCCGAGATCTTCGCCACGGCCGGCAACCCGAAGCGTCGAGAGCTATTGCGCGACATGGGTATTGAGCATGTCTACGACTCGCGCAGCATCGAGTTTGCCGAGCGGATCCGCCGCGCCACCAGCGGCTATGGCGTCGACGTCGTGCTCAACTCCCTGACGGGAGCGGCCATGAGCGCCGGGATCAAGTTGCTGTCCTTCGGTGGCCGATTCGTCGAGATAGGCAAGCGGGATATCTACGGCGACACTCGGCTTGGACTTTTCCCGTTCCGTCGCAACCTCATGTTCTACGCCGTCGACCTGGGGTTGATGTCGATCACCCATCCTGCTGAAATCCGGGAATTGTTGACCACGGTCTTCCGGCTCACCGCCGACGGCACACTGCCGATGCCCGAAGCCACGCACTACCCGCTTACCGAGGCGGCGACCGCGATTCGGGTGATGGGCGCCGCCGAGCACACCGGCAAACTCATCCTCGACATCGGCCACGCGGGGCGCAGCGCTGTGGTCCTGCCGCCCGAACAGGTCCCGGTCTTCCGGCCCGACGGCGCCTACATTATCACCGGCGGCCTGGGTGGCCTCGGGCTCTTCCTGGCCGAGAAGATGGCCGCCGGCGGCGCCGGCCGGATAGTGCTCACCTCCCGGTCGGTGCCCGACCAAAGGGCGCTGGAGACAATCGAACTCGTCCGCGCCACCGGGTCCGACGTCGTGGTGGAAGGTGGCGACATCGCCGAAGCGGGCACGGCGCGGCGGCTGGTGGCAACCGCAACCGCCACGGGGCTGCCGTTGCGCGGCGTGCTGCACGCGGCTGCGGTGGTCGAGGACGCGACCCTGACCAACATCACAGACGAGCTGATCGAACGCAACTGGGCGCCCAAAGTGCGCGGCGCCTGGCACCTGCACCGGGCGACCGCCGACCAGCCGCTGGATTGGTTCTGCTCGTTCTCCTCGGCGGCCGCCATGCTGGGCTCGGCGGGTCAGGGCGCCTACGCGGCGGCCAACAGCTGGCTGGACGCCTTCACGTCTTGGCGGCGCGCCCAGGGGCTTCCGGCAACAGTGATCGCGTGGGGGGCCTGGGCCGAGATCGGCCGCGGCGCTGGCCTCGCGGAAAGCGGCGACACCACGATGATCAGTCCCGACGAGGGCGCATACGCGTTCGAGGCGCTGCTGCGCCACAATCGCACTTACAGCGGTTATGCCCCGATCATCGGATCCCCCTGGCTGACCTCGCTGGCTCAACGCAGCCGGTTCGCGCAGGCATTTCGATCGGCCGGGCCTGATCGATCCGACAGCCGCAAATTCCGTGCCGAACTCGCCGAACTTCCCGTGGCCGAGTGGCCCTGCCGACTTCGTCGCCTGATCTCCGAGCAGATCGGCCTGATTTTGCGTCGAGGCGTTGACCCG
>Ga0209040_10000957_pt1 | contig 22540 bp, 22 predicted proteins | sample BogFormECP12_OM3_FD_188240 | JGI IMG/M metagenome (GOLD analysis project Ga0209040, IMG submission 188240) | Bog forest soil microbial communities from Calvert Island, British Columbia, Canada - ECP12_OM3 (SPAdes) (version 2) | ecosystem: Environmental > Aquatic > Freshwater > Wetlands > Bog ... | reverse complement strand
GCGGATTATTCTTGCCCACACCATTCCGAACCGCCCCAATCGTGCAGAAATCAGCCCAGCGACGGCACGAAATCACTGATCCACGGATTCAGGCTAAGGAGGGGCAGCGCCCATGGCTCAGCAACACCGCGGCGGGCAATACATCCAGACCGAGGAACGCGGTGGTGGGGTGATCGTCGCGCGATTTGTTGGTGATGAGCTGGGACTGTTCGGGCGTGCGGCTGCTCCTGAATTGTTCGATCTCGTCGAGCGCGCCGACCGCGATCCCGACGTTCGCGCGGTGGTGTTCACCGGGTCGCATCCACACCGATTCATCAGCCATGCCGATCTGGCTTGGCTGCAAGAGGACGGTTCGGTCATTCCCCCGGTGAGCCGCCGTGTCACAAGCGCGGTGGCGAGGATCGCCCATCAATTCGGCCGCAACAAACTCACCCGATGGGTGGCGAGCAAGACTCCGTTGATGGGGGCGGTCCAGCTCGACCACATGCACCAGACGTTGGTACGGATGACCACCAGCTCCACGATCTTCGTGGCGGCCCTCAACGGCTCGGCGCTGGGTATGGGCGCCGAGCTTTCGTGGGCGTGTGATCTGCGGCTGATGGCCGAAGGCGGCTACTTCATCGGGCAACTGGAGGTTCTGCTCGGTTTTCCGCCCGGCGCGGGTGGAACCCAGCGCCTGCCTCGGCTCATCGGGTCGCACCGTGCGCTGGTGGCCATCCTGGAAGGGCGGCCCTTCCCTGCCGAGGAAGCGCTGGCCATCGGGGCGATCGATGAGATTGTCCCCGCCGATCGGCTCATTTCGCGGGCCGTCGAACGAGCCACATATCTCGCGGCGCGGCCGACCGAGGCGATCGGCGCGATCAAGCGGGCGGTGAATGTGGGTGGATCGTTGTCGATGGCCGAGGGCTTGCACCTCGAAAGCGCCGAATTCCTGGCCGCGCTGCCCCAGCGGCAGGCCCAGGAAATCATGTTGCGTTATCTACGCGATACCGCGGAAGCCGGTGAGTTGCCGTTGTACCAGCAGGGCGGATATGCCGCGGCGCTGGAGCACGGAAACACCGCGGTCGCTACCACGGCGCGGAAATGACGATATGGCACGAAAAGGAACAAACAAGTTCCGCCGCCGCACAGTGGATTTCCGGTCGGGCGACTCCTTCTGCTCGGCCTGGCTGTACCTGCCGGACACTGCGTCGGATGCACCGCTACCCGCGGTCGTGATGGGGCACGGTTTGGGAGCCACTCGAGAGTTGGGGCTGGCGCCCTACGCCGAGCGATTCGCCGCGGCCGGGCTGGCAGTGCTGGCGTTCACATACCGCCATCTCGGCGATAGCGGCGGCGCGCCACGCCAGGTGTTGTCGATGACCAAGCAGCTGGCCGACTGGGACGCCGCCCTCAAGTACGCGGCCGGTCTTGCAGAAGTCGACCGCAGCCGGATCGCGGTGTGGGGAAGCTCCCTGGGCGGAGGGCATGCCATTGCCGTCGCCGCCCGGCATCCAGAGCTTCGTGCCGCGGTCGCCCAGTGCCCCTTCACCGATGGGCTAGCGTCGGCGGGCGCGCTCGGTGTGCGGGAGTCGCTGGTGCTGCTCGGTTTCGTGGCTCGAGACTTCCTGGCAGCCGCGCGGGGGAAGGAGCCGGTCTGCGTTCCGGTGGCAGCCGTGCCCGGCCAGCCGGGGCTCATGACCGCACCCGATGCGCTGCCCGGGATGCTGGCGCTGGTGCCTGAGGGCTACCAGTGGGTCAACCGCGCAGCGGCCCGAAGTGTTCTGAGCCTGATCCGGTATCGGCCCGGTCGATCAGCCAAGCGCATTGCCGCACCGATCCTGATCTGCATCAGCGCAACCGATTCGGTCGCCCCTCCCGCCCAGACGGAACGCTACGCGCGCCAAGCGCCGCACGGCGATGTTCGCCTCTACGACGCCGGACACTTCGAGTTCTACCTCGGGGAGGCCTTCAAACAATTGGTCACTGATCAGACGGAGTTCCTGGTCAGCCAGCTGCAGCCCGCGCCGGTGTCGAGCGCCCCATCCAGGCCGACCGTCACGGACGGGTAGCCGATGTCGAATTCGGCATTGCGAATGCTGCTGTGGTTCCTCGGGCAGTGCATTGCCCGGGGATCTCGGTTCATGCCATCGGTGCGCTCACAGATCACCCGCACGCTGACCTTCGAGCTGTCGGCCGGCGACCGTGTCGCCCGGCATTGGGTCTTCGACGGGCAGTTGCGCCGCGCCACAACGTATTCCGGGCATGCCGCAGCACCGGACTGCTCAGTGCACATCAGCTCGAGTTGGCAAGCCCTGCGCACGCTCAGCTCCCCGCGAACGGTCGACAAAATCGTTGCTGGTCTCCACCACGGCACGGTCCAGCTTCACGGCAGCGCCTTCGTGCTGCTGTGGTTCTACGGCCTGACCCGAAAGTTCGCCAAAATCGGGCGCGCCAGTGGGCCCCGCTACCGAATACCCGATGCGTATACCGCACACGACCCTGCCACGTGCGGCGCCGAGACCATCCTCATCGAGCCGGCGGTCGTGCGCCTGGATCCCGCGTGGACGGCAGCCTGGAAAGCACGCTCGACGTTATCGATGGTCCGCGCCTGCACCGACGAACCCATGCTGGAGCCCTGACATGACACACACGACTCCGCACACGAGCCAAGCGGATACATCGACGAACTCGGCGGGACTCAACGACCGATCCCTGGGCTGGCTGAGGTTCCTGTGGGACAAGGCCACCACCGACGATGATTGGTCCGATCAGGGCGAGCCACATCCATGGTGGGACCGCTACAGCGAGCCCCCGATGTGCGCATTCCCGCGCTTCGACCTCGCCGAGATGGGTTACGTGCTGCCCATGATGCTGGAAGCCACCCCGGCGTGGCGGGAAGGCTACACCCGCATCCTCGACGAGCTGGCACGCCGCTACGTCACCTTCTGGGGCGGCATCGACTGGAACACCCTCATCGGGCCCGACCCAAACGTCGACAAATACCCCCCCGAATGGCTGACGGTTGTGCCCGAGCACCTGCGTGGCCGGTACTCCCTGCCGGGCTGGACCGGCAACGGCATCGAACCGTGGGGGCTGCAGCCGGATCCGGTCGGCTGCGACGGCAACCTGTTCTACCGTGGCTGGCTGAATCTTCTCCTGAGCATGCGCCACTACGTATCGGGACAGGCGACACAGACCGCGCCGTTCGAGGTTTCTGGCTACCAGAACCGCAAATTCACCTGGACACATCAGCGGATCGCCCAGTTCATCTCCGACCAGCTGACAGCGCGACCGCAGGGCGCGCACTGCGAGAACACCAAGATCTGGCCGTTCTGCATGAGCGCAGCCGGTCTGGGGCTCAAGCTCTACGACTCGCTGATGCACACCTCGGTCAACGAACCGTTCCTGGAGTGGATCGCGTTCGCCAAGAAGCACTACATGGGCCGTGACCGGCACGGCCGCATCGACTGGGTGGCGTTTTTCTACGACCCGATCGAGAACGCCACGATGACCTTCCCGGGACCGGTGAACGGCTACAGTGCGCTCTGCCTGCTGCACTACCTCTATCCGCAGGACCCCCAACTCGGCATCGACCTGTATGAATCGGCGGTCCGCCAGTTGGGCTGGAGCAACCCCAAAGTCCCCGTCGTCCAGTTGGCCGACGACCCGCAGATGCTGTCCAATGCCCTGTGGATGGCCCGCGAAGTCGGCGACACCACCACCTGGGGACGTCTGCGTGCAGTATCGGAGAGTCAGTTCGAGCCACGGTATTTCGGCGAAGACGACAACCGCTTCGGGTACTGGCTCGGGCGAGGTGAACCATGGCCACGAGGCCAGCTCAACGCCACCATGATGATGATCGAATGCGCGGCACCCGGCGCCTGGTCGCGGGTGTTCACCTCCCCCAACACCACCATGTACGACGAACCGACAGTGCGGGACCTCGACTACCCGCTGATCGGTATTCAGCGCACCCACAACAATATTCAGCGCCGAGTGCTGGAAATCGACACCTTCGCCGCCACACCGTCGCGACGGGGAACATCGACGACGTTCACGGTTGACAACCTGCCGAACGGCGCGACGATCTCGCTGGAAGTCGACGACCGACCCTGCGACACCTGGCGCCGATCAGACCCCGGTGCCGTGGCGATCGACCTCGACATCGATACCCATCGGATCCGCCTCACCTACTCCTGATCGCCCAGTCCAGACACACTGTCCCGCAACGAAAGGCATGCGCATGAGCAATTCCGCCGCGCTGGCCCGCCGATTGTCCGAGCTCCTCGGCCTCACCGACGCACCCGTAGCGGTGAGCTTCGATGCTCCCCCGCGCGCCGACGCCGCGACGCCGGCTCCGGCGCAACCGGCCGGATGCTGCTTTTGGGGACCAGCGCAGCAGCGACGCCTCGACACCGTTGCGGCCGATCACGCAAACTGCAGCGTCGGCAGTTACACGCACGGACTGATCCCACTCGAACAGGCCGCCGCCGGCTCGGACACCGCCGCCCTCGTCGGCAGTGGCTGGGTCGGCGAAGCCGACCTGATGGCCGCCGCCGCGCTGCCCTTCCGCCCTTCCTCGATCACCTACCAACCCCTAACCGAGGCGCAAAACCCGGACGTGGTCCTGGCCAGACTCTCACCGACCGCGTTGATGACTCTGCTCGGCGCCGTCCCCGATCTGACGCTTGCCCGCAAGCCGCAATGCGTGATCGTCCCCCTCGCCCACGCCGGGCAGGTCGCCGTCAGCCCCGGTTGCGCGGTCAGCCGAACCCGAACCAACCTCCCGGACGACGAGTTGACCTGCGCTATTCCGGCCCGTGATCTCGAATCGATCATCGACCGCTTGGAATCCTCCACCGCCGCGGACCGAGCCGTCAGCGAATTCGCGGCCGCGGATATGGCCCGCAACTTCACCACGGCATAGACGATGAATCTTGCCGACAACCTCGTCACCAGCGCTCGCAACCATGGCGACCGGCACCGCGTCCACCAACTGTGCCTCGGTGTCGCCGTGCAAATACAGAAACCGCAGCAACGCCCGCAACCCGGTCGTCACGTTGTTGAGCGACCCGGGGCTGCGTCGGGAGGCCTCGCTCAGCCCGAACACGTTCACCGCCTCGGCCGATACTCCGACCAGATCCTCGCCCTGCCAACGGCATCCGGCCAGGAACCGATCGGCGACGCTACGGTAATTGCCTACAGTCGAGAGCGCCAACCCGCGCTCGGCGATCAAATAGCCGACGAACTCCTCGATCAGCTGCGCCCGCCCACCCAGTACGTTCACTCGTTCCGGTGCGGGCACCACACCGATCCGCCGCAGGTGGTCCAACAACGGGCCCATCCCGTGCAACGTCAAACACCGATGGACCCGGCTGGCGGCTCGCCGAGGCCCTACGAACCGTTCCGCGCAAGAAACGGTCAATTCGCTTGGATCCAAGCCGGTATCAGCCAACCAGCGGCTCAGATGCGCCATCAACCGAAGATGACCGGCCGGCGAACTCGAGGAATAGCCCAGCCTCGACAGCTCCTCACGAAAGCTGCCCGCATAAGCCTCCAACGGGCCAGGAACTTGAACACGCGCTGGTGACGGCCTGTTCATGATCACGCCTCCTCCACCGAGGCACCCTGCCCCGATAGAAGAAGAATCGACCCAACACTCGCCCGGATTATGCCGAACGATCTACACCACCCAGCCCGTTGACCAGCTCGGACATGCGCTCCACGATGTCAACTCGGCATAATCCGGTGCTCGGCATAGTCCCGTCTATGCCGAATTCGGCATAGCGTGGAGATTGTCACGCCGGGATCTGTGGGAGCCGGAGGGTGAAATTCCCTCCGGCTACCCGACAACTGCTGAATGGCTGCTGCTCGGCTCGGCGGCGGCGGCGGTCGGTGGTGGTTCATCATCATCAGTAGAAGTTGCTGGTAGTTGTCGACGTGCAGGAAAGATCGACAAGACACGCCTGGCTAGATTGACCAAATTTCGGCGTGTCGCAGCGGCTTGTCAAAGTAGGTGGTTCATGGGCGGACACTTGTGTCGGCATTTGACCTCTCATGGTTTGCGCCGTTAGTGGCATCCGGGTTCTAGAATGGAAAGCCATGATCAGAATCGCTCTTGCGGCCGGAATCGCTTGCACGACAATGGTTTGCGCGCCAAGCGCGGTGCCTACCTGCAGGGTCTGGGGCCGTTCGTCGGGCAATGGGGTGGTGCCTATAGATATGGCCTGACGATCTCCCCCGACGGTAGCGGCCGTTATAGCGGTCCGGACTTCACGAAGTGCCCGGCGTGCTCCATGTCCGATGTGCCCGCGCGCGGCCACTATTGATTTCGTCTTGGCCTCCGTCTCAGGCACTACGGCTACGGCACCGTCACCGCAATGTCCGATCCACACGACACCACCGCGGCCGTGGGCGATGTGGTCACAGCCACGATCAACCCAGGCTTGCTCGGCAAAGGTCAGGTCCCTTTGACCGGGCTTACACGCTCGCGTTTGCACCGAATCACTTCGGAGCCGCAGCCCTTGAGCTCCGCCGGTTATGAGAACAACTTGATCTTCGTAGCGGTTCACGGTGCTGCTGTGGACGGTCGTGTGGTTGCGATGGTGGGGGTCGATTCGCGTTGGAGGAAGGCGGTAAGCGCCGCGGGCACGTCGTTGGCGTTCCAATGGGCGTCGAAGACGTCCAGTTCCCTGGCGAGCCCGTGCTCGGCGTCCATAGTGGTCAGATCGAACAGCAGCGACTTGAACGCTGACTGTGCGGGTCCGCTGCACTCGGCCAGTGACATCGCTACCGCTGCAACGGTGCTGGACAGTTGGTCGTCGGGTACGACGGCATGTAGCCACCCGGTGTCGGCGAGTCGCCGGGCAGGAACCAGCTGCCCGGTCAGTGCAAGCCAGCGAGCCATGGCGTCGCCGACTTTTCGTGGTAGCCGAACGCTGGATCCGCCGGCCGGCAACAGGTTGTTCCGAATATGCCCGTCACCGATCAGGGTGGACTCGGCTGCGACGGCGACATCGCACGCGAGTGCCAGTTCCAGGCCACCCGCGACGGCGTGGCCGTGAAGTGCCGCGACTATCGGCAGGGGGCTCGCCTCGAAGCGGGTGATGAGCGCTGAGACCTGACGGAGGAAGGCGATCGGACTGCCCACCTCAGCGTGTTGGCTGAGAAAGTGCTGCAGATCTGCGCCGGCGCAGAAGCTTGGTCCCGCGCCGGCCAGGACGACGCATCTTGTCGGTGGATGCTGTTCGGCATCGGTCAATGCCCGGTCCAGGGCATCGACGAGAGGGGCGTTGAGCGCGTTTCGACGGCGTGGCCGATTGAGGGTCAACGTGCGTATGGGGCCGGTCTGTTTCACCACCAGGGGCGTCGATTCGTTCACCGCGCACCGCCGTTCGCGTTCAGGTCTTCGCGGCGACGAGCACGCAGCTCGGCGCGTTGGATCTTTCCGCTCGGAGTCTTGGGGAGCCGGTCGACGAAATGAATTCGCCGTGGGTAGGCGTGTGCCGCATAGTGCGTCTTGACCCATCGCTGCAGCTCACCGATCAACTCGTCGGTGCCCACCACACCGGGGGTGGGGACGACGAATGCTTCGACTACTTCGCCTCGAACGGCGTCGGGGGCCGCGATCACGGCGCATTCGACCACGTCGGGATGTCGCAGTAGCGTGGACTCCACATCGAAGGGGCCGATGCGGTAGCCGGCCATGATGATCACGTCGTCATCACGCGCGGCGAAACGAATGATTCCATCGGCATCGATGCTGGCGACGTCACCGGTCACGAAGTACTTTCCACCGCAACGGAACCGGTCACAATCTGGGATACCGGCATAGGCGGAAAATGTCATGAACGCGCTGCCTGCGACTACGACGGCAAGTCGGCCCGTCTGCCCGCTTTCGACCGGGACGTCCTCGTCACCTCGTAAGACCGTCATCTCCCATCCCGGAAGCGCGACACCCATTGCGCCCGGAGTGATCGAACAGCGCAGCCGCGGATGATGGGGGTATCCGATCGGCATGCCGAGTTCGGTCTGTCCGTAGTGGTCGTGGACCTCCAAGCCGAGCTCGGCGCTGGCCCATTGGTTGACCTCCGGCGTCAGTGGCTCGCCGGCACTCGAAAGCCGTTGTAGGGCCAGGTTGTCGGGAATCGGTACATCGCTTGTCCGCAGTCGCGGTACACCGTCGGAGCTGCCGCATAGTCCGTCACCTGCATGTCGGCCAGAACTGCCCACGCCGTAGCGGCCGTAAAACCGCCGCGATGCAGGATCGTCGGGATTCCGGCAGCGAGGGGTGCGATGATCGCGGTGTACAGCCCGTAAGCCCATCCTGGGTCAAGGGAGCACCAAAAGGTGCTCTTTGCCGACTCCTAGTCCGAACTCGAGGTAGCTGTGCCAGCCTGCGGCATAGCGGACGGGATGTATTACACCCTTCGGTGTGCCCGTGGTTCCCGACGTGAACATGTGCACCAGCGGGCCGTCGCCGCCCACAGCCACCGATGGACCCGAATCCGCTGACACCGAAGCTAACTGGGCCTGGAGACCATCTACTCGCGTTGTACCTGCGACCAGTATCTCCCAATCCCCTTGCGGCACTTTGGACAACTGGTCTTCATCGGCGACGACAAGGACGACCGCTGCGCTGACCAATCGTGATCGAAGGGCTTCTTCTGCGAATGCGGTGAATAGCGGAACGTACACTGCGCCAACTCGCCAGATTCCGAGCAGAGTGGTAACCAGGTCAGCGCCTTTACCCATCACCGCCGCCACCCGGTCCCCCCGCCGAACCCCCTTCGCTTTCAGCAGCGCCGCGAACCGCCGGGACGAATCAGCCAGGTCCCCGTAGGTCAACGCAGTGGCATTCAGTCGTTCGTCGATCACGGTCAGCGCGACGCGTTCGACAGGGTGCCGATCACACAACAACCAGGCAACGTCGGCGTGCTGTGCCGAGTACTGGTCGAGGATCTCTGCGACGCGGGTCTGGATTTCTGTATGCATGTCCACTCCGTAAGACGAAGGTTGAGTACCTATAACTGTACTCTGGTACCCTTAATCGTACCCTAGCGGTGCCGACGATGGAAGAGGGGCGGCGAAACATCAAGAGAAGAAACGAGACCGTGTGGAACACTCGGTACCTATGACAGGCGTGAAGACGGCAGGAGATAGGTCGGTGAGAACACGCCCGCGCCAGCGTTTGAACGCCGCCCGCCGAGACGACCTTCTGGCTCGGGTGGTGGACATCTTCGTTAGCAACGGCTTTAGCTCGGTCACTGTCAGCGCACTCGCGCAGCAGCTTTGGTGCTCGAAAGCCACGCTGTACCGCGTCGCGCCCACAAAGGAGCAGCTCGTGATCCTCGCGACGAAGCAATTTTTGGGCTCGTCCGCGGAACGTATCGAAGCAAGTGTGGCTGCCGAGAGGCACCCGCGTACGCAAATGGTCACCTATCTCGGCGGTGTCGCCGATCCAAGAAGGTAGTCGTCTTGACTATCGCAGAGGACGGGAACGCCCGGGGAGCGCTTCGACGCCGCGTCCGCCGCACGCGACGCCAATGGGAATTGCTCGACCAGCTGCAGGAACTGTTCTTGGCCGAGGGATTTGCCCCGTTCACGGTGGAGGATCTGGCCGTGCGACTGCACTGCTCGAAGGCCACCCTGTACGCCTTGGCGCCGAGCAAGGAGCAGCTGGCCGTCACCGTGTTGCGGCACTACTTCGCCGGCGCGGCCGCTCGCGTCGAGGCTTCGATTGCCGGCGTCGACGACGTGCGTGAGCGCATCGGTCGCTACCTGGCAAGCGTAGGCACCGAGATGCGCATGGCGAGCCCGGACCTGATCGCCGACCTCGAGGCATTCGCTCCAACGCGTGAGATCTACGAACGCAACGCCAGGGCGGCGGCCGATCGCATCCGTGACTTCGTCGCCGAAGGCGTGTCGAACGACATCTTCGGTGACGTCGACGCCGCTTTCGTGGCAGAGGTGATCAGCGCGACGCTGGCCGCAATCCAGCGCGGCGACGTTCGCCGCCGAACCGGCCTCAGCGACGCCGAATCCTTCACCGAACTGTCGAGCCTGGTTCTGCGTGCCCTGACGACCACTACATCGGAGCAATAAGGCCGTGTCGCCGAACACACCACTTCCGCTCTTGCGGCACGGATAGCAGTACTGTAGTATCAAACTAAGTACAGTTATTGATCCGATTGATTGCGGCACCGTCAAGGTGCGAAGCCAAGATCACCCAGATCTTCGAGGGCACCAACCAGATCCAGCGCCTGGTCATCGCCCGCCCCCTCGCGACGTAACAGCGCGCAGCCTCTCGTCAACCAACAGAGAAAGTGGGCTCGGGCCTCGATGAATTCATCAGTACCGCCACCGCAGGGCCTTGCGGGCCGGCCGAGGATCCGGTTCATCGATGTATTCGGACACCGGGTCCGGGTAGCGATCTGGTCGGGGCCCGAGGGCGCAACACCGTTGCTGATGTTGAACGGCATCTGCGCTCGAATCGAGCTCATCGCGCCGCTTGCGGAAGCGGTTGCCGAGGGCAGGGAAGTCGTCTCCTACGAGTTCCCCGGCGCAGGCGAGTCCGCTCCACCGCGCCTGCCGTACACGATGTCGATGGCCGCCGCGTTCACCGCGCGGTTGTTACGCACGCTGGGGTACACGACTGTCGACGTATTAGGCGTGTCGTGGGGGGAACCCTCGCCCAGCAATTCACACTGCAGCATCGACGGCGATGCCGAAAGCTGGTGCTGGCCGCGACGTTTGCCGGCATCCCGGCAATCCCCGGGAGCCCGCGAACCCTGCGCGAACTGTGCACTCCGCGACGTTTCAACGACCCCGCTCATCGCCGGCAGATCGCGGGCGACCTGTACGGCGGCAATGCACGCGCAGGCGGCAGACTGGTCGACGACCTGGAACACCGATACGGTCGCGCGAGTCGCATCGGCTACCTGTTCCAACAGCTGGCCGTGACCGGCTGGAGTAGTCAACCCTGCCTGTGGCGGTTGCGTCAGCCCACGCTGATCATGGCCGGCGACGACGATCCGATCATCCCCTTGATCAACGCCAGATGGATGGCGACCCTGATTCCCCACGCCATCCTGCACGTGGTGCGCGACGGGCATCTGTTCTTTCTCGCCGACACAACCCAGACCAGCCGGGTGATCTCGGCCTTCCTCGATGGCAGGCCGCATCCCCCGGACGGGGGACCCGTCCCGGGTTCCGCATTCGAACACCCGTGAACACCGTTGAACAACAAGGAGAGTCGATGGACACCGATGCCGCAGAACAGGCGGTCGGCGGCGGAATCAGCACCGCCCTGGATCCGCTCAAGCTCAGAGATATCGTCGCCCTGCTCGCACGGCCGCGGGCCCTGGCTGGTGAAACACCGAAGCTGACCGCCGAGTGGGCGAAGGTGCTGCTGGGTCTGTCCGAGATCGAGATTCCCGAACGCGACGCTCGCTACCGGGATCCCGCCTGGCGGCACCCGCTGTTCCACCGACTGGCTCAGACACACATCGCGTTGACCCGGTCGATCGAGCGGATGACCGAGGACCCGGACGCAGATTGGCAGGCCAACGAACGCGCCCGGTACGTGACCAACATCCTCACCGGCGGACTGTCGCCGGCCAATTTTCTGGTGACCAACCCGGCTGCGTTGCGGCGTGCCATCGACACCGGCGGCCGCTCGGTTCTGCGCGGCACCCGCAACATGGCCCGCAATGTATTCCGCAACAACCGGATGCCGACGATGGTGGACACCAAGCCCTACCGAGTCGGCGGGAATCTCGCGTGCACCGCGGGATCGGTGGTCTACCGCGATGACATGTTCGAGGTCCTGCAGTACACCCCGACCACCGCGCAGGTTCACCAGCGCCCGCTGCTGTTCGTTCCCCCGGAACTGAATCGGTACTACGTCCTCGACCTCGCTCCGGGCAGGTCGATGGTCGAATACGCTGTCGCGCACGGTATCCAGACGTTCATGGTGGTCTGGCGCAATCCCCGCAAAGACCCGAAACTGCGGCACGGCTACTGGAGCCTCGAGGATTACCTGCAGGCGCACGTGCGTGCCTTCGACGTCGTGCGCGAGATCACCGGCGCCGAGGACATCAACCTGGTGGGGCTGTGCTCGGGGGGGGTGACCAGCGCCCTGATCCAGGCGCACCTGGCTGCCCAGGGACGGCAGGTCGTCAACTCCGCGACCTATCTGGTCACCATGCTCGACGCCCGCCAGCCGAACGGGGTGACGATGATGGCGACACCCGGTGTCGGTGCCGCCATGGCGAAAAAGGCCGCCAAGGGTGATGTCATCGACGCCCGCGCGGTTGCCCACAACTTCGCATGGATGCGGCCGACAGACCTCGTCTACAGCTATGTGGTGAACAACTGGCTGCTGGGCAACGACCCGCCGGCGTTCGACGTCCTGGCTTGGAACGACGACGCCACGAACATGTCGGCAACGTTCTCCCGTGACAGCAACGCCTTACTGGCCAGCGGCGCCCTGACCGAGCCGGACGCCGTCACCCTGCTCGGGACACCGATCGACTTGTCCCGGGTCAAGTCCGACTGCTTCGTCGTCGCGGGCCTGCGAGACCACATCACGAGATGGCGGCCCTGCTACATGACCAGCCAACTTCTCGGCGGCGACACCGAGGTGGTCGTCGTCAACAGCGGTCACATCCAGTCGTTCGTGAATCCCGTGGCCACGTCCCGCTACAAGTACTGGACCGGAACACCTGACACCGCCGATCCCGACGCCTGGCTGGAGCGGGCCGCAAAGCACGACGGCTCGTGGTGGCCACGCTGGATCGACTGGCTCATGGAGCGATCCGGACCGCACGGTAGCGCACCGGCGGCTCTGGGCAGCGCCACCCACCCCGGCCGCGAAGCCGCGCCCGGCACCTACGTCCTCGAAAAGTAAACAACCCAACCACACCATCGAAAGGCACACACCACCATGACCGAAACCCAGGAACGTCCCGCGGTGAGCGCGGACACCATGACGTTCACCAAAACCATCACCGAATTCGACGTCTACTCCTTCGCCGGCATCACCGGCGACTTCTATCCCATACATATCGACGCCGTCTACGCCGCGACGCAACCCGTCGGCCAACGCGTGGCGCACGGGGTGCTGCTGATGGGCCTGATGTCGACCACCGGGGCCCGTTGGATGCTGAGCCAGTCGATCGACGGACTCTCCTACGGCTACGAGGGCGTGCGATTCATCCGACCCGTCCTGTTCGGCGACACCATCACCGTGTCCTACACGAAAGAAGGCGAATCCGAGGACGGACACAAGATCTTCGCCGCCGTGCACGCACACAACCAGAACGGCGACCTGGTCGGGGTCGCCAAGCACATCGTATGGAAGGCGTGATGATCGCCAGCAACACCACCGCAACCCAACTCGTCGAGGACCTGCTCGCCACCTTCTCCGATCCCCACGCGTGCATCGCCGAACTCCTCTGCGATCGACACCCCGCCGACGCGGTCGCCTTCACGATCGTCGAACCCGACCGCTCGGTCCGCAAGCTGACCTTCGGCGAGCTGCAGGACAGCTCCCGCCGGTTCGCCGTGGCCCTCGCCGACTTGGGCGTCGAACAAGGTGACCGCGTCGCGACGTTGATGGGGAAATCGGCGGAGTTCGTCATCGCGCTCGTCGGTATCTGGCGGCGCGGCGCCGTGCACGTCCCGCTGTTCACCGCGTTCGCGCCGCCCGCGATCGCCTACCGGCTCGACCAAAGCGCTGCAAAGCTGATCGTCACCGACTTCTCCCAACGGAACAAGCTCGACCCCGGCGACGACATCCCGCAGGCCCCGCCGTGGACGGTCATCGTTGCCGGCGGAGAGCCGGTGGGAGAGAACCACTTCACGAGCTTGCTCGCCGCGTCCGACCCGCACGACCCACGCGGTGACGCCGTCGCGGTCGGTGGCGCCGCCGAATTCGGCCGGCTCTTCACCAGCGGAACCACCGGAAACCCCAAGGGCGTCCCCATCCCGGTCAAAGCGATCGCGTCGTTTCTGACCTACTTCCGGCTCGGCCTCGGGGTACGCGACGACGACGTGTTCTGGAACGCCGCCGACCCCGGTTGGGGGTTCGGCCTCTACTACGGGATCATCGCCCCGCTCGCCGCCGGCCACGCCAACATCCTGCTGCACGCCGGCTTCTCCCCGGAGCTCACCTACTGGGTGCTGTCCAGGCTGCGGGTCACCAACTTCGCGGCAGCCCCCACCATGTACCGCGTGCTGCGCAGCAGCGATCTTCCGGTCCCGACGGACCTCGCGCTGCAACGCTGCTCCGCCGCCGGGGAACCCCTCAACCCAGAGGTCATCTCCTGGTCGCAGGACGTGCTCGGTGTCCCCGTCCATGACACCTACGGGCAGACCGAGCACGGGATGTGCATCGTCAACGGCTGGCATCCCGACATCGCGCGACCACTCAAGCCCGGCTCCATGGGGCATCCCATGCCCGGCTGGCAGACCGAGGTCTTCCTCGACGAGCGTGACGAGGTGGCTCCGCCCGGAACTGCCGGTCGCGTGGTCATCGACGTGGCAACAGCCCGCTCATGTGGTTCACCCAGTACGTAGACGCGCCCGCTAAGACAGCCGAACGATTCAGCTCCGATCGTCGCTGGTTCTACACCGGAGACGCCGGGAGCCGAGACGCAGAGGGCTACTTCACCTTCTCCGCACGCGACGACGACGTCATCATCATCATGGCCGGCTACCGCATCGGACCGATCGAAGTCGAGAACGTCCTCCTCGCCCATCCCGGCGTGGCCGAGGCCGCCGTGATCGGCGTGCCCGACGAACTGCGTGGGGAATCACTCGAAGCATTCGTCGTGCTACGCGCCGGCGAAACCCGCTCCGACCAGCTCGCAAAAGAATTGCAGCAGTGGGTGAAACGGAACTTCGCGGCACATGCCTTCCCGCGGATCGTGCACTTCGAGGAAAACCTGCCCACCACGCCCAGCGGCAAGATCCAGCGGGGCGTCCTACGGAAGCGGCGACAAGCCGAGGTGCTCGCCGCCCGAGAAACACAAAACCAGCCCTGATCGCAGCCAACAACGGACTCGCACGGTCGCTCAGGACGAACGTCCACGCCATCGATGACCCGTCTCCGGCGACGAGCGGGAATGAGAACGGTCTTCGTCGGCAGCATGGGCAATCGCGACCACATGAAATGGCGAATCGGATGCTCCAGACGTTCATGTGGTTTTAATCAAAGCGCCGGCGGTGGAGATGACTCCGCGCCGGTGATCTTGAAAAATAGCCTCTGGCGTAGGGCGGGGGGCTCGAACCCGCGACCAACGGATTAACGCTCCACCGTTCGCGGTGGTTGCCAATAAATCCCGTATTTGTTTGTCCACCAACCGATTACGTTGTTCGTTAGCGACTCATGGTTGCCGTTAATTCTCGTTGCTCTCCGCTATGATGGGATACGTTGTTGTTGTACACCGGCGCGTGGCAGCCGCCAATGGCGGCAGCAATGATGGTGGTAGTAGAGGTGGCGGCTGGGGTGCTGCTGCGGCGCTCGAGCGCTCGCCGATGACGAGGGCAGGTCGGCTGCTGGTGGTAGCACATCGAGGACAACAACAGCCACCAGAGTAGGGGAAGGGCGGCGGCGGCTGACAAGACACGCCTGCCTAGATTGACAAGACCTCGGCGTGTCGCCAGGCTTGTCAAAGTAGGTGGTCCCGTGATCAACCGACCGGGGCCAGACCAGTCCCGCCTGAGTCTGCTGGACCGGTCGAGGAGGCCGCATGGCCGAGGCTCGTTAATTGTGCGGGTGTCAGCGAATGAATCACCGGTGCCCTTCGGTCAGCACGTCGAGCACGAACCGGATCCGCTCGCTGTCACGCCAATCCAGGTCGGCATCCGAAAACAGCTCGTTCACCCTATTGTTGGTGGCCAGGTACGCCTGCATCGTCCGCTTCAACAGCGGGTTGTCCGACCACGCGTGGTCGACAAAGCGCTTGTCTCCCTTGGCCGGAGCCACATCGGAGCGGCCCCGCGCGATCGCGACCAGTTCCCGCCCGAGCGTCGCCGCGCGGGAGGCCACCGTGCCCGGGTGGCGGGCCAGGCTTAGACCGAACCTGCTCCATGAAGTGTTGGGCATCATCCGCTCGGCCATCCCCAGCGCCGAACTGGTCAATATCAGATCCAGCGGCGCCGCCAGTTCCTCGGCCGCCTCGATGCTTGGCGTATCCACCGGGTTGGATGCACCCTTACTCATCTCGGCTCCCTTCGGCGTTTTTCAGACTGATTACTCAATGGTCGACGCGTCCTTGTGGACCAACTCCAACGCGGTAATGCCACCAGTCAGTCAAGGTCATCGAACGAAAACTGCTCGCGCAGCAGGCGTTTAAGGGCCTTGCCGGCCGGGTTTCGCGGAATGTCATCGACGAACAGAACCCGCTTGGGCAGTTTGAAGCGGGCCAGCCGGCCCCTGCAGTGGGTCAACACCCCGGCTTCCTCGAGGTCGGGATCGGCGCGGACAACCACCGCCACCGGCGACTCGCCCCACTTGACCGAGGGCACGCCCAGCACCGCGGCATCGGCGATACCGGTGTGAGAGAGCAGCGCGTTTTCGATCTCGGACGGATAAACGTTCTCCCCGCCGGAGATGATCATGTCCTTGATCCGGTCCTGGATGTAAATGAAGCCCTCGGCATCGCGGACGGCTATGTCGCCACTGTGCAACCAGCCGTCGGTGATCGTTTCCGCTGTCGCCGCCGGGCGGTTCCAGTAACCGGCCATGACGTGGGGGCCGCGCACCAGCACCTCGCCGGGAACGCCTGGTCTGACGTCGGCGCCCTCCTGGTCGACGATCCGCACATCCGTGTGGAAGAACGCCTTGCCCGTCGAACCGATGTGGGACAGCGCCTCGTCGGGGCTGATCACACAAGCCGGCCCGCATGACTCGGTGAGTCCGTAGGCCTGGTGTACCTCCAAGCCGAGGCCTGCGTAGGTTTCGATCAACGACGGCGGCACGGGGCCCCCGGCGGTCATGATCCAGCGCAGCTGCAACGACTTGTCCAGCGCGGGATCGTACGTCGGCAACATCATGTTCAGCATCGCCGGCACGGCCAGCGTGGTCGTGGCCCGTTCATCGATGAGCAGATCCCAGATCCGTTTCGCGTCGAAGTGGCGCATCAGGATCATCGTCACGCCGCGGTAGATGCAGCACGCCATGGGCGTTAGTGCCGCGACGTGAAACAGCGGCAACGAGATCAGGTATCGGTCACGAAACCGGATGTCGACGCTGGCCAATAGGGTGAGTACGGCCCACTGCAGGCTGTCATGGGTGTGCAGCACACCTTTCGGCAGCCCGGTGGTGCCGGACGTGTACATGATGAACAGCGGGTCGTCACCGCCGGCGTCGACCACCGCCGGATCCGCCGGTGCGCCCTCGACAAGCGCATCGACGTCCAGCGCCCACGCGGGCGTATCCGCGCCGACGCGCAACCAGTGGGTTACCGGCGTGCCGTCAGTGTCGATATCGCCGCCGCGGCCGTAGAGATCGTCGACGACGGCGTCGTACTCGGCGTCGAAGACGAGCGCCGTCGCTCCGGAATCGCGCAGCATGAACGCGAGCTCGCTGGCGACCAATCGGCAGTTCAACACGACGACCACGAGCCCGGCCCGGGCCGCGCCGTAAAAGGTTTCCACAAAGGGGTGGCCGTTGGGCAGCAGCACGGCGACCCGGTCGCCCTTCTTCAGCCCCAGCCCGACCAGCAGATGAGCGGTCCGGTCGGCCCGCGCGTCGAGTTCACTGAACGTGAAGCGCCGGCCAGTCGCGTCGTCGACCAGCGCTTCCAGCCCCGGATTCAACTCGGCCCGCTTGGACAGATGCGATCCAACATTCGTCAATGGCTTCATCGCAACCTAACCACTGATCTCGAGGATCTGTTTGCCGGTGTTGGCGCCAGCGAACAGGCGGGCCAGGGTTTTCGGGAAATCGAGAATCGAACCGCGCTCGATGTCAACGGCATTGGCGATCTTGCCGTCAGCCAGCCAGATGGACATGTCCTCGATGGCCTCGGAATACCGCGAGGCGTAGTCGAAGACGACGAAACCCTCCATCCGCGAACGTGTAACCAGCAGCGACAGATAGTTCTTCGGCCCCTGGGGACCGCTCTCGGAGTTGTACTGCGAGACCGCACCGCAGAGCACGACACGGGCGTGCCGGGCGAGCCGGATCAGGACGTCGTCGAGGATGGGTCCGCCGACGTTGTCGAAGAACACGTCCACACCGTCGGGTGCATACTGTCGCACCGACTTCCGCACGGATTCGGACTTGTAATCAATCGCGTGGTCGAAGCCCAGCTGCTCGACAAGATAGCGGCATTTCTGCTCGCCGCCGGCGATACCGATCGCGCGTCCGCCCTTGGCTTTGGCGATTTGTCCGACCGCGCTACCGACGGCGCCCGCGGCGCGGGATACCACGACGGTCTGCCCGGGCCGGAACCCGCCGACGTCCAAAAGGCCGAAATAGGCCGTCATGCCGGTCATGCCCAGCACGCCCAGATAGGCGCTGAGGGGTACATCCACTTTCGGGTCGATTCGGTACACACCGGCCCCGGTGCTCAGCGCGTATTCCTGCACCCCGAATTCGCCGGTGACCAGATCGCCGGCCGCGTATTGGGGGTGATTGGATTCAATGACTCGCCCGGTGGCGAAAGCTCGCATTACAGCCCCGATTTCAACGGGCGGGATGTAGGACTTCGCGGCGTCCATCCAGCCCCGCATCGCGGGATCGATCGACAGCTGAAGAACCTTGACGACGAATTCGCCGTCACCGGCGTGCGGGACAGGCTCTTCGACCAGGTCCCAGTCGCTCTCTGTCGCAGCCCCCACGGGTCGGCGCGCAAGACGAAGCTGCCTGTTGTTCGCGCTCATTGGCCGCTGAACCTCGCTTCGCGTCGCTCGATGAACGACTGCAGGCCCTCCTGCCCATCGCGGGAGTGCAGCAGCCGGGCCATCTCCGGCTCGAGAGCGGCATACGCGGCCGGCTCACCTTCAACGCGGGCGCGGTGGGCCGACTCCAAGGTCGCCTTCACGCCCAGCGGCGCGGCCTTGGTGGCGATGTAGTCGGCGATTTCGATGGCGCGATCGAGCTGGCGGCCCGGCTCGACCACTTCCTGGACCAGTCCGATGCGCAGCGCTTCCTGCGCGTCGAAGGGCTCACCGGTGAGCAGCCAGCGCATCGCGTTGCCCCAGCCGGCGTCGCGGGGAAGGCGGATGGTGGCGCCGCCGAAAGCATAGATTCCGCGGTTGATCTCCATTTGGGAGAACCGCGAATCCGCCGAGGCGATCCGGATATCGGCGGCCAGCAGCAGCTCGATCGCCAGCGTCATGACCCAGCCGTGCACCGCCATCACGATCGGGGTGGTCCAGGTGCCGGTCTTGCGCCATGGGTCACGCAGTCCGGGCCTCGAGAAATCGAGGATTCCTTCTTCGACCTTGGGTCCGACCTCCTCGAGGTCCAGCCCTCCGGTGAAGTGTTTTCCGTGCCCAAAAACCACCCCGCACCGGATGTCCGGGTCGTTTTCGACCCGGTAGTACGCACGGGCCAGCTGGTCGATCAGATCGACGTTGAAGGCGTTGTACTTCTTCGGCCGGTTCAGGCCGATCAACAAAAGGTGGCCACGTTTCTCCACGGTCACCGCGGGTCCGGCGTCGGCGGAGCTGTCATCGACAGCGGCCTGCCCTGCGGCGTTGCTCATCTTTGTCTCCCTTCGGGTGTGTGGGCTTAGGCCCGCTAGATTAGTTGCAAATTGCTACTAATGGAAGCCCCAATCCTGCGGACCAACGACACCTTAGGCTGGTTCGTCCAGATGAAGTGGCCTCAATGATGTCGCGATTGCGCGGGCCAGGTGCTGTTAACCTGCTTAGCCACAACAGTTTTAGAGGCGGTCTGCGGCCTTTGGACTGCCGGGTAGGGCTCAACTGACAACACGCGCAATCGTCCGTTGGCACGTCCCACAGGCGCGCTGTGATTATGACAACAACAGTTTCAATCAGCACGAATCCTGTCGGGTACATCAGTGTTTGACTGGCTGCGATACGTCGCTAACCAGCTGATTCTCGTACATCAGCCCCCGTGAGGCCGAAAATCATCAGCCAACGCGCCCGGATCGGCCAATAGCCGTCGATAGCAATTTGCAACTAACCGCTCTATGCTGCTACAGCATGAAGCATGAGGAGCTGCGCGAAGAGAACTGCGCCATCGCACGATCGTCGGCGGTGCTCGGTGAGCGATGGGTGTGGCCGATATTGCGGCAATCGTTCAACGGGGCACGGCGGTTCGAAGAGTTTCAGCGTGGGATCGGCCTGGCACGAAACATACTCGCAGACAGACTCAACCTGCTTGTTAGTGAGGGCATCCTGGTGCGCAAGCCCGACGAGACGGGGGGCTCCCGGCAGGAATATCGCCTCACCGCCAAGGGGCACGCCCTCTTCCCCATCTACGTTGCAATCATGCAGTGGGGCAACGAATGGACCGGCCTGCCGGCACCACCAGTCGACCTGCTGCACAAACCCTGTGGCCATCGGACCACCGCGCGCGTGGTCTGCGCGGAATGCGGAGATGAAATCACCGATCATGACACCGAACCCGTGGTGGGGCGGGGCCTAATAATGGGTCGCCACTGACTTCCGAGCGAATCGTTTCACCAGCCGGCCGCTCGACCTTGATCGCCACCTCCTGCGTTTTGGGGGACTGCTCGACCGGGTCACCAAACGCCTCCTGGCTGGCGGAAAAGTCTGGGCCCGGTGACCCGGACGAGCTGGCAGCGGTGGTGGTATTTCTCGCCAGCCCCGCCGCGAGCTACATCACCGGAGCGACGCTGGTCGTCGACGGCGGCCTCACCGTCTCTTGATTACGTTTTGAAAAGCAACTAGCTTCGCGCTATCGTTCGACGCGTGCGGCACTCCGACCTGCTTCAGGAGAATTGCGCGATCGCCCGCTCCGCGGGCATCGTCGGCGAACGCTGGGTATGGCTCGCCTATGGGTCGCCATGATCGAAACGAAATCCCAACTGTTCCAAAGTTTTCCGCTGCCCGCCTGGCGGGCGGGCTGGTAGAGCGAGGTACGAAAACTAAGTGCCGGAAATGAGAACTCGTCACCTAGTTGGCTTACCGGCTGAAAGACTACGGCCATCAACACCATCCGACACCCGAGGCGCCGCTGGAAGAGATCGGCGGCGTCGAGGTGCAAGTGGGCCTTGTCCGAACCGGGCAGCCAACCAGGTGGCCAGCGCACGAACCTGGATATGCGCGGCCACAGCGCCGTGAATCACGTTGGGCGAGGCCAAAATGAGAGCGCGTCTGCTCGTTCTCGCGGCATCGGTGTTCGCCATTTTGGCAGGAGTTCTGGCCTGGGCGCTCAATGCGCCCTCCGTCAACCACTGGCTGGCCGTGCACACGGGAATTGTCCACATGTCCGGTCCCTACTATGCCTTCTGGTCCGGGTTCGGTTCTGACATCGCTGAGTTCAGCCTCGTCGGCACGGCCGTGGCTGGCGTGTACCAGCTCAGCCGCAAGTTCAACTGCCATCAGCGCCGCTGCTGGCGCATCGGCACCCACCCTGCGGCCGGCGGCCAGTTCCTGCTGTGCTCCCGCCATCACCCTGACTACCAAGGAAAGAAGCCGACCCGCGAGCTGATCGAACAGCTGCACCGCCTGCACATCGAGCGCGAGGAAGCACGAATGCCCCGAGCGCGGCAGTCGTAGACCTGACCGAACGGAAACCCGCGCACCGCTTGCCCGCATTGCCGTTAATCACGGCACGCGACGAACATGCTGCGCGCGTGCAAAGAGCAGTCTGCCACTAATTCAATCCAGTAAGTAGTGGTAACGCGTTTCGCTGGTCACCGCGAGTGTTCAACCGACGTGTGCCCGTGCGAGACGTTCACAGACGCGCAGGTCGTTCATCGTCGCGCGCAATGTGTGGTCCCAAAATGGTCCCCAGGGCTACTCAAAGCACGCGTCAAGTGGTGGGTAGCCGCGCACCATAGAGATGGCGGTTTCGGCGGCTAATGATTCGATGAGCTTGCCGGCGAGGTACGTCGCACGCTTGTTTGTGGGTTTGTGACAGTCTCTTCACAATTGAAGGCGCTCGATGCTCAGGCTCGCCGGCTAACCAGGAAACACGAACTCGTCGATGAGCGTGTTGACGGCTGACGGATGCTCCACCGCGGCCAGGTGGGCGAGGCCTGCCAGTACTGCCATGGCGGCCCCGAGGTCAACGGAAGGATATCCGAGATGCCGCCTCGACCTCGGCTCGCCGCTGTCGCCGAAGTTCGGCGCGTTGAACCTTGCCGCTCGGTGTCTTGGGCAGTGCCCCAACGAAGTGGACCCTTCGCGGGTATGCGTGCGCGGCGTACTTCTGCTTCACCCACGCCTGCAGTTCGCTCACCAAGTCGGTATCGCCGACGATCCCGTTCTTGAGGACGACGAACGCTTCGACCACCTCGCCGCGGACACGGTCCGGGACAGGTATGACCGCGCACTCGTCAACCGAGGGGTGTCGCACCAGGATCGACTCGACGTCGAAGGGGCC
>Ga0209040_10000956_pt1 | contig 22548 bp, 24 predicted proteins | sample BogFormECP12_OM3_FD_188240 | JGI IMG/M metagenome (GOLD analysis project Ga0209040, IMG submission 188240) | Bog forest soil microbial communities from Calvert Island, British Columbia, Canada - ECP12_OM3 (SPAdes) (version 2) | ecosystem: Environmental > Aquatic > Freshwater > Wetlands > Bog ... | reverse complement strand
TGGATCGCTTTCGCCTACTTTCTCGACGCTGACCAGAGGCATCAGCCCCAGGTTCTTTGTGAAGGCATCCATCTTCAGCACGTCTTTGATGTTGCGGGCGAGCGGCATGGGGACGCCGGCTTTCTCACCGGCTTCTTCAAGTTCCTCGCCGTTCCACTCTTTCACCGCGTCGCGTAGCGCTTCATACAAGCCACCCTTGGGTTTAAGGAGATCGAGTGCGCGCTGGCGTAAAGCGGGATAGGGCTCGGCAAGCATAATCCATTTGCCGTCCCTGATGGGAACAATATCGGGACCGCCGGAAAATGGGCTGAATGGGTCCGTGCGTCCGGGGAATCCATTGACTAGTTCCCACTTTCCCTCGAGGAACGGTGTGAGGCGCCGCAACGCCTTTCGCACGTCGACGTGAATGTCCTGCCCCTCGCCGGTACGTTCCTTCCATATCTTTGCGATCAGGATCGCCTTGGCGGCCAGCGAGATTGCGCTGATAGATCCATATGGCAATCGGTCCGGCGTGATGGGATCAGCGCCGTAATAGGTGACCTTACCTCCGGAATCGGAAGTTGTTGCCCCTAAGCTTTGTAGCAAGGATTCAACATGTGCAGGCACGTCTATCGTGCTGCCCTGTAAGGGATTGTCGTAGTTCTCGATTATGGCTTTCGCCAGCTTTTCTGCCGCATTCACAGTCCGTCTCCTCTTCTGTCGAAAATTGACGTGCACTCAACTGAGCCGTGTACGTCGACATAGCCCCGGTCTTCACCACAATCGGGAGAAAATCCGACGAGGGCAATGTCCTACGCACCAACGATCGGCCGCTGTTGTTGTGTCAGGTCACATCGGGCTACCCCGCCGCCGGTTCGTTGCTAACTTGCCCTCCGTGAGGGCGGTGGTACCCAGGCTTGCAATGCTCTGCGCCCAATCAATTGGCAACGATGGGTATAGGCCAATTGCCTTGCGGCAGTAGTGAACTCCTGGTTGCTCACGACAAGGCTCCTGGTGCAGCCATGGTGCAGCGCACCCGAGACCACCTGCTGGACGGCCGCAACACCGACCGATTTGCCGTGGCGCTTGCACTGGATCGCCACGGACTGGCCGTCCTTTTCGGCGATCAAGTCGACGCCGTAGTCACCGACCGCCGGGGTGAATCTGACCTGCCAGCCCGCACGGCGCAGGCGGGCGGCGACGTAGCCCTCAAACTCCACCCCACTCATGCCATCAATTGCCGTCATGCCGGCGCGTGGGCGCTCACGCCGCAGCAACAGCGCCAAGAGCACGCCGAAGACGGCTCCCGCCAAGCCCAACCAGACGTTGCGGCCGATGACGCCGACGATGAGCCCGAAGTAAAGCGGGAGAAAGATCAAGGCAATGTTCATGCCAGGAGTAGGTCCGGTTAGCGCGGGAAGCGGGTGTTTGCGGAGGTGACCAGGAACGCCCTGTGCATGGGCCGATAATAAGGATCGGCAACGACAAGTTCGGGCTGCGCGACGCGCAACGGCATGTCGTGGAGGCGATCAAATCTTGGCCTTCAAGAGCCGCTGCCGTAGCCACGGCGCCGGCTCCCAGCACTCCTTGCTTTCTGAGAAATCCTTAGGGATGGTTAAGCGGTTACTCATCTGCGTCACCGCCATCGAGGGACCGATCGGTCAGGACATCGAGAATCTGTTGGAGCTGACTGGCATTCAGCAGGACGTTCTCGATCCCATTTTTGGGCTAATCGGGCCACTCGGCGGATTGTTGACCAGTTGACCAGCCTGGCGCTGCTCAACTGATCCGCGAGTAGGGTCAAGGATCAAGTCGGCGGGGGGCCGTGCGCGGTTTCGCCGATCGCCAGACCTTGACACGGCAGCGCACGACTGCTTTGGAGGAGTTCGTTTTTGGAGTGTCGATGGCACCGTCGACAGTCCGAATGGTGCTGGTCGAAGGGGAAAACGGTGAGGGCGCCACCGTCGACCAGGACGCTTTCCCGGTCATCACGGCAGCCGCTACCGGCAACGCTGCAACCTCGTGCGCGACCGATCAGGTTTTGGCGGCGATCCTGGGCACTCGACAAGGTGCCGCCGAAAGCGGTTATCGGCTGGCATCGACCGGTGTGACCTGGGTGGATCCCTTCGAGGCCGCTGCCTTGCGGGATGCGTTGGCTGCTCACCGGGTGGAAAACATCATGCTGGTCTCGGCCTTTCTGTCCGCGGCCGCGTTGGCTCAGGCATATGGCACCAGCATCGGCTACGCCCACACCGGGTTGCTGTTCATCGAGCCGGACTGCGCGACGCTGGCTGTCGTCGACTCAGGGGACGGCTCGATCACCGATGTGCGCCGAGCTTCGCTGCCGAATGATGACGCGGATGCGGTGGCTGAGCTCACCGCGATGGCCGCCGGCGCGAGCCGGCTGGAACCACATCCACAGGGCCTGTTCGTGGTGGGTTCCAGCGGAGTTGACGTCGCGATGATCAAGGCGGAGCTCGACGCCGCGACTCCGCTGACCGTCAGCGTGCCCACCGAGCCGGAATCGGCGCTGGCTCGCGGTGCGGCGCTGGCATCCGCGCATGCGCCGCTTTTCGATTGGTCAACCTCCGCCTTGGCGTATGCCCAAGATCCCGGCACCGGAGCGGCGGAGCCGGTCATGCCGGTTTACGACGGCGCGGACAGCCAACGACGCGCGTACAGCGCTGCGCCGGGCGAGGCCAACTTCTATACAGCGGTCGGGGACGCTGAGTTCTTGGCCGAGGAAACCGAGCCGGGCCGTCGACCGTTCCTGGTTGCCCTCGGCGTACTGATGGTCTTCGTTTTCGGTGTTGCGGCGCTGACGATCTCGTTGGCGCTCGACATCCGTCCCTCGGTCAGTAGCCGGCCCAGCCTTGGGAAAAGTGTGGTGGTTCCGGCCAAGCCGGCGCCACTACCGGCGCAGGCCCCGGCCGCTCCGGCCCTGGCCCCGGCCGTTCCGGCACCTGCTCCGGTCGCTCCGGCCCCGCCGGCCGTTGTGCCGGTGATACCAGTGCCGGTTGCGCCGCTACCAATGCCCCGGCCAGGCCCGCTGGCTCCCGGGCCGCCGCCCCCGATGCCCGGGCCCCGACCGTGGGCCCCAGGTCTCCGGCCGGGGCCGCCGGGTCCTGGTCCCATGCCGGGCATCCCGCACGGCCCTGGTCCTGGGCTCCCGCACTTTCCGGGTCTCCCGGGCTTCCACCTGTGACCGCGCGGGTCTAGACCGTCACATCGCTGCGCGGATTCGGCCGAATCTGCTCCACGCCAGGGCTTTAATAGAGCGATGGACCTGATGAGCCCCACCGACTCGGTGTTTCTGCTGACGGAATCGCGCGAGCACCCCATGCACGTCGGCGGCTTGCAACTGTTCGAGCCGCCGGAGGGCGCCGGGCCGGAGTTCGTCCGGGAAGCCGCCGCCGCTCTGGCCGCCAACCGCGAATTCCAACCCACCTTTCGCAAGCGACCCGCCTGGGTCGTCGGCGGACTCGCCAACGTTGCGTGGGCTTACGACGATGCGGATGACGTCGACATCGACTATCACCTGCGGCGCTCGGCGCTGGCGTCGCCGGGACGGGTCCGTGAGTTGCTCGAGCTGACCTCGCGACTGCACAGCAGCCTGCTCGACCGGCATCGCCCGCTGTGGGAGGCCTACTTCGTCGAGGGACTGAACGACGGCCGGTTCGCCCTTTACAGCAAGTTTCACCACTCGTTGATCGATGGCGTCTCCGCGCTGAAACTGATGCAGCGCACGCTGTCGACCGATGCGGATGATCCGGAGCTGCGGGCGATTTGGAGTCTTCCTCGGCGTCATCGCGATTCGGCCGACCGGTCTCGGTGGCAGACGCTCAGGCAGCTTGCAGGATCTGTTGCGGCGTTTGGTCCCTCGACCTGGTCGCTGGCCCGGGCAGCGCTGGTGGAACAGCAACTGACCTTGCCGTTCGGCGCACCGCGCACCATGCTCAACGTTCCCATCGGCGGTGCGCGGCGAGTGGCCGCCCAGTCGTGGTCGCTGGACCGGATCAAAAGCATCAAGCAGGCCGCTGGGGTGACCGTCAACGATGTCGTCCTCGCGATGTGTTCCGGTGCGCTGCGCTACTACCTGTTCGAGCAACATGCGCTGCCGGACACTCCGCTGGTCGCGATGGTCCCGGTGAGCCTCCGGACTAAAGAGGAGGCCGACAGCGGCGGCAACATGGTCGGCAGCATCCTGTGCAATCTGGCCACCGACGTCGAGGATCCGGCGACGCGGCTCGAGACGATCAGCGACTCGATGCGTGGTAACAAGAAGGTGTTCTCCGAACTGCCTCGGCTACAAGCATTTGCGTTGTCGGTCTTCCTCATCGCACCGCTGGGCCTCTCCGCGTTGCCGGGCTTCGTCTCGTCGGCGCCGCCGCCGTTCAATATCGTCATCTCCAACGTGCCGGGGCCAACCGAGCCGATGTACTGGGGCGGCGCGCGGCTCGACGGCAACTATCCGCTGTCGATCGCGCTGGACGGGCAGGCGTTGAACATCACCATGACCAACAACGCCGGCAATATCGATTTCGGCCTGGTCGGGTGCAGGCGAAGTGTGCCGCATCTGCAGCGACTGCTGGGTCATCTGGAAAGCTCGCTGAAAGACTTGGAACGCGCGACGGGAGTTTGACCGGCGACGATGCAGAGCGCCAGCGCGATGAGGTGGGGGTCCCCCCAGCCGCGGAGCGGCGAGGGGGCGAGCCGGGCAATCCGGCTCAGCCGGCGATGCCCAAGCTGAGCGCGGGGCTGCTGCTGTATCGGGTGCGCGACGGCGTCGTCGAAGTCCTGATCGGACATCCGGGTGGGCCGTTTTGGGCCCGCAAGGATGACGGCGCCTGGTCGATCCTCAAGGGTGAGTATACCGACGGCGAAGACCCGTGGGCAGCCGCACAGCGCGAATTCGAAGAGGAGGTAGGGCTGGCACCGCCGACCGGCCCGCGGATCGACCTTGGTTCGGTCAAGCAGCCCAGCGGCAAGGTGCTCACCGTGTTCGCCGTGCGCGGAGATTTGGATATCGCCAGCGCCCATAGCAATACCTTCGAACTCGAATGGCCCAAAGGATCCGGGCGGATGCAGGCCTTCCCCGAGGTCGACCGGGTGGGCTGGTTCCCGGTGGCGCAGGCCAAGACCAAGCTTCTCAAAGGCCACCATGCCTTTCTGGATCGATTGATGGCAAACTCCACCCTGGCCGGTTTGCGGCAAGGTGAATGAACATGTCGTATGTTCACACTCATGCAGACGCTGCGAACACCTGACGACCGGTTCACGGACTTGCCCGAATTCCCCTATACCCCAAGGTATTCTGAAGTTTCTGACGACGACGGCGGGTCGCTGCGGATGGCCTGGGTGGAAGAGGGGCCACACGACGCTGACCCGGTGGTCATGCTGCACGGCGAGCCGTCGTGGTCCTTTCTGTACCGCAAGATGATTCCTGCGCTGACCGCGGCGGGGTATCGCGTTGTCTGCCCGGACCTGGTCGGGTTCGGTCGTTCCGACAAGCCGGCGCGCCGAGAGGACCACACCTACGCACGCCACGTCGAGTGGGTGCGGGCACTGGCGTTCGACATTTTGGACCTGCATCGGGTCACCCTGGTCGGGCAGGACTGGGGCGGATTGATCGGATTGCGGTTGGCCGCAGAGCATCCCGAACGCTTCGGCAGGCTCGTCGTCGCCAACACCGGCCTGCCCACCGGCGATATCCCGATGCCGAAAATCTGGTGGCGATTCCGCGAGGCGATCCAGGGGGCACCATCGATCGATGTCGGCCGGTTTGTGCAGGGCGGCTGCCGCCGGCCGATGAGCGACGAGGTGCGCGCGGCCTACGATGCGCCATTCCCCGACGACACCTACTGCGCTGCACCGCGGGCCATGCCCGGGTTGGTGCCGACGTCACCGGATGACCCGGCGGCACCGGCCAACCGCTCGGCATGGGCGAAGCTGTGCGCGAGTTCGACGCCGATGTTGGTCGCTTTCAGCGACGGGGACCCGATCACCGGCGGAATGGCGCCGATCTTTCAGCGCGAAATGCCCGGCGCGCAGGGGATTGAGCACCCGGTCGTGCACGATGCCGGGCACTTCCTCCAAGAAGACGCCGGGGAAGAACTCGCCGGCCATATCGTCGAATTCCTGCGCAGCTGACCGGCGTCAGCAGGACACGCGCAGCTCGAATGGCGCCGTCGTCCGTTCGGTCGCCTTGACGCCGGCGAAGCCGACCGCGGTACCGGCAATGCGATAGGTGGGACCGGTCATAGCAACCGCTGCCTCGCCTTGCTGATGGCGCTCGTAGCTGCCGGTGAAGCCGTCGAAATTCTGGAACCGCACGAATTCGGCGACCAGCTTTTTCGCGTTGGAGAGCATCACGGTCACACCCGAGGCCTCGTCGCCAGTCTTGATGGTCCGCAGCCAATTAATGGACTCACATTGCACCGCATTGGTGGCCCGCGTGGTGCTGCCGTTGACGCTGAGTTCGGCAGTGCCGGGCGGCAACGTCCCGGGTGCCGGCTTGATCGCTGGGTGCGATGAGCACCCGGCAACGCCGATCATCACGACAGCGACCGCGACGACAACCGACTTACCGTTCACAACGATCCCCCTGCTCGCGATCCTTAAGGCGAATCTAGCGGGTTGACGTCGCGAAACGGCAACCATCTTTCGAACGCCTGCACAATGTGTGCATGACGAGTGTGTCGAGTGTCGCCGAGCCGCAGGCACTTCTGCTGCAACTATTGGACCAGGCCAACCGGGCCGACCCGTACCCGGTGTACAAGCAGTTCCGTGACCGCGGCCCAATGCAGCTGCCGGAAGCCAACCTCACCGTGTTTTCGGCCTATCGGGACTGCGACGAGGCGCTGCGGCACCCGTCGTCCTCGGCCGACCGGCTCAAGTCGACGGTCGCGCAACGCATGCTCGCTGACGGCACGATCGTGCGCCCGCCGGGACCTCCCGGTTTCCTGTTTCTCGATCCGCCTGATCACACCCGACTGCGCAAACTGGTCAGCAAGGCGTTCGTGCCCAAGGTCGTCAATGAGCTGCAACCGGACATCGCCGAGTTGGTCGACGGACTCCTCGACCGCATCGCCGAGCGGGGCCGGTTCGACGTCGTCAGTGATCTGGCCTACCCGCTGCCGGTGGCGGTCATCTGCCGGCTGCTGGGGGTTCCGCTCGAGGACGAGCCGGAGTTCAGTCGCGCATCGGCGCTGCTGGCGCAGGCGCTGGACCCGTTCTTCACGATCACCGGCGAGCCGTCGCAGGGCATGGAGGAGCGCATTCAGGCTGGTCAGTGGCTGCGAGGATACCTGCACGAGCTGATCGGACAGCGCCGCTCGCAACCCGGTGACGATCTGATGTCGCGGTTGATCGCAGTGGAGGAGTCCGGCGATCAGCTGACCGAGGATGAGATCGTCTCGACGTGCAGCCTGCTGCTGATCGCCGGACACGAGACCACCGTGAACCTGATCGCCAACGCGATCTTGGCGATGTTGCGCCATCCCAGGCAATGGGCCGCGCTGGGCGCCGACGCAGATCGCGCGCCGATGGTCATCGAGGAAACACTGCGCTACGACCCGCCCGTGCAATTGGTAGCCCGAATCGCCACCGACGAGATGACGATTGGGGATACCACGGTCGTCAAGAGCGATTCAATGCTGCTGCTGCTGGCCGCAGCTCAGCATGACCCCGCCGAGTTCGAGCGGCCGGAGACCTTCGACCCGGATCGAAACGGTTTCCGGCACTTGGCATTCGGACGAGGTCTGCACTATTGCCTGGGCGCTCCGCTCGCTCGGCTGGAGGCCGCGGTCGCGCTGTCGGCGGTCACGGCGCGCTTCCCCGAAGCGCATCTGGACGGTGAGCCGGTCTATAAGCGAAATGTCACGCTGCGCGGGTTGTCGACGCTGTCCGTCGCGGTCTAACCGTTGGCCGAATGTCCACTTATTGCACGCTTTTCGGAAAATAGCGTGTCATAAGTGGCCGCTCGAGGGGGCGGTAAATCAGCCGCGTGCCCACGGCGCGGTTTCCAGGGGCCCATCAGACCTGGCGGCGAATGTCGAGGAGGTGGTGCTGAGCCTCATGCATCGTATGTATCGCGACCCACCGCAATGAGCGTTCGCAGGTTTCTGGATAGTGATAGATAACTGTGCGATTCCAGTCGTCGGCGGTCAGTCGGGCGAGGACATTGCTGAACATCTTTGCCGCGTCTGCGAGTTGGCGGGCCACATCCTCGGGCTCCTGCTCCGCATACCCATCGTGCACGACCCGCTCGTCACGTCCCGACGGGGGGCAGTCCGGCTGATCCACGCGGCGGGCCGCGAGTACCCGCTCGCGCTGGACTAGCAGCATGTCCCGCAGATGGCAGCCGTACTCCAGCGGCGACCACACACCGGGCTGCCGCCGGGATCGCAAGTCGACATCGCGGGCGCGCAAGATTGCCACGACCTCAGCGACCCACTCCTGGATATTCAGCTCGACTGCCGCTGACTGACTGAGGTCGTAAATGAAACCGCAGTCCGCACATTGATCGATCACCCCACCATCATCCGCAGGCGCCGGCCGGGCCGAGGCCGGGGACGATGTCGCCAAGGTTGAAGGTGACTGGGGTTTCCAGCTGCGCGTAGGTACATGACCGGGGCTCGCGGTCGGGGCGCCAGCGGTTGAACTGCGCGGTGTGGCGAAACCGTTCGCCTTCCATGTGGTCGTAGCGAACCTCCACCACCCTTTCGGGCTGCAGCGGCACGAACGAGAGGTCTTTGCCCGCGTTCCAGCGTGAGAATTCGTTCTTGCGTGGTGTGCGTTCGCCCGCCTCGTGGGGGGCCCAATTCCACGGGTGATCATCGAAGCTGGTCACCAACGTCTGCAGCTCGGTGAACAGTCGCCGCCGCTCGGCCATCGGAAAAGCGCCGATGACGCCGACCGATGCGAGTGTGCCGTCGTTCGTGTAGAGCCCGAGCAACAGCGAGCCGATCGCCCCGCCGCCCGACTTGTGCACGCGATAGCCGGCGACCACGCAGTCTGCGGTGCGCTCGTGTTTGATCTTGAACATCACGCGCTTGTCCGGCTGATATGTGATTCCCAGCGGCTTCGCGACGACCCCGTCGAGGCCTGCTCCCTCGAACTCGTCGAACCAGCGTTGCGCGGTCGCCAGATCGGTTGTCGCGGGTGTGACGTGGATCGAGCGGCCCGAAAGGGCCGCCGAACCAGCTACAGCGTCGACCAGCGCGGCGCGGCGTTCGGAAAATGGTCGCCCGGTGTAGTCGTCATCGCCGAGGGCGAGCAAATCGAACGCGATGAAGGACGCGGGCGTGTGTTCGGCGAGCATCCGCACTCGTGAATCGGCCGGGTGGATGCGCTGCTGCAGCGCCTCGAAGTCCAAGCCGTGGTCGGTGGCGATGATGATCTCGCCGTCGATCACACACCGCTGCGGCAGCTCGGCCTTGGCCGCCGCGACCAGTTCCGGAAAATAGCGGGTCATCGGTCGCTCGTTGCGGCTGCCCAGCTCGACCTGATCGACGTCGCGGAAGCATATGGACCTGAATCCGTCCCATTTCGGCTCATAGGACGAATCGGGTGGGATCGACGGAATCGACTTGGCCAGCATCGGCGAGATCGGCGGCATCACGGGTAGCTCCACGGACCTATTGTCGCGTCTGGCCGGTGGATGACCCCGGCGGCGTGCTGGAATCGGAATATGGCTGCGGCAGCACAAGAACTCGACGTCGACGGGATCGCGGTTCGGCTCACTAACCCGGACAAGGTCTATTTCCCCAAGCTGGGAGCCAAGGGAACCAAACGCAAACTCGTCGAGTACTACCTCGCGGTCGCTGGCGGCCCGATGCTCACCGCGCTGCGGGACCGGCCCACTCATCTGCAGCGTTTCCCCGACGGTATCGACGGCGAGGAGATCTACCAGAAGCGAATTCCCCAGCACCACCCCGACTACCTCGAGACTTGCCGCGTCACGTTTCCGTCCGGGCGGACGGCCGACGCGCTGAAGGTGACCCATCCCGCGTCCATCGTGTGGGCAGCGCAGATGGGCACCGTCACACTGCATCCGTGGCAAGTCCGCTGCCCGGATACCGAGCACCCCGACGAGTTGCGCATCGACCTGGACCCCCAGCCCGGCACCGGTTTTGCCGAGGCCCGCTCCGTTGCCGTCGACGTATTGCGGCCGCTGCTAGACGAACTCGGACTGGTTGGCTACCCGAAGACGTCAGGGGGCCGCGGTATCCACGTGTTCCTGCGGATCAAAACGGATTGGGATTTCATCGCTGTGCGCCGTGCCGGCATCGCGCTGGCGCGCGAGGTCGAGCGCCGTGCGCCGGATGCGGTGACGACCTCGTGGTGGAAGGAAGAACGGGGCAAGCGGATCTTCATTGACTTCAACCAGAACGCTCGCGACCGCACGTTCGCGTCGGCGTACTCGGTGCGGCGCACCCAAATCGCGACGGTGTCGATGCCGCTGACGTGGGACGAGCTGGCCACCGCCGACCCCGACGACTACACCATGGCTACCGTGGCGGATCTGGTGGCCCGCCGCGACGACCCTTGGGCCGACATGGATTCGGTTGATCAGTCGATCGCGCCGCTGCTCGAGATGGTCGAGGCCGACGAAAAGCGCGGACTCGGCGATCTGCCCTACCCACCGAATTACCCGAAAATGCCGGGCGAGCCCAAACGGGTCCAACCCTCGCGTAATACTGATCTAACCAGGAAAAACAAGCCGAAGTGACGTCGCGCGCCTTTGAAGAAAATCGTGCTCGCCCACCCCGTTGGGAAGGGTGTAGGCAAGCTGCCGTAACTCGACGGCGTAGTTGCGCAAATCCTGGCGGAGCTGCGCCTCAACGGTGGGCATGAAGTCTGCAAGTTTTGCGGGAGTGATTTTGGATGTGTGGTCGAGCATTGCTGCACCCTCGGGACCTGGCACCCGGGTGCGATGAGGGTGGTTCAGGTGGGCCGTCACGGCAGCCCTTCCTGTGATGGTGGGGGCGCCCGCCAAATCTGCTCCTGGGCCTCCCATCTGGCGAGATCGAGACCGACGCTCACAAGTGCGGCGGTCACAATGAGGCCGCTGATCACTGACAGCACGACAGGCATGGCTCACATCATCCACGCGGATATCATCCCCGCAGAATCCGACAATGCGCGTCGAGTTCGTCGGCAGCAGCCAGTAAATACCCCGCGACCTCCCGCGCATCGAGCGCGGTCAACGAAATGTTCCGATTGATCCAAATACGCCGGCAGACCCGGCCATCAGCTCCCTGTTTCTTTCTCATCGACGACATCCACGATCGCGCCCCACGGAGACCTGACGAACCATTCACCAAGGTGGTCCTGGGCAGCGTCGGGGTCTGCTTCGATGGGCTCGTCGAGCGTGACGTGGTAAACAGAGAAATCAGGGTGTCTTGCGGCGATCCCGCGCGCTACGTCAAGCCGGGTTGTCGCGTACGTGTATTCCTTGCCATCGAGCGGGTCCAGCGTACGGGTAGCGGCGTCTCCGGGATTAAGGCCCTGCGCATCAGCCCGGTAGTAGGCCGTGTCATTGCTCATCTGGTCAGCCTCTCCGTCCGTCTACTTACACCCAGCCCGGCGGCACAATCTGTCAGTCTAGGGCGATCCAGTTCCCAATGGTGGCGATGGGAGTTTCCTTCTAGGGATTGACGAGCCACCTCCGGGAGCCGGGGCCGTCCGCCGAATTTCAGAGCGAAGCGTTTTAAGACAGAAGCCAGGCTCGCCACCCAGGCGGGGGATGACGGAGGAGCGCCGAATCAGGTGGTTCGTCAATGCCCGAACCCAGACTGCCAGCCATGCGCTATCTGCTCGGCCTCCTCGAGTGTTGCCGCCAGGCGCGGCTTGTTGACCTTGGCGGAGAAAAGAGCGCCCCCATCGGATAGTCCGACAGCCCACTGCCCATCGGACTGCTTAGAGATGATGTAGCGGCGCTTACCGCTCCGCGCTACGTACGTGCCCGCACTCTCCTCGATCCACTCCAACTGCTCGCTCATGGTGCTCATTAAACCCCGGCGACCGTCATAGTTGCCGAGCGCTCCTCCAGCAGCTCGTCTATGTGCGCGGTGCTCGGCGTGCAGCCGTTCAACGCGCGAGCTACGCGCCACGCCTAGGTCCAGTTAGTGATTACCTAGGCAGCTGGTGACACCGGGAATGACCAGCGGCCCGCTTAGACGCCGTCGGGGTCGCTCGGGTGCCAAGTCCCGGTGCCGGGGTCGTACCGGAATCCGCAAGCCGCCGGGAAACGGATCGGAAGAAGGAGCGCTAGAGTCGGCCCGCGACGAATGTGGCGGCCTGGTTGGTCGCATCGGGAACATACGACAGGTGTGCGAGCATGTTCCCGCCTTCGGCGCAGAACATGTCGTCGGGAACGCATATCGCATCCGTCTTCGCCTGATAGGCCGGGCTGATCGGCGGGAACTGGTCGGCCCCCAACTGCCGCGCGTAGGTACTTGACGGATTGCCGAAGAGGGCGACTGCAGCGACATGACCACCGACGCGGGGAGGCAACTCATTGGTTGTCAGATCCATGACAGCCGCGCCTTGGGAATATCCACCAAGCACCATCTTGGTGTTCGGGCAGCTTGCGACCATGTTCTGGATGTGAGCACCCGCATCACCGGCGCCGGCCTTCGCGCTGTTGACGTAATCGTCGGTCGCCGGGTAGTTGACCGGGTAGACATCCACGGACCGCCCGGGCACCTGCGCAGTGAGCGAGTCGACGAACGCCTGGCCGGCCCCGCCTACGCCAGGGGGCTCGCCGGTGCCGCGAGCGAACACGACCTGGGCGTCCGGACACGGATCGGCATGGGCAACCCGAAGGCCCACGGGCGCGGTTGACAAGGCCCATGCCAGCACCAGCGCAGTGCCAACGATGCGAGCAATGCTGCGTCGACTCATCTTTAAATGCTGCCATCCCGCCGGAGGTGGGGGAGCCGGCGGTCCCCCCGCTACTCGTGAAAGCGGATTTTGATACGCCGGACTCTCCATGAGTAATAGCATCACGCCATGATCGGATCGCGGCGCGGCGATGCGGGTCAACCTCGAGTTGCGCGATAGCACAGTGGTTCAACCGTCTCTGCTTCAAGGCGACAGCGGCCTGCCACGCGGCGTTAACGGCGCGGCCGATCCGCGGTTCGCCAACGTCATCAGGTTGTTCGCCCGGCTGTTTCCCGGGCGCCGGTTCGGTGGCGGGACCCTGTCCGTTTACATCGAGGGCCGCCCGGTCGTCGACGTCTGGATGGGGTGGTCAGATCGGGCAGGCGAGGTGCCGTGGACGGCCGATACCGGCGCGATGGTGTTCTCCGCGACGAAGGGCGTCGCATCGACGGTGATTCACCGGCTCGTCGACCGGGAGTTGTTGTGCTACGACACACCTGTTGCCGAGTATTGGCCGGAGTTCGGGGCCAACGGCAAAGCCGACATCACGGTCCGCGACGTCTTGCGGCATCGATCCGGGCTGTCGCACCTGAAGGGCGTCAGCAAGACGGAACTGATGGATCACCACCTCATGGAGGAGCGGCTGGCCGCGGCACCGGTTGACCACCTGCGGGGCGCCCCGGCGTATCACGCGCTGACCTACGGGTGGCTGCTGTCCGGTCTGGCCCGATCGGTGACCGGTGTGGGCATGCGCGAGCTGGTTCGCAGCGAGCTGGCGCAGCCGCTGAACACGGACGGTCTCCATCTCGGCCGACCTCCGGCCGGCGCGCCGACCAAGGTCGCGCAGATTCTGGCCCCGCAGAGCAGTCGGCCCAATCCGGTGTTCAACTTCGTCGCGCCACGGGTGGCCGGTCTGCCGTTCTCCGGGGCCCTGGGCGCAATGTATTTCCCGGGTATCAAATCGTTTGTGCAGGGCGATATCCCGTTCCTTGACGGTGAGGTTCCCGCGGCCAATGGTGTTGTCACTGGCCGCGGCCTGGCGAAGATGTACGCCGCATTGGCCAACGGCGGTCGCATCGACGGAACACAGTTCCTGTCGTCGGAGTTGGTCGATGGCCTGGCCGGCAAGCCCCGGGTGCTCCCGGATTTGAACATGATGGTGCCGATGCCGTTTCACCTCGGTTATCACGAATCGCCGGTACCCGGCCTGCTCAAAGGGTTCGGCCATATCGGTCTGGGCGGAACCCTCGGATGGGCTGACCCTCAGACCGCCAGCGCATTTGGCTATGTCCACAACCGGCTGCTGACACCGATGGTGTTCGACATGGCGTCGTTCGCGGGCTTGGCTCGTCCGCTGCGCAGTGCCATCGATGCGGCCCGGCACGCCGGTCCCCTCGAGGTGCCGCAGTTCGGCGCAACCTACGGCGAACCCCGACAGCGAAAGCGGGCGGTATCGGGAAGGCGCTAAGGCTGTTCCAGCAGCCTCAGTGGATGCAAGCCGTCGACCGCACCGACGAACGGCGGGTGGATGCTGTAGCCGAGCATGCGGCGAATGTCGTCGGAGACCGTTCGTGCGATGTCACGCGACACCGAGAGGGTGAAGGCTTCCATCGGTCGCAGCCACGGTTGGCAGTACTGGGCGGTGACGGCAAGACGGTCGCGGGTGGTGGTGTTGGCTCCTCCGCCGTGCCACAGGGTGCCCACGAAGAAGACGCACGAGCCCGCGGGCATCACCACAGGCAGCGCGGGATCGTCCGGGCCGGGCCGCCGCCTGCCCCAGCGGTGGCTGCCGGGCAGGAGCACCGTGGCGCCATTGTCGGGGGTGAAGTCGTCGATCGCCCAGATCGTCGCGGCCGCCAACGGCGCCCGCGGACGGGGAATCGGGTAGAACCCGTCGTCGTGGTGAGCCAACTGCGCGGACTCTCCGGGCTGAATGTTGATGGCCTGCAACGCCGAAAGCAGGTAGTTGGGCAGCAGCAACCGATCCAGCACCGCCAGCACCCGTGGATGATCGACAAGCCGGTCGCACACCCGCGTCCTGCTCAGCACGCTGTAGATGCGCTGGGTGCGATGGCCCTCGAAAGAATTGCGGCCTGTGTGTCCCAGCCAGGGACGCACGACGTCACGGATCTGCCGGCAGTCTTCGGTGCTGAGCAGGTTCTCCCAAATGACGTAGCCGTCGCGGTCGAGGGCCGCCATGTCAGCCTCAACCATCGCGGGGTCGACCGAGGCCCCGCTGCTGGGTGTCCACTTGTGTCGAAGCGCCAGATCGCCTCTGAGGTCTTCCAGAGTTGTGACGGACTCGTCGTCAGCGTTCATCTGAAACGTTCATCTGCACTCGTCCTTACCCCTATGACCACACCCTAACTCCGCCAACAACCCCGCCGTCAGCTGTCTGGCGCCCTATTCTGACAACACGGGGGCCGATTGGCGGAGATCGGATGACGGCCATAGCGGCGTGCCGCTCGTGCGGCGTCGAACTTTTCGACAATGCACGGTTCTGTTACGGATGTGGCTCAGCGGTAGCCGGGACCGACACCCATGCCGAGTACAAGCCGGTGGCGGTGTTGTTCGCCGATGTCTACCTGGCGCGTGAGAGGGCTCGGTGTGGAGATTGCGACGATGCCATCCCAGTCATGCGTGCCGCTTTCGATCATTTGTCGCGTGAGCGGCGCCTGTCGGGGTGGAGCACTCTCGTCAACGGCGTTCTGGTCGAGACACTCGTGGATCGCGCGGGCGAAGGTGATCTCGCCGAGGCTGAGGCCGCGATCGAACGGTTAGCGGGCGCGCCGGTCGATGATGATGACGGTCTGGCCATGCGCGACATCTGGCTGCTGCGGTCACGCGCCCTGCTGGCCCGGGCGCGCGGCGAAGGTGTGAATTATCTGGAATTCGTGAATCGCTACCGCGACATGGCGGCATCGCTTGGCTTCGAGGGGCACATCGCCTGGGCCGAAGCAATGCCATGACACCCGGCGGGACTGCAAACATGGCCAAACCAGGCCCGAAAATGCCTGGTCATCGGTAACGTCGCGAGCATGCTGTCTGCGGCCCTCCGTGACATGCAATGGCGAAGGCGGCGCCTCGTCATCGCGATTCTCAGCACCGCGTTGGTCTTCGCGATGACGCTCGTTCTGACCGGGCTTGCCAACGGCTTTCGGGTAGAGGCGCAGCGAACCGTCGACTCCATGGGCGTTGACTCGTTCGTGGTCAAGTCCGGCGCCGCCGGACCGTTCTTGGGGTCAACACCATTCGCGCAAGTCGACCTGGCCCGGGTGGCCGCTGAACCCGGTATCGTCGCCGCGGCCCCGCTGGCCACCGCTGCGTCGACGATCAGGGAAGGCACGTCAACGCGAAACGCCACGGCGTTCGGGGCGCCCGAGCACGGACCCGGCATGTCGGGCGTCTCGGAGGGTCGGGCACCGTCGACGCCAGCCGAGGTCGCGGTGTCGAGCACGCTGGACCGACATATCGGGGAAGATCTACCGGTCGGTGCGCGCACATTGCGAATCGTTGGCATTGTGCCTAATTCCACCGCATTGGCGAAGATGCCCAACATCTTCCTGACGACCGAGGGACTGCAACAGCTGGCGTACACCGGGCAGCCAATGGTCACCTCGATCGGGGTCCTCGGCATTCCACGACAGCTCCCGGGCGGCTACCAGACCCTCGATCGAGCGGCCGGTGTCAATGACCTGTTGCGCCCGTTGAAGGTCGCGGTCGTTTCGATCACGATCGTGGCTGGCTTGCTGTGGATCGTGGCGGTGTTGATCGTCGGATCTTTGGTGTACCTTTCGGCGCTCGAACGCCTGCGCGACTTCGCGGTGTTCAAGGCGATCGGCGTGCCCACCCGGTCGATTCTGGCGGGGCTCGCGCTGCAGGCGGTCGTCGTCGCGCTACTTGCGGCGGCGCTGGGCGTCGCCCTGTCGCAGCTGGCGACACCGTTGTTCCCGATGACCGTAGTCGTGCCGATACGTGCGTACCTCGCGCTGCCGGTGATCGCGATAGTGATCGGCCTGCTTGCGAGCGTTGCCGGGCTGAGGCGCGCGGTGGCGGTCGATCCCGCGCTCGCGTTCGGAGGTCCCTGAACAGTGGGCGACCTCAGTATCCAGGACCTCGTCGTCGAATACTCCAGCGGTGGCAACGCGCTCCGGCCGATCAACGGCCTGAGCCTCGACGTGCCGGCCGGGTCGCTGTTGATCCTGCTGGGGCCCAGCGGCTGCGGGAAGACGACCTTGCTGTCCTGCCTCGGCGGCATTTTGCGCCCCAAATCTGGAGCAATCAAGTTCGACGACGTCGACGTCACAGCGCTCGAGGGCGGGGCGCTGGCAAAGTACCGGCGCGACAAGGTCGGCATCGTATTCCAGGCGTTCAACCTCGTGCCCAGCCTCACCGCCATCGAGAACGTGATGATCCCGATACGCGCGGCTGGGATGTCACGCGCGTGGGCGCGTCGTCGTGCCGAGGAACTCCTGACCCGTGTCAATCTTTCGGACCGCATGAAACATCGACCCGGCGACCTGAGCGGCGGGCAGCAGCAACGCGTCGCAGTGGCTCGTGCGATCGCGCTGGATCCGCCGTTGATCCTCGCCGACGAACCGACTGCGCACCTCGACTTCATCCAGGTGGAGGAGGTGCTGCGGCTGATCCGCTCGCTCGCGGAAGGCGAACGTGTGGTGGTGGTAGCCACCCACGACAGCCGGATTTTGCCGATGGCCGATCGCGTCGTCGAGCTGGCACCGGCGCTCGTGTCGGCGAACCGGCCACCCGAAACTGTCCGCCTGCACGCCGGCGAGGTGCTGTTCGAGCAGTGCACGATGGGCGATCTGATCTATGTCGTGTCCGAAGGTGAGTTCGGCATTGTGCGCGAATTAGCCGATGGCGGAGAGGAATTGGTGAAGGTGGCCGGACCCGGCGACTACTTCGGCGAAATCGGCGTGCTGTTTCACATGCCGCGGTCGGCGACCGTGCGGGCCCGAACCGACGCGACGGCCATTGGCTACACCGCACAGGCGTTCCGCGAGCGACTAGGTGTGACGGGTATAGGCGACCTGATCGAACGTCGCGAGCTTGCCAACGACTGATCTGAGCACGGCAAGCAGCGGGCAGATATAAAGAAGACCGTGGCTCTTAGTTTTCAGGACGTCATCAAGTCCAAGTACCTGCTGTTGACGACGTTCACCAAGGACGGCCGTCCCAAACCGACACCGATCTGGGGCGTGCCCGACGGCGACAAGCTGCTCGTCATCACCGACGACGGGTCGTGGAAGACAAAGCGGATCAACAACACGCCCAGGGTGACGATCGCCAAGAGCGCAGCATTAGGCAAGCCAAAAAGCGAAGAGGTCGGGGCGGTCGCCCGAGTCCTGCCGAAGTCGGAAACGCGACGGGTCTACAACGCCGTGCTCAAGCGGTACTGGTATCACGCCTGGTGGTTCTATGCGCACTCGATCGTGCGGGGTGGAATCGACAAGGTTCACATCGGCCTGGAGATCAAACCTGCCGGATAGATACTTTGGTCACCTAGGCATGGCCTCTATCGAAGCGTTATAGTAGCCGCATGCGTCTTTCTCGTCTGGGCACTGCCGTCCGCGTCGGCGTCGCGGTGCTGGCCCTCGGTGCCGCCGCAACCGCCTTCCCCCGAGTCGCGGTGGCCGATCCTGGGTTCCAACCGTGCAACGGCTGCTCATCCAACGATTCCACCGAGGACTTTCCGATCCCGCGGAGAATGATCGCGACCACCTGCACCGCCGAGCAGATCTTGGCCGCCGCAAGGGATTTCGAGCCGGTATATTACCAGCGGTACATGACCGACTACGACAACCACCCGAACGTTCAGCAGGCCACCCAAGACAAGGCGCACTGGTTCTACTCGTTGTCGTCGGCCGATCGCAGGGCTTATTCCGCAAACTTTTACGCACCTCAGATCGATCCGCTGAATTTGGCCTGGCCCAACCACATGAAGATCTTCTTCAACAACAAGGGCGTCGTCGCCAAGGAGACCGAGAACTGCCAGAACTACCCAGCCGGCGACATGTCGGTGTGGAACTGGTAGGTCGCAATCCCGAGGCGAATCAGCCGGGATTCGACTCCGCGGGCTCGGCCATCAAGCCAACACAGGTCGCCGCGATCAAGCGCGTCAGCGCGGATGTGAAGTCAATGTTCCAGTCGGGCGGCAGGTCTGTCGCCTTCGCCTCCGCGTAGGCGTCGGCGAGCTTTTTCGGCGGGTTGGCGACCTGCCACAACGGCGCCGCTAGCGAGTACGCGGCAAGAATGACGTCGTATGCGCCCGGGCGTGCCAGCCCCGGCAACGCCTGCTCGATCGCATCGGCGAGCGACGTCGAGGAGGCCAGGAGAGTGCTCGGCGACGGCGAGGCCAGGACGGCTCCGGTTCCCGAAGGCGCCGTCGCAGTAGGCCCGCGGCGACCGCATCAGCCGCCGTCTGCACCTGGTTAGCGCGCCTGGTCAGCGGCGGGCTGAACTCACCATCGATCCGTGCGGCCCTTCCCGCGGTTGCACCTGTCCGTTTGGCGGAACGTTGTGCAGCAGTTCACGAACTGCCGGGCGGGGTCCGTACGGCCGCAGCATCGTGCTGGCCGGACGCGGGCGCACGTGTTGTGGCCACCAGAACCAACGCCCGAGCAGGGTGGCCAGCGAAGGTGTCATGAAGGACCGCACGATCAGGGTGTCGAACAACAGACCCAGAGCGATCGTGGTGCCCACCTGGGCCATGACCCTCAAGGGGCTGAAGGCAAACGTGGCCATGGTGGCGGCGAACACCAGACCGGCAGAGGTCACCACCGAGCCCGAGCCCGCCATCGCGCGAATGGTGCCCGTCTTCAGCCCGGCGTGAATTTCTTCCTTGAACCGGGATATCAGCAACAGGTTGTAGTCCGACCCGACCGCCAACAGCAGGATGATCGCCATCGCCAGCACCATCCAGTGCAACTTGATCCCGAGAAGGTACTGCCACATGAGCACGGAAAGACCGAACGATGCACCCAACGAAAGCAGCACGGTCCCCACAATGACCAGGGCCGCGACCACGCTGCGGGTGATGATCAGCATGATGATGAAAATCAAAGTGGCCGCGGCTATTCCGGCGATCATCAGGTCGATGTTGGAGCCGTCGCGCATGTCCTTGTACAGCGCCGCGGTGCCACCGAGATAGACCTTGGCACCCTCCCAGGGGGTCCCCTTGATCGCCTCGTGCACTGCCTGCTTGATCGGGTCGATATGTGCGATGCCTTCAGGTGTCGCTGGATCACCCTCGTGCGAGATGATCAGGCGCACAGCATGGCCGTCGGGTGACATGAACTGTTTCAGACCCCGCTTGAAATCCGGGCTTTGGAAAGCCTCCGGTGGCAGATAGAACGTGTCATCGTTCTTCGCTTTGTCGAAGGCCTCCCCCATGGCCGTGGCGTTGTCGGACAACGCTTCCTGTTGGTCGTTGAGACCTTTCGTCGTCGCGTAGTTCGACATTATGGTGTCGAGATTTCTCTCCTGGCTGGCAATCTGCGGTGGTATCAGCGCCACTAGCTGCGGCTGAATTTGGTCTAATTTGTCGATATTCGCGCTGAGAGCCCCAATGTTCTCAGTCACTGCGTCGATGCCGTCGAGCGCGTTGAAGATGGATCGCAGCGCCCAGCAGGCTGGGATGTCGAAGCAGTGCTTTTCCCAGTAGAAGAAGCTGCGGATCGGCCTGAAGAAATCATCGAACACAGCGATGTCGTCTCGCAATGCCTCCGTAATCTTAACGGTTTCTTTTGTGAGGAGCGCAGTTTGGTGCGTGGTATCGCTGAGACTCTTCGTGACATCCATCTGCTGGTGAAGAGTTGCCATCGTTTTCCGGAGCTCGTCCGCTTGCTTCAACAGGTTCTTCGCCTGCTCTTCCTGGTAATGCTGGGTCTGGATCCGGCCGGCGCTTTGCCCGCTTATCAGAAAAGCCAGGGTGCTGTGGTCGATCGGGGTCCCCAGGGGCCTGGTGATGGTCTGCACACGGCCGATGCCGGGGATGTGGAAGATAGCTTTTGCCACCTTGTCCAACACCAGGAAGTCGGCCGAATTGCGCAGGTCGTGATCCGTCTCGATCATCAACAGCTCGGGATTCAGCCGCGCCTGGTTGAAGTGTCGGTCGGCGGCGGCATAGCCGACGTTGGCCGGGGTGTCGGCCGGCAGGTAGTGGCGATTGTCGTAGTCGGTTGTATATCCGGGCAGGGCGAGCAGACCGACAAGGGCGATCGCGATGGTCACCGCGAGAATCGGCGCGGGCCAACGGACAATCGCGGTGCCGATGCGTCGCCATCCCCGGGTTTGCAAAATTCGCTTCGGATCCAGGAGCTTGAAGAAGCTGGCCACCGCGAGCACCGCCGGGCCCAGGGTCAACGCTGCGAAGACCGCGACCAGCATGCCGACCGCGCAGGGCACGCCCAAGCTCTGGAAATACGGCAACCGGGTGAAGCTCAAGCAGTACATCGCGCCCGCGATGGTCAGGCCGGACCCCAGCACGACATGCGCGGTGCCGTGAAACATGTTGTAGAAGGCCTGTTCTCGGTCCTCGCCGACGCCGCGAGCCTCGTGATATCGGCCCATCACGAATATCGCGTAGTCCGTTCCGGCCGCGATCGCCAATAACACCAGCAAGTTGTTGGCGAAGGTGGAGAGCCCGATGATCCCGTAATTCCCCAGGAACGCGACGACACCCCGGGCCGCGGCCACTTCGACCATCACCATGAGCAGCACGATGAAAACAGTGCTCACCGAACGGTAGACGAAAAGCAGCATCACAATGATCACCAGAAAGGTGATGAGGGTGACCGTCTTGACGCCTTTCTCGCCGGCATGGGATTGATCAGCGATCAGCGGACCGGCGCCGGTGACGTAGGCCTTGATCCCCGGTGGCGCGGGCACCGAGTCCACGATTTTGCGGACAGCTTCCACCGACTCGGTGGACAAACTCTCACCCATGTTGCCGGCGAGGTACACCTGGACGTATGCCGCTTTGCCATCCGTGCTTTGCGAGCCTGCCGCAGTCAGCGGATCGTTCCAGAAATCCTGAACGTGCTGAACGTGCGTGGTGTCCTGCTTGAGTCGCTTGACGATCTCGCCGTAATACTGGTGCGCGGCAGTCTCGAGCTTCTGCTGTCCTTCTAGGACGATCATCGCCGAGGTGTCGGAGTTGAATTCGGGGACGAACTGTCCGTCCTTATTGAATTCGCCGAAGGTCGATCCGACCTTCTTCATCGCGATCATCCCCGGTGCGTCTTTCGGGCTCTGTGACACCGCGTGATTTTTTGAGACGACCTCCAACTGTGGCACCGCGACATTGACCAACACGGTGAGGCCCAGCCATAGCAGCACGATCGGCACCGCAAGCCGATGGATCATCCGGGGCAGGAAGGGCGGGATCAACGGCTGCGATACAGGCCGTGCAACCTCGGTGGTCTCACTCATGCGGACTTGTTCAGGCAGAAGGTGAAGGCATTCACTGTTTCGTTGGCGGGGGATTGATTTGTGGCCTTGAGGACCGGCCCGCGCCCGTCGTTATCGTCCAGGGTGATCTTGCAGGCGATCCAATCGCCGCTTCCCTGCGCCACGAGATTGGCGGGGAGGGAAGGCTGCGTTGTTGTCAGCTCTGTCGACCAGGGCAGGGGTACGTTGAGGGCCTGCTGCGGCTTGGAA